>UOGA01000096.1_pt1 | contig 13371 bp, 11 predicted proteins | sample 1989841 | NCBI WGS metagenome assembly UOGA01 (sample SAMEA4712198, study PRJEB27164) | hydrothermal vent metagenome | biome: marine basaltic hydrothermal vent biome; feature: marine hydrothermal vent; material: mineral | place: Pacific Ocean | collected 2011-06-14/2011-07-23 | depth 1691 m | reverse complement strand
ATCATAACGATTTTACCGCGCCGGTTTCTAGCGGCTCGTTCAAAACACGCGGCATGATCGTGGCTCCATGCTCTATCCGCACATTGTCAAACATCGCCAATTCGAACAATAACAACCTCCTCGTCCGCACAGCAGACGTTGCGCTAAAGGAAGGCCGGAAGCTTGTGCTGGTTCCTCGCGAAAGTCCGTTGCATAAAGGCCACCTTGAGCTTATGACAAAAGCCGCTGATATTGGCGCCGTAATACTGCCGCCTATGCCGGCGTTTTATCACTCTCCAAAAACGATTGACGATATCATCGACCATACAGTAGGTAAAATCCTCGACCAGTTCGACATTGAGCACGATCTTTTCAAAAGGTGGGGGTGAGGCCCATCCGCTTTCTTGACACGCCACAAGCCGATGGTAATTTCAGCTTTTGTCGCATTAAACCAAAAATCAGGTTAATATAACGACCTCAATTATGTAATAATGTCGGATTCACATGTCGGGGCGTAGCGCAGCCTGGTAGCGCGCCTGCTTTGGGAGCAGGATGTCGGGAGTTCGAATCTCTCCGCCCCGACCAATAACAGGCGTAGGGCCAATTGCCGCTTCCGCGCCTATTATCCCTTTATTAATAAGTGATTTTACAGTGATCGATTGCTTGCGCTCCATAAAGCCGCCATCGCGCAAGCGTATCGCGATACATATAACGCCGTCTGCCCAAAGGCATATTCGGGGCGGCCACCCATGGCTGTTTGACAAGTCGATAACAAAACAGAGCCATGATGGCGCGCCGGGCGATCTGGCTGTTGTCTATGACCAGAAAAAAAAGTTTCTGGCGGTGGGTATCTACGATCCTTTATCACCTTTGCGGGTTCGCCTGTTGCAACATAGAAAACCTGTCGAGATAAACAGGGAATGGTTTATCGAAAAAGTTCGCTCTGCTGAGGATATCCGCAAACCCATCACAGCAACCGACACAAACGGATTCCGGCTTATCCACGGTGAGAACGACTCTCTTCCGGGGCTGGTGGCGGATCTTTATGCAGGTACGCTTGTTGTGAAAATTTACACGGCCGCATGGGTCCCACATTTAGCCGATGTCCTGTTTGCGCTGACTGAAACAGTGGATGTGGAAAGGATAGTCCTGCGAATGAGCCGCATATGTTGCGAGCGGCCGGAGTTTTTATATGGCCTGAAAAACGGACAACTGCTCTATGGCCCCCCCATTGATGAAGCCGTGGTCTTCAGGGAAAACGGTCTGCTTTTCGAGGCGGACCCCGTTAATGGACAGAAGACCGGATTTTTCCTGGATCAGCGCGAAAACCGGGCCAGGGTTGAAAAACTTAGCCTTGGTAAAAATGTTTTGAACGTATTTTCATATACGGGTGGTTTCTCTCTTTATGCCGCCCGTGGCGGGGCCAAGTCCGTAACCTGTCTGGATAGCTCGAAACAGGCCATTGCCGGGTCGAAAAGAAACTTCAAGTTAAACTCCGATAACGCGCGCATCACAGCTTGCGCTCATACGTATATTACCGATGACGCGTTTAAAACCATGCAACAACTTGCCATGGATAAAAAAATCTACGATATAGTTATCATCGACCCACCCAGTTTTGCAAAAAAACAGAAAGAGACAGTGTCCGCCCTGAAAGCGTATTCTAAACTTGTAGCGCTAGGGCTAGGCGTGTTGCGCAAAGGCGGTATATTGGTTATGGCTTCATGTTCCGCGCATATCTCCGCAGACGATTTTTTCCGAACGGTTTTTACGTCCGTCCAAAGCGCTGGTCGTAAACTGGTTGAGATCGATCGCTCCGGACATGCGCCAGACCACCCGATAACCTTCCCGGAAGGCTCCTATTTAAAATGCCTGTTCGCGAAAGGATGATTAATAACGGCGCGGTTTCACAATAAGAATTTTTGGTTTATGAGCAAGGGTAAGTCAAACCGGCGAAACGTCAAGCTTGCGAAGAGATTTTATAACGTTGCCTGCGCAAGGCCGGCCTTGATTTTTATTTTACCGCTTTTTTCCGCCTGCTGGCGAAGGTTTGCAAGGTAGCTCGAATATATTTCCGTCTGTTTACGCTGAAGTATTTTCCCACGCAAAGACTCCATTTTTTCACTCATATCTTTTTCATCCACAGGAGGACGTGACGCGACTGTAAGGACGACATACCCATCCTGCTCCGGCGCCGTAGCCGCCTTGCCATCGTCGATATTGAAAGCCTCCATCAGCACCCCGGTCTCCGCTCCGTTTCTCCGCCCGCTTATTGAAGAGCGTGTAAACGGCTTCGTGATTGTAACCGAGAGTCCTTCAGCTTTTGCGGCGGATTTTATATCAGCCCCCTGGTTGACTGATTCCTCAATCCGCTTGGCGGTCTCTTCCGCCATTTTCATAGCCTTTACAAAACGAAATCTTTCCTCAACTTTCTCTTTTACTTTATCCAGAGGCGGAATATGCTGAGGTTCAACAGAGTCCACGATGACGATTCCAAAACCGTCCGGCATGTCGATAACTTCCGATATTTCCTTTACGCCAAGACCGAACACCGTATTCTCGATCGCCGCCACTCCAGCCAGACCAGACGCGGGCGCGCCTTTCGATACGCTATAGTCGCTTATCTTGACATCAGGATTCGTATCCGCCGCCGAGGCGAAGCTTTTCGAGTTTAGCCCGGACCTTAATTTTTCCATAAAGTCCCAGGCTTCCTGCTGTGCGTTACGTTTACGAACAATTTTTTCGACCTTGTCTTTCACCTTTTCAAAGGGAGGAACATTCCTCTTTATATGCGCCAGCTTCTTGACTATGTGAAATCCGAACTCGGTGCGAAAAATATCGGACACAGTTCCTGGTTTCATATCGAATACCACTTTTTCAAAATCGGACACCATATCACCTCGCCCGAATTTCCCTAGGTCGCCACCATTTGCCGCGGAAGGCCCATCGGACATTTCTTTGGCCACCTTTTCAAAGCTCTCTCCAGACATGACGCGATCACGCGCTTTCGTAATTTTCGCCCTGGCTTTCTCCACCTCCTTGTCGGAAGCTGAAGATGACAACTGAGTCAATATATGCCTCGCGTGAACCTGCTCTTTTATTTCGAACTGTGAAATGTTGGCTTGGTAATACTCCTCAAGCTCTTTAAGCGAAGGGGAGCTTTTTTCTTCAAACACCTTGGTCGCAACCTTCATCAAACGGAATTTCCGACGCTCAGGCTCGGTGAACTCCGATCCATGTTTTTCGTACCACTCGCTGATCTCTTGCTGAGAGATTTTAACTTTCGGCTTATATTTCTCCGCGCTCACTTTAGAATAAGCGACAATCACAGGGGCGTTCTCAAACAGGTACTGGCTCCGAAGCTCCGCTTCAGAAACGTAAACACCTTTTTTAACCATATATTTGAGTTTTGAGATCAGAATGTCTGTCTTTAGACTGTCCTCGTAAACTTTTGGGGTAAGTCCGTTGCGAGACAGTGTTTCAATGTAACGGTTGTGATCGAATAATCCTGTGGGGCCACGAAACTCCCTCATGTTTTCAATAGTGGCCCGTAGTTCAATATCGCTAACGGCAAGACCCGCCTCTTTTGCGGCGTCCACCTGCAATGCGGACTCTACCAGCGAGTTTATGGCAAGTCGTGGGACGTTGAGCGCCTGCATCAAGTCCTGGTCCATCCGCCCTTGAAACTGACGACGAAACATGTTTTCCAGCTGACGGACACGCTCCAGGTATAGCTGTCTGCTTATTTTTCTTTCGCCTATAGTTACCACAGCCTCTTCACCTGACGACAGCCCCTGCCCCCAAAAAACAAAAGCGGAGCCTACAAAAGTCGCGGCGACAAGCCAGATAAACAGCTTGATTCCCCAGGTTCGGGCGCCTTCGCGGAATACGTTGAGCATGGATTAAGTGTCCCTGTTAATTTCTATACGTTTTGTTAATTTTTTTCGCCGAGGGACGAGAGCATATCCGTGGCCGTTATGGCTTCGCTGGAGATGGAGTAGTCGTTCACTATTTTTCTCAGCCTTTCAATCGCCTTTTCCCTGCTGTTTATATCCAGCAACACATGGGCGCTTTTCAAAAGAGCGGTTGGAGCCTTGTTACTGGTCGGGTACCTCTCCGCCATTTTATCAAAAGCTTTCGCGGCGTTTACCGGATCTTTTTTATTATAGTACGACTCGGCTATCCAGTAAGCGGCGTTATCTGAAAGGTTGGTTTCAGGATACCGTTTCACATAATCCGAAAATCCCTTGATTGATGAATCGTAATCGCCTTTTAAATACGAGTTGTAAGAACGCTGATACAGATCATCCGGGTCAACTATAATATTCTCAACCGCGCCACTCTGTTTGACGGGCGGCTCCGCCTGTTTTTGTAATATGGCGGTGGCGGTTTTACGATGCCGCTTTTCACTTATACCGCTTTTCTTTTCCATGAGCCTGATGAAAGCCCTCGTTTCCACCGCAAAATCATTAACCTGCTTTTCCAGCTTTTCCAGCTTCATATTTGTTTCCGCAGAGCGTTCCAGAACTTCGCTACGGTATACCCTGGACATCTCGCTAAATGACCGTTCCAGTTTCTGCATCCTCTGGGAAAGCATCTGAGCGCGCATATTGAACTCTTCGATCTGGCCGGTAACGGTTAAAACCGATCTTTGCAGTTGCTCCATGTTAGCCATAAGATCGGCCTGGAGCTGCATGTTTTTATCAATAGAGGCGACACGCTCGTCAATAGAGGCGACACGCTCGTCAATTTGCGTGATTTGGCTTTGCATTATCGCCTGCTCTTTTTTGTTGGAGGCGCATCCAGCAAACAACATTGCGGAAACGACAAAAAGAGCCGATACCGACAGCCTTAAGATATTTTTATACACAGATTTCATTGAACGCAACTGGCCTGGGTAAATGTAGATAAGACCATGGACACATGCACAATCACGCCGTAAAGATTAACGGCGCGCAATTTCCACTAGTTATTTTATATTCCCAGTCCGCTTTACTTGGTAACAAGAAAATGAGCCCTGCGGTTTTTAGCCCAAGCCTCTTCAACATGACGCGGGTCTTCCGGAAGCTCTTCACCGTAGCTGATAGTAAACAGACGTTCCGCGCTGATGCCAAGTGATACCAGATAATTCTTAACGGAATTGGCTCTGCGTTCACCCAGTGCAAGGTTATATTCCTCGGTGCCGCGTTCGTCGCAATGGCCTTCTATCTGTATCTTTGTTCCAGGATTGGCTTTTATCCACTCGGCGTTACTTTTAAGAATGTCCCTGGTATCCGCCCGAAGGTCGGATTTGTCGTAATCAAAATATACATTCTCAAGCTTGGACTCTTCAATATAACCCGGGTCACGCTGACCAAACTGCTCCCTCTCTTCAGCTGTCATTCCATCGCTACTGACATCGCCACTTGGCTGCGATACTACTGGCGAGATTTCTCCAGGCTCAGACGTAGTTTTTTTCTTACTTCCACAAGCCGCCAGCGATAAGGTCGCGGTGATAATCAACGCGATAAACACAACGTTACCGAGTCTATTTTTTAGTCGAATCATTAGGAAGTCCTCTCTAAGACATATGGCCAGATCTAAATTGCATAGCCCATAATTTTACAATACCTTCGGGTCACTTTAGCAAAACCCCATACCCTTTTCAAGAAAAATTAACCGTTTTTTATATGTCCGCAGCCTCCTTTTCGTATAAAACTCGCCGTCATACGACACCTATCTCAAAACTGGGCCCCAGGTGGGGGAATATCCACCGCCGCTACCAAACGATATCCGTGTCTGATTTGACCCTAATGAATTCATTATATAAACATTCCTTGATCCACTACGGTTTGACGAAAAGGTAATATGCCTGCCAAACGGGGACCATGATGGCGAATCGTTTGCGCTGGAGTCATACGTAAGTTGCGTTACATTCTGGTCGTTGATATTAACCAGAGCTATGTTGAAATTTCCTCCAAGCAACGAAGCATATGCGAGCGTATCACCTTTTGGCGACCAGTCCGCCCCATCATTATAACCGCCTTTATACGTTATTCGCCTCTTGCCTGTCCCATCAACGTTCATTACATAAATCTGCGGTGAGCCAGCCCTGTCTGACGTATAGGCGATCCTTTTCCCGTCTGGCGACCATGTCGGCGATGTTTCTATCGCTCTCGAATGCGTAAGCCTGCGTAAATTTGAGCCGTTGGCGTCGCTGACATAAATCTCCATATTCCCTCTGCGTGACATGGAAAAAGCGATATTCTTCCCATTAGGCGACCATGCTCCAGAAGAGTTGAGCCCAATCCTTCGTGAAATGGGAAACCTTGTTTTGGATCGCAGGTCTATAGCGTACAGGTCTGGATTCCGGTATCGATACGTCGTGAAAAGTATCATGTTGTTGGTTGGGCTCCAGTCGGGAAGCAGTGTTAAAGACCTGTCTGACGTCACCGCCCATGGGTTGGATCCGTCGTAATCCATAACGAAAAGCTCTTTTCGCCCTGACACCTTGGAAATAAAAGCGATTTTTGACCTCGCCACACCGCGTTCGCCTGACACGCGCAGAAAAAAATCATCGGAGAACTGATGTATTATCTGACGGAAAATAGAGCGTGGGCCACTATATTTTTTTGAGAAAAATATCTTTGTCGTTTGAAGGTCATATACGATGATATCCACTGTTATGGCGTCATTTTTCTTAAATGACATCGAGCCTTTAATAAGGAAATTGGAAGAAAGCGTCCTCCATTCCTCGAAGTTGACCTTGCCTCGCCGCATATCCCGCATTACGGCCTGTTGCATAAAATCGTAATTTTCGTTTGGCTTGAAGTAGCCTGTAAACCTGAGATCCTTGTTTATTATCTTCGACGCCCTCTCTCCGAAATTTTCCATATCATTGCCGGAGAAAAGAAACTTTGGAACCGCAACTTCGATCAGTTTCGATTCCGTTCTCTGAGCGCTCAAAAAAACAGCCTTACTTTCAGCCCTGGAGCCAGACGCGGAAACCATCACGAGAATTGCGCTGAACATGACTATAACGCCGCCCGGCAAATACCGGTTTCGTAATGCGCCGCAATTAAAAATCTCTTTACCAAACATTTTATTGGCTCTGCTCATAATCAAACTTGAAAAATATGATCAGATTATCTTTCGAAAAGTCATCTGGCAACGGCGGAAACGGAGTGGCTTTTCGAACAGCCTCAATAGCGCTTGCATCCAGTTCCCGGCTACCGGAAGATTCTTTCATCATAACGTTTTGAATAGTCCCGCCTCTTGCGATAGAAAACGCCACAACAGGGTCTTGCCTCTTTCTCGATATATCTATGCCGTGTGTCACCCAGTTTTCATTCACTTTACGCTCAATTATTTTCAAGTACCATATATATTCGAAGGGAGTTCCTTCGGCTACCAATGTTTTCCCTGGCTTCACGTCTATTTTTTTCTTTTTTAAAATAACCTTGTCCGGCGTGGTTTTCACCCTCTTGGGCTGGGGAGTTTTCTTTGCCAGCTTTTTTGGCTTTTTCTTTTTCGGAACTATTTTCTTCTCCGCTTTCGATTTCTTTTTCTTTGTGATCTTGTAGGTGGCTTTCTTTATCTTTGCTTTCTTGGCGGTCTTTTTCTTTTTCACCGCGCGCTTCTTTTTGGCGACGGTGGGTTTCAGCAGGCTCCCGGCTTTCGGCGCCGAAACAAGATTCACCCTGTATCCGGGCACAATAATTCGCTGTTTGTAGCTCCACGTTGTAAAGAGAACCGCGGCTAAAACCAGGGCAAGGTGAATAACGCATGACACGGCGATCGACATCATAAACTGATCGGTTGTATTGATGTCCCGCTCCCGGCGGAGTAAGTATTGCTCTTTTCTCATTAACCAAGGTTATACCCAGCCCTGCGTTTGATAGTGCGGATATTAGCTGAAAAACCGGCTGACAATTTACTTTTTCTTGTTTTTTCTGATTGTTTTTGGAGCTTCGGTAACCATTCCAAGGCGCTCTATTCCAGATTGCTTAATAATTCCCATGGTCTTCATCACAGCCCCGTACGGGAGGCCTTTGTCCGCGCGGAGAAACACCTCCGCGCCAGGGGTAGCGGCCGAAAGCGACCTTAACTTGCTGGATAGCTCCTTAAACGTAACTCTTTTCTCATTTAGAAACACACCCCCGTCTTTTCTTAGTGTTACAACATTTTCCTCACGGATTTCCATAGAGCCTACACTTGTTTTCGGCAGGTCTACACCTACACCTGTATGCATAAGCGGCGCGGTAACCATAAAAATAATTAACAACACCAGCATTACGTCCACAAAAGGCGTGACGTTTATCTCCGTCAACAGTGTCGGAGTCTTCCTTCGGAATCTTCCTGAACGACTATTTCCGGTCATGTGGAGCGTTTGATGTATACACGGTCTATGAGCGACAGAATATCGAGGGAGAAGTTATCCATATCCGTAGCCTTGATTTTCACACGATAGATAAAATAATTATATCCAATAACAGCGGGGATAGCCGCGAAAAGCCCGGCCGCCGTCGCCACCAGAGCTTCCGAGATACCGGGAGCCACCACCGCTATGTTGGCGGTTCCTTTCGCCCCTATGCCGGAAAAAGCCGTCATCACCCCCCATACCGTGCCAAACAGCCCGATAAACGGCGTAACGGAACCTGTTGTGCCTAAAAAAATAAGCCACCTTTCAAGCTTAGTCACTTCCTGGGCTGTGGCCCGCTCCAACGCCCTGCCTATGGAATCCAGCTTTTCAAGCAGAAGCTCTTCGTCATCCACGCCTTCCTGACCTGCCTGGGATATCCTGAATTGCGTGGCGAGTTCAATGTATCCGGCAAGAAAAACCCGTGCCATAGGGCAGTTTTTAAGCTTTTTCGCAAGATTGTAAACCTGGTCAAGCTGTGGCCGTCGGGCAAAAGCGTCTTTAAATGTGGCGGTCTCTTTTTTTATTTTTTTATACAGCCTTAGCTTATGGACAATTATGCCCCATGAGACGATAGAAAATACCAGCAACATAAAAAGAACACTTTTGGCGACAAATCCGGCGCCCATGACCATGCTCCACACCGACGTATCAAAACCGACCTGTGGCGCCTGAGAAATAAGTGAAGTAACAAGATAAGAGGAAATGAGCATCAGAAAAATGAAGGCTCCCTAGTTTTTTTTATATAAAAACTCGATTCAGCGGTTTATTGTAAACAATCGCCAATTTTGAAACATATTAATGTCGGCTAGAATATAAGTCAATAGGCTTACCTAAATCTTGTGGAAAAAGTAAAAGATACTTGAAAAGCAAGGGGATTTGCTGCATAAATAGGCGAAAGCTCGTGTGTCTTTTGGCCCCTCGTCTAATGGTAGGACGGCAGACTCTGAATCTGTATGTCGAGGTTCGAATCCTCGGGGGCCAGCCATTTAAGCGTCCGGGACGAGTTGACGCTTACACCGATTTCAAGAATAGTCCACACCCTGAGTGATCATTTTGAAGGAAAAAACGTTTTACATATGATAAAACCCGCTTGGCTTCGGAAAACGCCTGTGCGATTTGTTGACACGGTCAACGTGCGAAGACATATAGATGAAGGTGGACTGAACACTGTTTGCCGCGCAGCCCGCTGCCCAAACATGGGGGAGTGCTTTTCCAACGGTGTCGCAACGTTCATGATACTGGGCGATGTTTGCACAAGAACCTGTGGATTCTGCGCCGTTGGGCATACCTCAAAGCCTGCGGCTCCATATTCTGATGAGCCACACAGGCTGGCGGAAACCGCGGCAAATCTCAATCTTTCGCACGTCGTTGTCACTTCTGTGACAAGGGATGATTTATACGATGGCGGCGCGGAAAATTTCGCCGACGTTATCGCCGCTTTACAGGACAGGTTGCCGGACGCGACTATTGAAGTTTTGACACCGGATTTTAAAGGAAACGCTGACGCCATCGACAAAGTGGCGGACGCTAAGCCTGATGTGTTCAACCATAATGTGGAGACGGCTCCGGAACTATATGGGAAAGTCCGCCCGCAAGCCGTATACGAAAGATCGCTCGCCCTGCTCCAAAGGGTAAAAACAAGGGTTCCGCATATAGTCACAAAAAGCGGGATGATGCTGGGGCTTGGCGAAACAGAGGAACAGATAAAAAGGGTGATGAACGATTTACAAGACACAGGCTGCGACGTGATTACAATAGGGCAATACCTGCGCCCGTCGCTTAGCGCTTTTAAGGTGATCGAATACGTTCGACCGGAGGTTTTCGAGGAATTGAAAGAATACGGGTTGGAGCTTGGCTTCTCCCACGTTTTCTCCGGCCCGTTCGTTCGATCCTCCTACCACGCCAAAGAGGTTTTCGCCAAAATATAAGCGTTTTGCATGCCATTTCGGCGCCTCATTAATTGCAAATCCTCCCTTAGCGGAGTTATCATTATAAATTACGCAAATTATTGATAACTAAAATAAATACTAAAGCAATGGTTGAGAATCGCCGCAAACGAAACTTTGCGAGAATTGATCGTCTGCCGCCTTATGTGCTGGCGGAGGTAACGGAACTGCGCCATAAAGCAAGACGCGCAGGAGAGGATATAATCGACTTCGGTATGGGCAACCCGGATTTGCCCACTCCGAGCCATATAGTGGACAAGCTCGTTGAAGCGGCGAAAAAACCGGCAAACCACCGCTATTCGGCAAGCCGCGGCATAACCAAACTACGCGAGGCGATATGCCTGTGGTACAAGAGAAAATTCGATGTTGACCTGGACTATGAAACCGAGGCGATCGTCACCATCGGGTCAAAAGAAGGGTTAAGCCACCTTGCGCTTGCGATCATATCGCCGGGGGATTCGGTTCTGGTCCCTTCGCCCACGTACCCTATCCACACCTATGCGGTTGTGATAGCTAACGGGGACGTGATAAACGTGCCTCTTTCGAACGACGCCGATTTTTTTGACAACCTGACTCAGGCGTTTGAAAGAGCGTGGCCGCGTCCAAAAGCGATTATATTAAACTTTCCGCACAACCCTACGACGGTATGTGTCGACCTCGGGTTTTTTGAGAAGGTTGTAGCTTTCGCCAAGGAGCACGACGTGATGGTAATTCACGATCTTGCGTATGCCGAGATTGTGTTCGACGGTTATAAGCCGCCTTCCATACTGCAGGTTCCTGGCGCAAAAGATGTGGCGGTGGAGATATCCTCCCTTTCAAAAACATATTCGATGCCAGGGTGGCGCGTGGGTTTTTGCGTTGGTAACCCGGACATGGTCTACGCTTTGCAAAGAATAAAAGGGTACCTCGATTACGGTATGTTCCAGCCGATACAAATAGCATCCATAATCGCGCTTAAAGGGCCGCAGGATTGCGTTAAGGAAATCAGGGACACCTATCAGGCCCGCCGTGACATTTTGGTGGACGGGCTGAACAGAATCGGGTGGCCGGTTGAAAAACCGAAAGCGACTATGTTCGTCTGGGCGAAAATACCGGATCATTTAAAAAATATGGGGTCACTTGAATTTTCTAAAAAACTGCTACTGGAAGCGAAGGTGGCGGTGTCACCCGGCTTAGGGTTTGGCGATGGCGGGGATGGCTTTGTGCGGTTTTCTCTCGTGGAAAATGAACACCGTATCCGGCAAGCCGTGCGCGGAATAAGAGACTCCCTTTTCAGGTAATGGCAATGGACGTTATACGACTTGGGCTAATAGGATGCGGCGTGGTTGGCGAAGGTGTGGCGCGCCTTGTTTCCGATAAAAAGGAATCTCTCGCCGAGCGTATCGGTATGCCGGTTGAAATCACACGTATTGCCGTACGGGACATCGACAAGAAAAGGGCCGCGCCGGTTGATAAAAACATTCTGACCAATGACCCGTTTGAGATCGTAAACGCGAACGATGTCGATATTGTTATAGAAGTCATGGGCGGAAACGAGCCTGCGCTCGCTCTCTCGCTTAAGGCTATTGAAAACGGAAAACATATCGTCACCGCCAACAAACATCTGCTGGCGTTGAATGGCGAAAAAGTATTCAAAGCTGTTGAGAAAAATAAAACAGAAATCGGATTCGAAGCGGCTGTGGCTGGGGCTGTGCCTATAATACATTCATTGCGCGGAGCGTTTGCGGCGGATACCGTAAGCTCCATCCACGGGATAGTAAACGGCACAGGAAACTATATCCTCTCCAGAATGTCAGACGAGGGAAAACCGTTTGACGAAATATTGAAAGACGCGCAACAGCTCGGCTATGCGGAGGCGGACCCGACCTTCGACGTGGAAGGAATCGACTCCGCCCATAAAATAGCAATACTCGCCTCGCTGGCGTTCGAGACTCCGGTGGATTTTTCCGAAATATATACAGAGGGGATAACTTCGATCACGCCTGACGATATCGCCATGGCGAAGGAGTTCGGGTTCCGTATAAAACTTCTGGCCATTGCCAAGCGTGTGAACGGGTCAATCGACGTGCGTGTACACCCTGCGATGGTTCCGATCGACTCGCCTATAGCGAAAGTAAACGGAGCGCTAAACGCAGTTGAGGTGACTGCCGCTTTTTCGGGTGTAAACATGCTCGTCGGTCCGGGAGCCGGAGCGGGGCCGACCGCGTCCGCCGTTATGGGCGACGTGGTGGATATAGCCAGAAAAATGGTTGGTGGTGATACGGGGCATACTCTTCCGATGAACGTTCCGCTGAAAGCAAGAAAGAAAATCGCTATACGGTCGATAGACGAGATAAGGTCACAATATTACTTACGGTTCACTGTGCCGGACGAGCCTGGTGTCTTGGCGAAGCTTTCCGGCGCACTTGGAGAAAACGGAATCTCAATCGCTTCGATGATTCAGCGCGGACACGAGGCGGGTAAGCCTGTGGGTGTTGTGATGATGACCCATACCGCTAAAGAGGCTGACCTTAATAACGCCATTAGAAAAATTGAAAAGCTCGGTGTCTGTTCCGCGACAACGGTTACTATAAAAATTGAGGACGGGGAAGAATGAAAAAAGTCATCCCGGCCACCGAGCCGGGATCTCGCCGTCTGTCTGCGGGATGCCGGACTAAATCCGGCATGACACAACAAAACCGATAACTTCTCCCTGCGGGGAGCGAAAACATTTAGATGAAATTATGACAATGAGAAAAAGTAAATACGTGATACTGCTCGGTGACGGAATGCCGGACTCCCCTATACCGGAGCGGGACAATAAAACTCCGCTCATGATGGCCGACACGCCAAACCTCGATTTCATGGCGAGGGAAGGAACGGCAGGCTCCGTGAGCACGACACCGGAAGGATATGAGCCGGGATCGGACGTTACGAACCTTTCAATCATCGGTTTTGACCCGACGAAATACTATACGGGGCGCGCCCCTCTGGAAGCCGCCGCTATGGGTATAGACCTTGGGCCTGCCGATGTGGCGTTCCGTTGCAATCTTGTATCCCTGCGAG
>UOGA01000127.1_pt1 | contig 13437 bp, 11 predicted proteins | sample 1989841 | NCBI WGS metagenome assembly UOGA01 (sample SAMEA4712198, study PRJEB27164) | hydrothermal vent metagenome | biome: marine basaltic hydrothermal vent biome; feature: marine hydrothermal vent; material: mineral | place: Pacific Ocean | collected 2011-06-14/2011-07-23 | depth 1691 m | reverse complement strand
CATCCCATCACAAAGAATTTCAAAACCGCCACGTTTTATCCGGTGGCGAGGTCGCTTGAGCTTAAGCGTCAAAACAGCAAAAAAGCGAAGATAAAACCGATAGGACGGACAGCGAAACTAAGCTGGAGCGAGACCGATCTTAAATCTATCGAGGACAACGCCCCCGTCTATTCCGAAACGGACGACATTCCCGGCCCCAGGATATTGTCGGCGTCGGCGCAATGGGACATTGGCCCTTCCAAACAAACGAGGAAGATTGGAGAAAAAAACCTTCAGGGGAGAATGATCGTCACCGGCGACTCAGATTTTGTATCCAACTCAACCGTCTCTCTTCTTGGCAACAGGGATATGTTTTTGAACATGGTCGCGTGGCTCCTCGACGAGGACGTACGGATTTCCATACGGCCAAAGACCATCGGTTTTAATCCGATCTTTTTTACTTCCGGCCAGTTGATGTTCGTTTTCTGGTCGGTAGTGGTGATAATGCCGTTAGTTGCGGCGATGGCAGGCGTTGTTGTTATTATCCGGCGGCGGAGGGGATGAAACCGGGCAGGATTTACATAGCCTTTGCGCTTTTGCTCGTGTTGTACGGCGCATACTCTTATTACGAGATGGTGATAGTAAAACAGCGCGAAGCGGCGCGACAAACCGAAAGCCTTCTGCTTTCAATCGAGCCCGACAAAATCATAAAAATTGTGGTCAATGGAAAGCAAAGCTCGTTCGTCCTCCAAAAAAAAGAGGGGAAGTGGAGCGTCACCGATCCAGTTGAGGCGGAGGCGGACATAGTTAAAGTTAACGATATTATAAATATGGCGAAAGAGCTTACCGGTAAGAGAAAAATCGCTGACGGTGACGCCATAAAGCTGTCTGAATACGGCCTCGACAAACCGGCCACCGCCCTGTTTTACGAGGAAGGGGAGGGTGAGCCGCAGAAAATAATCGTCGGGGATAAAAACCCGGCGGGGGCGGAGCGTTACGTCATGGTCGGCTCCGGTCAGTCGGTCTATCTTGTCAGTAACTGGAAAACAAGCCCCATTATTCCCATACTATTCGAAGTCCGCGAGAAAAGATTGTTCAAAGGCGAGACAGAGGCTGTGACCGGCTTTGAATTTCGGGCGGGGAATTTTAAAGTGTCGGCCCAAAAAGATAAAAACAATTCATGGCGTTTAACCTCCCCGGTGAAAGCCGGCGCGGACGACACGGCGATTAATGATCTTCTGGAAAAGTTCGTTTCAGCGAGGGTCTCCGGGTTTGTCGAAGAAAAAGCCGGAAATCCAGGCAAATACGGACTCAACAAACCGGCCATGGAGTTCGCCGTCGATTTCGAGGATGGCGCCAAACAAAAACTACTGGTCGGAGCAGTCACCGATGACCAGAACCGCTACGCCATGATGTCGGGCGGGGAGAAAATTGTGAGAATAGCAGGCGACACGTTCGCCGGTCTCCCCGATTCTGTAAACGCGCTTCGTAATTTAACCGTTATTAAAATGGAGCCTGAAGATGTAAAAGAAGTATCGGTAGCGCTCGATGGCGATACGGTAAAGCTTGTATCGGCGGCTCCCGGCGGAGGGGAGAAAAAATGGATCATTACCGAGCCGGTCAAAACAGACGCTGATCGCGTGGCTGTGGACGGGCTTTTGAGCGATCTTGTAAATTTAAAGGCCAAAAGATTCGCCTACGAAGGAGACCTGCTCGATCCGGCCCGGTTCGGCCTTAACAACCCTGCGTTAAAGATCAGCCTGCTGGCAGGCGCTAACACCACCACTTTGAAGTTTGGAATCACAAACAAAGAGGGTCGCCGGTTTTACGTTCAGGTGGACGACAAACCGAAAGTAGTGGAAGTTGGCGCGGAAGCTTACGCGAATGCGGCGAAAACATTGTTCGATCTTCGGGACAAGCGCCTTTTCAAGGTGGCGTCCCAGGATGTTGGAAAAGTAGTTATCAAACGGCTCAGCCAAGTGTTTGAGGCTGTAAGGTCGGGCGATGATTACCGGCTTGTCTCCCCGGAGAATATACGCCTTAAGCCCGACCAGTGGAACCGGCTCGTGTGGACTATCAAAGGGCTGAAATACGACAGATTATATAAAACACCGGCAAAGCCCGATAATAAAACAGGCAGTGAAAAACCAGCGCTTGAAATAATGCTTTACGGCACATCCGGCTCCCTGCTGGAAAGCCTGGTCGTCGGGTCGCGGGACGAGGAGAAGGGCGGATTCTACGCGAGAGACGGCGTGGAAAAAGACTTTAAATATAATATAGGCGAAAAGTTCGTCACTGAAGATATAATTGGAGCTCTCGAAAACCTGCTTGGTCAGTGATAGAAAAAAGAGATGGCTGATTTATATTAAGTGAGACCCCTGAAAAAGTAACGTTTAGCTGTCATTGCGAGGAGGTGGCGCGGCCACGCCGGGACAACGACGTGGCAATCTCCAACCCTATGATTTATAGTGGCAAGAGATTACTTCGCTGACACTCGTAATGACAATTGCAGGAGTTTTTCAGAGGTCTCAAACGTAATTTAGGAAACAACTGGTAAAGGTAAAACGATCAAATGGAAGAAGAGATAAAAATAGAGGTTTTGGATAAACGAAGGATAAAGTCGGCTGACGACACATGCGATGAAGCCGGAGAGCCGGATCTGGATCGTACTCCCACTTATGTGCAGGAGCTCGAAGAGAAGATGGAGGAGAACGATGGCCGCCTCAAGGAATATATATCAGCGCACAAAGAGAGAATGGCCGAGATGGACAAAGTCCGCAAAAGGCTTGAGGACGACAGCGAGAAGAGGGCCTCGGATAAATTCGGGGAGCTTATCGCCGAGATATTCCCTGTGATCGATGATTTCGACAGGGCGATAGAGTCGGCCAAAGAAAAAAGCTCCGACGATCCTTTGATTAAAGGCGTTCAGATGCTCCGGGGCAGGCTGTTTGAGGCGTTAAAAAAACAGGGATTAGAAGTGATAGATTGCCTGGATAAGCCGTTCGATCCGGAGGTGGCGACGGCGGTGGCCACGATACCGGTGGATGAGGACGATAAAGTGGATATGGTGGTCGATCAGATGGCTCCCGGATACAGGTTCGGCGACAGGGTGCTTCGTCCGGCGATGGTCCGCGTCGGATACAAATCATAATTAAGGCATGGATCAAGTCAAATGATAAAAATAGATTATTACGAAGCGTTGGGCGTTGAGCGAGGCGCCGACGGCACAACGATTAAAAAGGCGTACCGCAAAAAAGCGTACGAGTATCACCCGGACAAAAACCCGGATAACCCTGAGGCGGAGGAGAAATTCAAGGAAGCCGCCGAAGCGTACGAGGTGTTAAGCGATGAGGAGAAACGCTCGCTGTACGACCGGTTCGGCCATGACGGGCTCAAACGGAGCGGGTTTTCCGGGTTTCAGGGGTTCGACGACATCTTCTCTTCGTTCGGCGATATCTTCGAGGACTTTTTCGGGTTTGGCGGCGGACGCCAGGGAGGAGGAACCCACGCGCAACAGGGCGCGAACCTTCGGTACGATATGGAGATAGAATTTCTCGACGCCGCTCATGGGATGGAAAAAGAGGTCGAGGTAGAAAAATTCGTTTTGTGCGGCGAGTGTGAAGGGAGCCGGAGCGCGCCGGGAAAAGACCCGGTCATCTGCGCGCAGTGCAACGGGACGGGCAAAGTCACCCGCTCCCAGGGGTTTTTCGCCATAGCCGTCGCCTGCCCTTTGTGTCATGGCGAAGGTGTGAAGGTTACCCATCCATGCAAGAAATGCGATGGTATGGGGCAGGTTCCGGAGAAGAAAAAACTTCTGATCAAAACTCCCGGTGGAGTGGACACCGGATCGAAGCTGAGACTAAGAGGCGAAGGCGAGCCGGGGAGAAACGGCGGGCCTCCGGGCGATCTGTACGTCGTACTGCATGTCAAAGAGAGCGACATCTTTAAACGCTACGACTATGACGTGGTGGTGGACGTGCCTGTTACCTTTTCCCAGGCCGCGCTCGGCGTTGACCTGAAGATACCGGGCCTGGACGGGGAGATAGATTTCACCGTGCCAGCCGGAGCGCAGTCCGAAGCCTTACACAGAATATCTGGCGAAGGGATAGAGAGACTAAACTCGTATGGGCGAGGCGACCTTATCGCCCATATCATTGTGAAAACACCGGATAAACTGACGGGAGAGCAGGAGAGGCTTTTGCGCGAACTCGCCGAAGAGGAGGGATCGAGCGTGCGCCCACATCAGAAAGGCTTCTTCGAGAAAATCACCGGGAAGTAAAACGAAATAGTGAATGACCGCTATCTGTTTTCTCAATCCCTCGGAACGGCGAGCATCCGGTCGAGCGTTTTTTTCGCTTTGACGCGGATATCCTCCGGGACGGTTATAACATGCTTCATTTCCGTCAAGGCGTCGTAAACGTCTTCTAGCGTCGTCACTTTCATGTTGGGGCAGATCATATCTTCGCTTGCGATGATAAACTCCTTGTCCGGATTGTCTAACCTCAGGCCGTAGAGGATGCCGTCTTCGGTGGCGATGATGAACTGTTTCGCGTTTTCTTTTTTGGCGTAGGCGTACATCCCGGAAGTGGAGCAGACATGATCGGCAAGGTCGATGATGTCCGGCGCGCATTCGGGATGCGCGACAACTTTCGCGTCTGGATATTTTTCTTTTAGCTCGATGAGCCTGTAGGCTTTCAGCAGATGATGCGTAGGACAAAAACCTTTCCAATAGTCCACCTGTTTTTCCGTGTGGCGCTGTACATATTTCGCCAGGTTCATGTCTGGCGTCATAAACACCCGGTCGCCCGGCAGTGAGTTTATCACCGCGACAGCGTTTGCCGAGGTGCAACAGATGTCCGATTCCGCTTTCACCTGCGCCGAGGAGTTCACGTATGTTACGACGGGGACGCCCGCTCCCAACTCTGCTTTTTTATCGCGCAGTTTTTCGGGCGTAATCATGTCGGCCATCGGGCACCCGGCCTCCAGCCTGGGCAGAAGGACAGTCTTGTGGGGCGATAAAATCGCCGCCGACTCCGCCATGAAATGGACGCCGCAAAAAAGGATCGTGCTTTTATCGGTCTCCGCCGCTTTTTGCGACAGGGCGAGAGAGTCGCCCCGCAGGTCGGCGATCTCCTGTATTTCGTCGCGCTGATAGTTATGGGCGAGCATCACCGCGTCTTTTTCGACGAGAAGCCGCCTGATCTCTTGTTGAAGCTCTTTGGTTTCGCTTGTAAGTACGCTCATGGATTTACTGCCTTTGATTACTGCTCGGTTTTATTTTAACTTGAAACCGTCTGCGCGTGAACAATAAAAATTTCGTGAGAGCCACCCGCCCTCGCGTGACCACCTCATAGGATAAACAGATTGGTTCGCCCTTGCTAACGTATAGATACAAGATGAAAAATTATGGCGGCGGCTGAAGAGACGTTGAGTGATCCGATTTTCCCTTTCATCGCGATACGGGCGGTTTGATTGCATCGTTTGGCCACAAGAGGGCGGACGCCTTTCCCTTCGCCGCCCAGGACTACCGCCACCGGCCCTGGTTTTGCTTTTGTGAAAACATTTTTAGCGGAGCTGTCGAACGCGATACATTCATACCCTTCGTTGCGCAGAAGCTTTACCGTTTCGGCGATGTTGTTTACCTTGCATAGCTTTATACGCTCGCCCGCGCCCGCCGATGCTTTGGCGGCGACAGGAGTATAGCTTGCCGCTTTTCGTGATGGAAAAATCAAGCCGTCGATCCCGAACGCTTCCGCCGAGCGCAAGATGGCGCCAAAATTTCTGGGGTCCATTATCCCGTCGAGCAGGGCCAGCGCCTGGTTTTGGGATGATGATGAGGAAATCAGCTTATCGAGCGATATAAAAGCGATGGGCGATACGACAGCCACGATTCCTTGATGCCCTTCGGCTCCCGCCATTTTTGCGATAGCGTCTATATCGGCGTAATCGATTTGTATCTTTTTCCGTTTCGCCGTGTCGATGATCTGCGCGGTGGCGCCGCTTTTTTTAACGCCTTTTTTTATTACGATCCGGTGGAACTTGCGGCTGTCGGCGCGAAGGGCCTCGACAATCGGATTCACGCCGAAAATGATTTCCCGGCTTTTGGCAGGCTCCCGGTTTCTGGCGGAGCCTCGCTCTCTTGCTGACTGGCGGCGCTTATGTTTCATCTATAAAGCTAACAGGTTAATCGAAACTGACCGACCATTTTACACCTTCGGGAGTGTCGCTTAACTTGATTCCTTTATTATCGAGATCGGCGCGAATAGTGTCGGCCAGCTCGAAATTTTTATTCTCTCTTGCTTTTGCCCTGGCTTTAATTGTCGCTTCCATCTCCTTTGCGCTCATCCCGATTTCTTTTAATTTCTCTGCTTTGAACTCTTCTATGAACTCATCCGGCGCAAGGCCGAAAAGCCCCAGGACGCCCCCAAGCGTTTTTATCGACGCGATACCGGCGAGTAATTTTTCTTTCGAGTTTTTGTAATCGTCCGATTTCTTTTTCATCTTCGCCATATCGTCGCGAAGATGGTTCAGCTTTTTAAGCTCGGTCAAAAGCAGGGAAAGGGCCGTGGCGGTGTTAAAATCGTCGTCCATAAGCTGTTTGAACTTTTCAACCGTCGACGGATCGGCTGTATCGTCATCTGTGACACCAAGCGCCAGACCGGTTGAAAGAAGGTCGTAGAACCGGGCCAGGTTTTTATGAGCGTCGGTTATCGCCTGCGGGCTAAAATCAATCGGGCTCCTGTAATGGCTGGTGAGAAGGAAGTAGCGCACCGCCTCCGGGTGATATTGTTTTAAGATATCTTTTATCGTGGAGAAGTTACCGAGCGATTTTGACATCTTCTCCTGGTTTATATTCACGAATCCGTTGTGCACCCATACCTTGACCGGAGCCTCGCCGGAGCTTGCGTGGGACTGGGCGATCTCGTTTTCATGGTGGGGGAATACCAGGTCTTTGCCGCCGCCGTGTATGTCGAAAGTCACGCCCAGATATTTGCGCCCCATGGCGGAGCATTCGATGTGCCATCCGGGGCGGCCCATGCCCCAGGGGGAATCCCATTCAGGCTCTCCCGGCTTTGACGCTTTCCAGAGCGCGAAATCGAGCGGGTCTTTTTTCGTATCGTCCACATCCACGCGCGCGCCGGAGCGAAGGTCGTCGACATTTCTTTTCGACAGCGCTCCGTATTCCGGAAAAGAGCGGACAGAAAAATAGACAGAGCCGTTCAGCTCGTAAGCTTTTCCCTTTTCGATAAGAGATTCGATAATCTCCAGCATTTCCGGGATATGCCCGGTCGCTTTAGGCTCCACATCGGGGCTGAGGAGGCCGAGGGCGCCCATGTCGGTGTTGAACTCGTCGATGTAACGCGCCGCCACTTCCGAGCTTTTGATACCAAGCTCGTTGGCCCTGTTTATTATCTTGTCGTCCACGTCGGTGAAGTTTCGGACGTAAGTGACATCGTATCCAGAGAATTTCAGGTATCTGTATATGATGTCGAACACGATAGTCGAACGGGCGTGGCCTATGTGGCACAAGTCGTAAACGGTGACGCCGCAGACATACATGCCGACTTTCGGAGGATTTATCGGCGTGAAATCCTCTTTTCCTCCGGTCAATGTGTTGTATATTTTCAAGCTCATCTGATTTCAATACGACAAAATGTTTTACTTATTTTCCGCTCCAGTTTTCAAGCCGCTTTTTTATTTCCTCCGGCCCCAGAATTATGAAAAGGTCGGCTAGCTTCGGGCCGCTCACATCTCCCGTGACGGCTACCCTGAGGGGCTGAAACAGTTTGCGGCCTTTTAATCCTGTTTTTGAAGAGACAGATTCTATCACAGCTTTGTACTCGTTTTCGCCAACCGAATTGTTTTCTTCAAGGCGGGCGAGCAGGGCGTTCGCTACGATTTTAAATTCCGGGCTGTCCACTATTTCTTTCGCTACGCCCTCCGGGACGGATAAGCGGGCGAACTGTATCATCTGATCCGCCGCGTCCTGCGGTTTCCCCATGGCGTCCCGCGTGGCGTCCACTATTTTAAACAACGACTCCTCGTCGAAATTATCAAACGGAAATTTTATAGCCTCAAGGCTCGGCTTTAACGCCTCGATCAGCTTTTTTACAGGCAATGCTTTTAGAGCTTTCTGGTTAATATTGTCAAGCCTTGCCTCGTCGTATCTTGCTGGCGAGCGTGAGACATCGGTTATATCGAATATCCGCGCCATCGACTCAAGCGGCTCTGCGCGATTGCCCGTCACCTTCGACCAGCCCAGCATCGCCATGGCGGTGTTTAGCGCCGATGGAAGATATCCCGCGTCGAGAAGCGAGGTTACGTCGGCCGCCCCGGAGCGTTTGGAGAGTTTATGTCCGTCGGCGCCTAAGATTATGGGGAGATGGCAAAAACGGGGCGGCTCCGCCCCCATTGCTCGCATTATGAGAATCTGCTTTGGCGTGTTGGACAGATGATCCTCACCACGAATCACATCCGTAATCTCCATGTCGATGTCATCCACGCTTGAGGCGAGGTAGTAGGCGGCGGAGCCATCCGGGCGCGTGATGATAAAATCGCCGATATCTTTTGTCTTAAAACTAACTTCGCCGCGCACTCCGTCTTTAAACGTAACTTCCCTGCCGGTTACCTTAAACCTGTAAGCAGGCTTGGCGCCTGTTTTCTCTTTTAACTCCCGTTCAGAATCCGATAGGCTTCTGCATTTTCCCGAATAACGGGGCGGTTTGTTGGCGGCCTGCAAGGCTTTGCGCTCCGCCTCCAGCTCTTCTAGCGCGCAGTAGCAAGGGTATGCGGCGCCAGCTTCCACAAGATCGTTTGTGACCTTGCGGTAACGGTCAAATTTCTCCGATTGCCTGTAGGGGCCGAACTTCCCGCCGATATCCGGCCCTTCGTCCCAGCGAATCTCCAGACGTTTCAGAGATTCAATCAGTTTTGTTTCAGAGTCGGCGGTGGATCGCTCTTTGTCGGTGTCTTCGATACGTAATATAAACTTGCCGCCGGTTTTTTTAGCAAAGAGATAATTGTAAAGCGCCGTTCTGGCCGTTCCGACGTGAAGGACGCCGGTGGGGCTGGGCGCGAAACGGACTCTTGTTTTGGCCACTTTGTTTCAGACGCTTTCTATGAGAACGGAGCAAAAAGCGGCGATTCCTTCGCCCCTTCCTGTGAAACCGAGTTTTTCTGTGGTTGTGGCTTTAATGGACACGCGGTCAGGATCGATATCGAGCGCTGTGGCCAGGTTGCGGGCCATCGTTTGCGAATGGGGCGCAATTTTGGGCGCCTCGGCGATGATTGTCGCGTCGAGGTTGACGACGCGGTATCCCGCCTTTTTTAATTTTTCACCGGTGTCTTTAAGAAGCAGGAGGCTTGAAATATCTTTATACTCCGGATCGGTGTCCTTATAGTGTCTCCCCAGATCGCCCAGCGCCGCCGCGCCCAGTATCGCGTCGCACACAGCGTGGGTTAACGCATCCCCGTCGGAATGACCCAGCAAACCCATATGGAAATCGAGCGTGACACCGCCCAGAATCAAGGGCCGTCCTTCGACCAGGCGGTGCGCGTCGAACCCTGAGCCGATACGGATCATGTTAAATTCTGCCCATGTTCAGTGATTTTTTTGACCAGCGCGAATATTTTTTTCTGTTCGATGGCGGTAGGAGGGATTATCCCTGTCTCCCAGCCTATCACAAGCTCCGGAGTGACGCCAAGCTCATCGGCGAATCCGGTCTCATCCAGCCCGGTGGTTTCCCTCAGTTTTTGATAGTCGATTCTGCTATTCATAATCTCCGCAAGTTTAAAAATTAACGTTCTGATCGATTTCCAGACGGCAATATTCCGACGGCTCCGTTCCCTCCACAAAAACTTCCTCGAAAGTGTCCCTGCACCTGTCGGTAGCAAGCTTTCCCGACTCGCGGTCTATGGTGCGGACGACGATATGCGAAGGAGGCGTGAAGTCTAGCGATGGCTTGTTTTTTAAAGCTTCCTCCATAAACTTAAGCCAGATCGGAGCGGCGGCGCGCCCCCCTGTTTCGCCGCGCCCCATCGAGCGGTTATCGTCGAAGCCGACCCATACGCCGGTGGCTAAATCGGGCGTGTATCCGACAAACCAGGCGTCGCGGTAATCGTTTGTGGTGCCGGTCTTGCCCGCTGATGGCCGGTTCAGGCTCCTTACCGACCTGCCGGTGCCGTTTTGTATGACTCCTTTAAGCATGTTGGTAAGGACGTAAGCCACCTCTGGCCTCACAGCGTCGGAAACTACAGGCGAGGCTTCCTCTAATATTTCCCCCTCCGAGTTTTTCACAGAGATTATATAGTATGGCGCCGCGTAGAGGCCCTTGTTGGCGAAAACCGTGTACGCCGATGTCAGCTCCAGCGGCGTCACCTCCGACGCGCCAAGCGCCAGCGACAGCGTAGCGGTCAGGGGAGAGTGGATGCCCGCTTTTCTCGCGGTGGCTATAACCGGGCCTATTCCAATTTTGTTGAGCAGTTTTACTGACGTTACGTTTATCGAGCTTTCGAGCGCCCTTCGCAGGGTGACGGGGCCGTAAAACCTGTGTGAGAAATTGGCCGGTTTCCATTCGCCTTTGCCATCCGGGCTCCGGTACGCCACGGGCGAGTCTATGATGATGTCGCCGGGGGAAAAACCAGTGTCGAGAGCTGTAAGATAGATGAACGGTTTGAAGGCCGATCCGGGCTGGCGGTGGGCGCTTGTGGCGCGGTTGAACTGTGACCTGGTGAAGTCTGCGCCGCCCACCATGGCCAGGATCGCGCCGTCGTCCGGCCTTAAAGCGACAAGGGCCACCTCCACGTTCGCGTCGTCGGTATACAGCCGCGCCCGTTTTATCCGGGTGTTCACCTTTTTTATCCCTTCGAGGGCCGCTTTTTCGGCCATCGCCTGCATCTCCATGTCCAAAGTGGTGGTTACAGTCAGGCCTTCTCTGTAGAGCCGGTCGGAGCCGTAGGTTTTTTCCAGGTATATCCGGACAGTTTCAACGAAGTGGCTGGCCAGGCTTTCATCCTCCTCTTTGATGGCAAGAGTCACCGGCTCTTTTTTCGCTTCTGCTTCCTGACTATCTGTAATACGGCCCTCGGTCAGCATTCTCGCCAGCACAGCGGCCCGGCGCTGTTTTGCCCGCTCGACGCTCTTGAAGGGAGAGTATCGGCTGGGGGCTTTGGGAAGCCCGGCGAGGAGGGCCGATTCCGCCAAAGACAGGTCGGAGACCGATTTGCCGAAATAAATGTTCGATGCGGCCTGGATTCCGTAGGCGCCCGATCCGAGATATATCTGGTTGCAGTAAAGCTCCAGAATCTCCCTTTTTGTATATTGTTTTTCAATCTGTATGGCAAGGAGCGCTTCCTTGATTTTGCGTATTACGCTTTTTTCTGGAGTGAGGAAAAGCTGTTTGGCCAGCTGTTGCGTGATGGTCGATCCACCCTGCGCCATGCGACCGCTCCGTATATCCACTATCATCGCCCGCAGGATGCTTAACAGCCTTATTCCTTTATGCTCGAAAAACCGGGCGTCTTCTGTCGCGGTTATGGCGTTTATAAAAGTCTCCGGGATGTCGTTGTACGCGATCCAGATTCTTTTCTCCAAAAACAATTCGGAGATAAGCTCGCCGTTTCGGTCGAGGATTCTGGTCACTACGTTAGGGCGGTACTCCTCCAGATCGTTAATCGCAGGCAGGTCGTTATAGGCGCCGAACACCAGGCCCAGGACAATCCCGGTTGCGACAGCAGACAGCATTAAAGCGCCGAACAGCGCCGGGCGCCGCGCATAAAAAGGAGAGTCGCTCATCGGTTCAGACCTGTCAAATGTTTAAAGAGCGGCCCCCGTCCACGACGACGGTCTGGCCTGTAATATAATTCGATCTGGCGAGGAACAAAACGCATTTGGCGATATCGTCCGGCTCGCCGAACCTTTGTAGCGGAATCTTCTCTATCATGCTGGCGGTCATAGCCTCGTCCATTCCCTCCTTTGGCTCAAGGATGGCGCCGGGAGCCACGGCGTTGACAAGTATATCGGGCGCCAGCTCCAGCGCAAGCTGTTTTGTGAGCGCTTCTAGCCCCGCCTTGGAGACAGAGTAAGGCATATACCCTTTTCGCGGGATACGGGCGTAGATATCGAGAATATTTATAATTCTTCCCGGTCGACTATCTCTAAGAGCGTCCGCCGAGAAAAGCGAAAGCATGGCCGGCGCCACTACATGAATGCGATGGAATTTTTCGATATCGGAAAAGCCGATCTCTGATAACGGGGTTTTGGCGAAGATAGAAGCGTTGTTGACGATAACGTCGAGCCGTCCGAATTCGCCTGTCACTTCATCCACAAGCCTGGCGCAGGCCGTATGGTCGGTAAGGTCGGCTCTGAAAGTCTTCGCCGAACCGTTGGACGCTTCAATCTGACCGGCCAGAGTTACAGCTTCTTTTTCCGCGCCCCGATAGTGGATTGCGGTCTGGAATCCATCGTCGGCAAGAGCGAGAGTGATAGCTTTTCCCAGCCGCCTGGCCGCTCCTGTTATCAGCGCCACCGGCGCTTGTTTGCTCATAGGTCGTTTCTTTTTCCCGACTGGCGCAAAAGCCCCCATTTTTTGCGCCTCTCCCAGAGCGATTTGCGGCTTATGCCGAGCATCCTGGCGATTTCTTTTTCCTTGAAGATATTTTCGTATCTTATTATAAAATCTTTAACGTACTGGTCGATCGACAGCTGGGCGTCGATAGCCTGCGACTGGGCCCCGGCGGCGGGGTGGATTATATTTTCGGGAAGCGACTCCGGGGTCAGCTGGTCGCTCTCTTCGAGTATCAAAGCCCTCTCTATGACGTTTTCCAGCTCACGCACGTTGCCCGGCCAGTGATAATTTTTCATCAGTTTCATAGCTGAGGGCGCTATCACCTTTACCTTCTTGTTTATTTTCGGGGCGTACCTGTTGAAAAAATGAACGGCCAGCTCCTCCACGTCGTTTCCTCTCTCCCGGAGCGGGGGAAGCTCGATAGTTAAAACGTTTATACGATAATACAAGTCTTCGCGAAACGCCTTTAGCTCCACTTCCTTTTCGAGATGTTTGTTGGTGGCGGTAATCACCCGCACGTCGCATATAAACGATTTGCTGGAGCCGACAGGCCGGATTTCGCGATCCTGAAGCGCGCGCAGTAGCTTGACCTGCAGGCCGAGCGGCAACTCTCCGATTTCGTCGAGAAAAATGGCGCCGCCTCTTGCTTCGGTGAAAAGCCCGGTCTTGTTGGCCACCGCTCCGGTGAACGCTCCTTTGGTGTGGCCGAAAAGCTCTGACTCCAATAGCTCTGCGGGCAGGGCGCCGCAGTTGACCGGGACGAACGGCTCTTTGGATCTGGGGGAGAGGCGGTGTATTGCGCGGGCCACCAGCTCTTTTCCCGATCCGCTTTCACCGGTGATAAGCACGCTGGAGTCTGTCCTGGCCACTTTGTTTATCAGCTTGAACACAT
>UOGA01000165.1_pt1 | contig 13548 bp, 12 predicted proteins | sample 1989841 | NCBI WGS metagenome assembly UOGA01 (sample SAMEA4712198, study PRJEB27164) | hydrothermal vent metagenome | biome: marine basaltic hydrothermal vent biome; feature: marine hydrothermal vent; material: mineral | place: Pacific Ocean | collected 2011-06-14/2011-07-23 | depth 1691 m | reverse complement strand
ATCCGGAGTTTGGCTCTGTTTTTCAATATATAGATGGCAACCGGAGGATGGGGGCGCTCTCCAATTACGCGGACAGGCATTGCGATGGTGAGATGGAGATACCTGTGGCGGTCAGGCAAACAATCCATCGTGACAAACTCCTTTCGTACCCTTTGATAAAACAACTTATTAACGAAGGACGGTTCACCGAAAGCGACGTTTATAAATGGTTTGATAACGCTTTCTGGTTTCTAAGCTCGGCTGAAAAATAATATTCGGGAATGCTATCTTTTTTATCCTCGCTGAAAACATCGTTAATACAAAAGAAGGTAAAGCGTAAATTTTCAAATGGCGAGTATAAGCTGGAGAGTGTGCTCTCCTGCCTGTGTGGCTCCGAAAACCTTGAGCCTGTAGCTTATAGGGATTCATTTGGTTTTCCTATAGGTGTGACCTTGTGCAAGCGGTGCGGTCTTGGCCTGCTAAACCCGAAGCCTGAAGATGAGACTTTGAGGCAGTTTTATGAACGGGATTACAGGGCGCTATACCGTGGCTCAAGCTCCATGGACGATGGCTATTTCATGAGAAGCCATCGACGCGGAAAAAAAATATACGAATATATAGAAGCGCATAGGCCAGACGCTAAGATAAATGTTGTCGCGGAGGTGGGGTGCGGCCCTGGAGGAATCCTGAAATATTTTCAGGAACGTGGAAAAGAGGCGTATGGATGCGAGTTCGATTCCGAATGCGTTAAGCTTGCAAACAGCAAAGGAGTGAAAACATTTTTCGGAGGTGTTGAAACCATGGAAAGCGAGGGGGTGAGGGCTGATCTTCTGATACTTAGCCACCTTGTTGAACATATATCAGATCCTGACAGGTTTTTAAAGCAAGCGGAAAAGATTATGGCCGATGGCGCCATTGTTTATGTCGAGGTTCCCGGTTTGAGAAACAAGAGCAACAATTTTTTCTCCTCTGTTCAGATAGCTCATCTTTACTATTATGACCTGACAACTCTTAGTTCTGTCATGGGAAAAAATGGATTTAACATGTTGTGCGGTGATGAGGCGGTCCGATCTCTGTTCACAAAAGGGGACTGCGAAAAGGTCATCCTCGATGGCAATTACGAAAAAAATATCGACGTCATAGAGAGTTGGAAAAACTAACCGTGGAAAAACCTGTAATCATACTTTCATCCAGTGGATTAAATTCCGCTATTTTCACGGTCTGGTGCGTACGGTCGTTGCAGAGGTTTAACTATGAGCCTATAGAAATAGTCGTAGGCTCCAGTGAGGAGAAGAAGTTTATAGAAGATAGGCTGGATGGCGTATCGTGCGAAGTCTCCTCCGCCCGCTTGGGAGAATTCCGCGGATTTTCATTCAAGGCGTTCGCTCTGTCGGAGTATAAGGTGAAGCATACGGGCCGTGAGGTTGTGGTGTGCGATTCTGATATAATTTTTTATAAAGACCCGACCCCCATTTTCGAAAAGTACGCAGGGCAGTTCTGGTTTCACAAGCTATACGAGCTGGATCCCGCCGACATAGATTTGCCGTTAGACAAAGTGTCGGAGTCCAGGTGGAGCGCCCGCACCCTGATTCACTATAGAGATGAAGTAGGGTTCGATAAAAGACCATCATGGATTCTAAACTCCGGCCTTTTTTTATGCGGCGAGAATATATTTCCAGAGCTTGCGCGCAGATGGGCTAAGGGGATACGAGCTCTTGGACCGGACAAGATGTTAAACGACCAGTCGATATTAACGATAGCGGCAGCGGAGATGGACCTTGAGCCTGTTATAGAAAAACCATTGGGCTACGCAACGGCACGCCACTTTCTTTCTAATATGAAAGAGCTTTTTATCGAAGAAGTGGTTGCGAAAGGTCTCGACGAAGATAACCTCAGAGACTTGGTAAAATTGGAAACTCCGGCAGGGCGATGGTCTGGCGGTCCTCTCGATATCGTAAAAAGAGCGTTCAGGAAATTGAAACGAGACCTATTTGCTTCCTGACACTATATTGATCGATGCTTCATCATAGAAGTAAACCTGTAGTTTATTTTGTGGCGGACGCGCTTGGCTGGGTTCAGGCGCGTCGCCTTGAATATATCCAGCAATACATTGGTGATATAAAATTTATTCCAATAAGCGCCGCAAGGTTCGCCATTTTGTGGAATCAAGGCAAGCTTCGAGACGCATATGTGTATTTTGCGACATGGCGTATACCATCCGGGCTTTCACAGAGTGGACAAATAAAATTTGACGAGGGTGATTACAGCAGGTTCATGACTAGCGTTACCAGCCATTACAACGTAGGCGGCGGTCTGAATCCCGCTGCGACAGTTGCCAGTGGAAGGGACTTGAAAGAGACATTCGACACGGCTGTGAATTGTTTGCGAAAGTTTAAAGTGGTAACCGCTAATTCCAGAATACTTTTTGATCTGCTTTCCCCCCATATCAAAAATCTTTTTTACGCCCCAAACGGATTGGACACAGACCTTTTTTTGCCCAAGCGTGACAGGGAATACAGCCCTGGTAAGATACGGGTCGGCTGGGTTGGAAAACAAAAGGCCGCAAAAAATTATTCTGTTGTGGAAGAAGCTTTTAAAGCGTTTTCATCGCAGGGAGTTGAGCCGAAGGAGCTTTCCGTTGGTCGGCAAGGAAATAAGGGCAATGGGATATATAGCAGAATCGTTGGAAAAGTGAAAAGCAAAATACCTCCTTTCTTAATAGCAAATTCTACATATGTGGATAAGATGTTAAACTCGTTCCAGCGCCCCGTGCGCTATGAAGATATGCCGCAGTTTTACCATGGGATCGACTACTATTTATGCGTAAGCTGGCACGAAGGCACGCCCAACCCGGCCCTGGAAGCGGCCGCATGTGGAGTCCCAGTTGTTACAACCAAGGTAGGCAATATGCCTGATCTTATAAAGCATGGAGAAAATGGTTTTTTTGTCGAACCGAATGTAGCTTCGGTAACGAAAGCTTTTGATGAAATAAGAAAGCTTAACGCGGCTGACTATAAACGATTAAGCCAGAACATCCGTAAAAGCATCATGGATGATTGGACGTGGGGTAAAAATATCCTTAACTACAAGAAAGCCTTTGACCTTTTTTTTAAAGAATAACAATGTCCCTGATAAAAAGACCGTGCCCAGTATGCTCTTCTTCTGAAAGATCGGAAGTCGTAATATTAAAACAGGATCATTTCACGAAAAATAACCCATCGTACAACCTTGGGAAGATTCCCGCGCTTGGGCTGTCGGTAGAGCAGGAATATCCGATTGTCCGTTGCGTAGAGTGCGGCCTGATTTACTCTTTGTATCACCTGGATGATGAAGGCGAGAAAATTGTATATAACGAAATTATCGACTCTGGAATTAGTAAACGTAAAGTTCTCACCATTGGACGACGCTTAGGTGACCTTAAACGGTGGCATAATCTTCTTTCATTAACCGGAAAGGGTGGCAAGGATTCTATAGCCATCAAGCTTCTTGATTATGGATGCGGGTGGGGGACTTTTTTGCAAGTGGCGCACGGGCCGGGAGTCACGGCGATAGGGTTTGACGTAACATCATGGAAAATAGAGTTTGCGAGAAGTAATGGAGTGACCGTTTGCGAATCTGAAAAAGAGCTTTTAAAACACGCTCCGTTTGATCTATGTTTGTCGACCTCGGTGTTGGAGCATCTTCATTATCCGGGGGAAGCGGTCAAGGCAATCTCCAGGCTTATGAAACCTGGTGGCTTTGCGCATATTACCTGTGTGATCGGTGATGTATATCGCGATAGTCGCTGGGAAAATATTAAAGCTAGAGTTGAGCGAGGTGAGGGTATTCCGAAAGAAATAAACCCCTGGGAGCATTTGAACTATTTTACTAATGAAACGTTCTTAAACCTCATGACCGCAAACGGCTTTACGCCAGTTGATGGACCGGAAGAAGCGGGAGGCGGAATTAAGACCTGCGTGAAAACCGCTCTTAAGCGCAAGTTTCCGTTTCTGAAAAATAAACATTCTGTAAGCGGATTCTGGAAAAAAGTTTGACGAGCTTTCCGTTGTCCAGTCTCGTTCCGGGGTCTGTCGCCGTAGTAATCGGCGATGGCAAGGAAGCTCCTAAATGGCTTTCAACAGCGGATGGGGTCACCATGTTTCAAATTTGCGAAAGTCTGGAAGCTGTGGATGGAGCCCAAATAATAGATATCCCATCGGGCGGCGACTTTGAAAAAAATGTTCTCCATCCTATGTTGCGTTCGCTTTTTGGAAAAGTCATCGGTAAAGTGGACAATCATTTCCAGATAGATCTTGTTGTTGTCACAGGGCCGGGTCAGCATGACAGGTTAATTAAATATCTGTCACGATACATCCATCCCGGTGGCTTTATTTACAGCCGCTGTCCACTTAAAGGTTTTGGCGAGCCGCAAAAAACAGATGATTGGTTTTGGTATCGTCCGGAAAAGAATCCTGAAGAAGTATCATTCGCCAAAATGTCACATAAAGAGCGTCGTTGGATATATGACCGTGTGAAAGAATTACCGCGAGGGGCCGTTTATTTGGAAATTGGCTCCTACAAAGGGGGCTCCGCAGTCATAGCCGCTATCGCCAATCCAGATATTGATATTTACTGTGTAGACCCTTGGGAAGATTACAAGGATAGAGACAATACAGCTATTATGGCGGACTTTTCTGTTTTCCGCCGCCACACACAATTTTTCCATAACGTTACGCCAGTGCGCATTAATATAAATAATGTCAGCGAAGCGCCAACGCTGATAGCTGAAAAAGCTGGATGCAAACTTGAGGATTTGAGCATCGCAATGCTGTTTATTGATGGGGACCATTCATTAAATGGTGTTACACAAGACTTGAAGGCATACCTTCCTTACACAAAAGGCTTGGTAAGTGGCCATGACTATGGCCATATCTTGAGCGTTCGCAAGGGGGTAGACATTTTTTTTACAAAGAATATTTTCAAAAAAGCGTTGATGACTATTAGCCCAACCCGATTATGGGGGACACGAGCGCAATTCTTTTTCCGCCCGGCGTGTATCGAGCTTTTTGGAACTAATAACTCTATTTGGCAATACAATGGCAAATGTCACTAAGGAAGGTGAACGATGACTGAACCAAGACCTGAGTGGTCACGCGAGAAACAACCTGATCCACCGAATTTTGGTCAGGCAAAGCTTATATCGAATTTACGGCTTGGCTTATCTACATGGCTCAGACGTGGTAAAGCTGAGAGCATTACTAATAACAGCTCTCAATATTGCCAGTTTGAAAAGGGGCTTATATCCCTGGTTGTGCTTTCTTGTAAAAGGCTTCCACAATTTAAACGTCTTTGCGAAAGCATGAAACCATATTTTGAAAATATTGAAAATTATCCTAAGCTTGAAAAAATCCTTGTCGATAACGGGTCCGGAAAAGAGCTTGTCGATTACGCCGAGAGTCTGAACTTTTTCGACAAAATTATAGCCCATCCGAAAAACCTTGGAATGGCCGCCGCCTTGAATGACGCATATCAAAAATGTAAAGGTGAATATATCTTGCTTATAGAAGACGACATGGTTGTCGATTACCATCAGCCTTTCATTAAGCAATGTTTAGATGTATTCAACGACTATCCGGAAATTGGAATTGTGCGGCTTAAAAACCAGAACAACTGGTGGAAGCCTGTGCGAATAATAGGGCCGTTGCGCTCCACATCGACCAACGTTGAGTTCTGGACGTGGCTCCCTTCAAAACATGGCGAAAACGTATGGGCATGCGGCTCCACCATGTTCCGGAAAGCAAGTTTCTTTTCAACCGGATTATTGCAAAGTGGGGAAGGGCGGGAGCAGGCGTATATCGTAGAAAACATATACGCCAAAGTTTACAACAAAACGTGGCTCGCCGCTAAAATCAAGAATTGTTATCCGGTTGTCCAGCCAAATGATAATGAAGAGTCGCCAGGATTTGCCGACAAAAACGCTGAATGATTCTTGACGACCTCACCGTATTTATCATTTCCACAGGTGAAGAAACCTCGAAAGATTGCATAGATTCTTTGCGCTCACAGGATGTTACTTTTGAAATAAATATAATAGAAAATGTTTTTCCTATGAGCAAAGCGTTCCAGTCGATGCCGGAAAGATGCAGGACGCCATATTTTATTCAGGTGGACGCAGACATGATCCTGGAGCCCCATGCTGTTCGAACTCTCTATGAGGGCGGTGTGAAAAGTGGCTTTTTCACTCCCGTTGTTTACGGTCAGCTATACGAAGAGGGCTTCGGAGTTGGCGGGTCTATTAGACTTTGGAAAAAACGGCTATTTGATTTCTTTTCATTTCGTGACTGCAGAACGGTCGACCGAGACCTTTACAACCGCATAAAATGGTTTGGGTTTAAACGGAAAAATCTCGATACGGTCCTGGGGATACATAGGCCAAGACATTCTGAATTTTCTATCTACTTAAAAGCCAAAAGCGATATAGAAAAGTGGCGGTTCCTTAAAAGAGGGTCCGGGTTATACGCTGAAAACCTGTATGACGAAATTGTTGAAGATATTGCTAACAGGAAAGATCAGTATTTTGGATTATTGTTAGGAGCGTTGACGCCTAAAGAGAGATATCTAAAATCAAAAGACCTCTCTATAGAAAAAAAGCGGTTTGAAATTGTCACTGAATCTTTTGGCAAACAAGGCGCTGTTCCTTTGTTAAACGTGGAAGACATCACCAAGCAGGGTAGAGCGTATTTTATTGACAGCTACAATGACTTTCAAGGCTCTGACCTTCGTAAAAAGGAGCGTCTGGCCGGAGCTGTAATACAACTGTTTGGCGATGATGGCGCTGTTAAACCAGATATAGATAAACTACTGGAAATAACTTCTCTTTAAATATCATACCCTTGCCTCAATGAACCTGTCCGATAAAACCATGACCCTTTTTCTAACATATGGAGGGTCGCTTGAAAGCTGGGAAGACGCGGGGCTTATTGACCGCGAGATGGCTATATACCGAAAGCTTTTGGATTACATGGGCGGTTTGCAAGTCTATTCATATGGCGCCGAAAACGAAAAACGTTACGAGAACATTTACCCGGATACAAAAACGTTACTATGGCCGTTTTCTAAGGGAAGACGGTTTCATGATCGCATAGGGCAATGGTATAACCGCCATGCTCTGACTTCCGCTAGCGTTTATAAAACAAATCAGATATTCGGAGCCATGGCGGCTGTGCAGGCAAAGCGAATGTTTCGGAAACCTCTGATAGTCCGCTGTGGCTATATTTGGACTGTTAACTCCGAGAAAGAGGGTGACCGCGGCTATAGCCTGGCAAAGAAGAAGCGTATCGAGCGAAGATGCTTTATGGAGGCGGATATCTGCGTTGTCACAACTCGGCGGGACAAACAAGAAATTGTTAACACACATGGAATAGCTGAAAACAAAATACGGATTATTCCTAACTATGTTGACACGGAAATGTATACCCCGGTGAAAGATAGTAAAGAAGATTCAGTGACTGTGATATTTGTTGGTAGGTTAAGCGAAGAAAAGAATTTGTTCAACCTTCTTGCGGCGGTGGAAAAAACTGGAAGAGTGGATAAACTGATTATGGTAGGCGATGGTGACCTTATGGCGCAGCTCAAAACCGCCGCTAAGGGAATGCAAACCAAAGTAGATTTTCTTGGCCGAAAACCGACAAGAGAGATTCCAGGCTTGTTGCGGCAAAGCGATATTTTTGTATTGCCGTCACTTTACGAAGGCCTGCCAAAAGCTTTGCTTGAGGCGATGAGCGTTGGCCTGCCTTGCCTTGGAACGGATGTGCGAGGTATCCGAGATGTTATCAAGCATGGAGAAACCGGATGGCTATGCGCCACTGATCCTGAAGCGATCGCGTCAGGACTCATGGCTCTTATAGACGACCGTGATTTACGCTTGCGGTTATCAGAAAACGCAAGACGCCTGGTCGAAGAAAATTACAGCCTTGATAAAGTTACCATGCTTGAGCTTGATGTTATAAAGGAAGCTTTGGAAATAGGCGACGCTGGTCACATTCCAGACGGGAAACTTTAGATGGCCGACGAAAGAAAAAATTCCCCTGTGGTAAGCGTTGTTATGAGCGTATATAACGACGAGTGGTACGTTCGTGAAGCGGTGGATAGCGTTCTGACTCAAACTTTTGATAGTTTCGAGTTCATAATTATTGTCGATGGCTCAACGGATGATACGCCGAATATCATCCAATCCTATGATGACGATCGCTTGAAAATTATTGCCCAGGAAAATACAGGGCTGACCAAGGCGCTTAACCGTGGTCTTGGTGTCGCGAAAGGGATGTATATCGCCCGTCAGGATGCCGATGATTTTTCACATCCTGAAAGACTTGAGAAGCAGGTGAGCTTTTTAAATAAAAAACCTCATATAGCAATGACGGGTTGCTGGGCTACGTTGGTGGATGAAGACGGGGAAACAATCAAAAGCCTGCAATTAGCCGCCGATCCTGAAAAAATTGTTGAAACATTAGGAAATGAAAACCAGTTTGTACATGGGTCTATGATGATTCGCAAAGATGCGCTCGAGAATGTTGGCGGATATAGAGAGGAATTCAGATATTCACAGGACTACGATCTTGCTCTGCGGATGAGTGAGCAATATAAACTTGCCAACCTTAAGGAAGAGCTCTATATGCGTCGTCATCAGGCGGCAATGTTATCGATCCAAAAACAGGAGTTACAACAGGCGTATTGCGATCTTGCGCGGCGCATGTCCCAACAGCGAAAAGTGGCAGGGAAAGACGACATTCAATCAGGGATGGATGTTTCGCAACTTATTAATGTTAGTGAGTCAGGTGATATTGGAAACCGTGACGCATATTACCACGATACTATGATTAACATTTTGTTGCGTCAGGGGAATATGAAAAAAGTTCGTAAAGAAACTTTAAAAAGATTAAGGCTCAACCCATTTCTGCCGAGGGCTTACGTCCATCTGCTAATGACATTTTTCGGAGCGTCTTTTACCTTAAGGATCCTTAAGTTATGGGACAGGTTGCGATACGGTGAAGATACAGGCAAAGGTAGTGACGCCCGATCAAAATAGATGAGACGTATCACGTTTGTAATATCCTCGCTGGCTTCGGGAGGCGCGGAACGCGTTATGTCCTTAATGGCGAACTATTGGGCTGACAAAAGCTATGAGATCACTCTTTTAAGCTTCGACGATAGTCGGACGCCTCCTTTCTACGAACTCAATCCGCGTATTAACTATATTCCGCTTGGGTTAAAGGGGGACTCTCGTAACTTTTTGGAGGGGGTTTTAAAAAACGCAGGACGTATACGGAAATTGCGACGCGCTATAAAAACTAGCGATCCGGATGTTGTGATCAGTTTTATAGACAAAACCAACGTAACAACACTACTTGCCATGGCAGGCGCAAAAATTCCGGTTATCGTTTCGGAGCATTCCGACCCCTCCCAATGTTTAATCGGATCGACATGGGATCGGCTACGAAACTTTACATATTCTTTCGCAAGCGCTGTTGTGACGCTGAACGAAAAAGCTCTTAAGTATTTCCCGCAAAAAATACAGGCCAATACTCATATCATACCTAACCCTGTCGTTGTTGAGCTAGAAAACGGTTCTACCGATAATAACAAGGTTGGGCATACACTCATATCCATGGGGCGTCTTTCAGAAGAAAAATGTTTCGATCTGCTTATAAAAGCTTTCGCCAAAATCAAAAACAACTTTCCGGAGTGGCGCCTTACCATCCTTGGCGAAGGACCGGAACGAGAAACGCTTGAACAATTGATAGATGAGCTTGATATCAGCGATATTGTCGATCTGCCGGGAAATATAAAACACCCGCATCCAATAATCAGAGAAGCTAAGCTATATATTCTCTCGTCAAGGTTCGAAGGCTTTCCATGCGCCTTGTGCGAGGCGATGGCGTGTGGCTTGCCTGTAATTTCCACTGAATATCATAGTGGCGCGAGGGAAATTATCGACGACGGGGTAAACGGCGTCTTGGTTCCGGTGGGAGATATCGACGCTATGTCAGACACTATGGGCCAACTCATGGCTGATGAAAACAAAAGAAATAAGCTGGCGCTAAACGCTGTAAAAATTTCGGAACGGTTCAGCCTGGAAAGCGTGATGAGGATTTGGGAAGAGCTACTCAGGAAAACAATCGAGCGGAGAAATTGAACATAACTCTTTTTACACGTTCGCTCGACTATGGAGGAGCTGAACGGCAATTGGTTGCGCTTGCTAACGGTATGAAATCCAGAGGAAATAATGTATCTGTAACTGTTTTTTATCCTGACGGCCCATTGGGAATAGATATCCCCAAAAAGGGAATTGCTGTTGAGAGTCTTTCGAAACGCGGGCGATGGGATATTATCGGCTTTTTCTTTCGGCTCGTGGCGCATATGAGACGGAACAAAATGGATATTTTACACAGCTACCTTACCGTTCCGAACATATTAGCCGTACTGTTGAAACCGTTTATCCCTGGAGCCAAGGTTGTTTGGGGAATACGGGCGTCGAATATGGATATAGGACAATACGATTGGCTTTCGCGCTTCGTATCACGTCTTGAACGAATGCTATCCAGATTCGCCGATTTGATAATCGTAAATTCAGACGCTGGGTTTCGACATTCAGTTTCAATAGGGTTTCCAGAGAATAGAATGGTGGTCATACAAAACGGTATAGATACCGCGTTTTTTTACCCCGATCATTCTGATAGGTTAACGCTAAGGAAAACTTGGGGCATAAGCGACGACGCAACTGTTATCGGACTTGTGGCAAGGTTTGATCCAATGAAGGATCACCAAACTTTTTTTCGAGCGGCTAATATTTTTTTACAAAAGTTTCCAGATACAAAATTAGCGCTTGTAGGGTCAGGGCCGGATGACTACATTGCGGAGCTTAAAAAACTCTGCAATACGCTGGGAATTTCAAGTTCAATAGTTTGGACAGGCTCCCATGAGAATATGCGCGGGGTATATAACGCTTTCGATATCGCCACGCTATCATCATCGTTTGGCGAAGGGTTTCCGAACGTAATCGGAGAGGCGATGGCCTGCGGGACGCCATGTGTCGCAACGGACGTTGGAGATTCCGCATTAATAATAGGGGAAACAGGGTTATGCGTTCCTCCTGAAGACCCGGAAGAGCTTGCTAAAGCCTGGGAAATGACTCTTGAAAATATAGACGCAAATATCGAAGCGATAAGAATTAAAATACGCGAACGTATTGAGACAATGTTCAGCCGGGATACGATGATAGAACGGTCTGTAAACGAGTTAAAAAAACTGTTGTGATAAAAGTAGTCCACCTGATCACCTCGCTTTCCATTGGCGGCGCTGAAATGACGCTATATAAGCTTCTGTCACAATTTGATCGATCCAGGTTTTCGCATAGCGTAATTTGCTTAACCGGCGCAGGAGCTATCGGTAATGAAATAGAAACGCTCGGGGTTCCTGTGCATTATCTGAATATGCGACGGGGTTCACTAGGGGTCGGAGGTGTTTTCAGTTTGACGCGACTTTTGAGAAATGAGCGCCCTCAAGTCATGCTTACATGGTTATATCACGCTGATCTTCTCGGCTTGATTTCCTCCAAGCTTTCGCGTGTGCCCGCAGTGGCCTGGAACATACGTTGCGGATATATGGATATGAGCAAATATTCAAATATCACATCGATGGTTGTCAAAGCTTTGGCAAGGCTCTCGCCATATCCAAACGTCGTAGTGGCCAACTCAAAAGCCGGAGTGGATGAACATAAAAAGCTTGGTTACCACCCGAAACGATGGGAGGTGATCCCAAATGGATTTGATACGGATAAATTCAGACCGGACAAAACAAAACGGGAGAAGCTTGCAAAAGAGTTAAATCTGAGTGAGAACAATTTTCTCATCGGAATGATCGGTCGTTACGACGCGATGAAAGATCACGCGACTTTTCTTAAAGCGGCGGCCCTATTGTCCAAGACTGAGGATAATGTTCGCTTCATCCTTGCCGGACCTCTCGTTGATAATAATAACCAAGAGCTTGTGGAGCTGGTTAAAAGCCTTGGGCTCGATAAGCGTGTGTATCTTTTGGGAGCGCGGGATGATGTGGCCGATATCATGGCGGCGCTCGATATACATGCGTTGCCATCGTACGGAGAAGGGTTCCCGAACGTATTGGCCGAAGCGATGGCTTGTGGCGCATTCTGTGTGTCCACCGATGTTGGCGACGCCGCGATAATACTTGGAGACGCTGGTTTTGTTGTTCCGCCAAAAAATCCTGAGGCGATGGCGGATGCGTTGCTTGAAGCTATGAATATGGAACCACAAAAACGAGACCATATGCTTTTGGAATCGCGAAGGAGAATTGTTGAACATTACAGCCTGCAAGTGGCGGCGGACAGGTATCAAGAGCTACTATTGGAGCTTTCATAAAATGTGCGGCATAACAGGTTTCATTGATCTCTCCCGCCAAACAGGTGGTGATGAGCTTAAGGAAACCGTAGAACGAATGGCTGGAACATTACAACATCGCGGGCCCGATGGCGCAGGCTCCTGGGTTGATGCTGAAACCGGGTTGGCCCTCGCGCACAGGCGGTTATCCATTGTCGACCTTTCGCCAATGGGGAGCCAGCCGATGCTCTCTGCGGATGAGCGATATGTAATTACGTATAACGGTGAAATATATAATTTCAAAAGCCTGTCGCGCGAGCTTGAAAATCTTGGACACAAGTTCAGGGGGCATTCGGATACAGAGGTCGCCCTTGCCGCCATTTCTCAATGGGGGCCGGAAGGCGCGGTTAAACGGTTTATCGGCATGTTTGCATTTGCCCTGTGGGATCGAAAAGAACATATCCTCTATCTTTTCCGGGATCGTATCGGAAAAAAACCGCTCTACTATAGCCGGTTTAATAACATTTTCATGTTTGGCTCGGAGCTTAAATCATTAACCGCTCACCCAAAGTTTGACAAAAACCTAAACCGAGACGCCTTGACACTTTTCCTGAGGCATAATTATATTCCTGAAACTCATTCCATCTATAAGAACGTCTACAAGCTTGCGCCGGGCCACTTCCTTGCGCTTAATTTGCGCGACAAATATGTTGCGCCAGAGCCTACTGCATACTGGTCTGCGTTCGACGCCATGACAACGGGAACTTCAAATCCATTTACAGGGCCTGACAACGAAGCGATAAATGAACTCGATCTTTTGCTTAGGGATGCGGTTAAGATTCGCATGGAAGCGGACGTGCCGCTCGGCGCTTTTCTTTCCGGAGGCATCGACTCTTCTCTTGTGGTGGCGCTCATGCAGGCGCAAAGCGCTCGGCCAGTAAAAACTTTCTCCATAGGGTTCCATGAAGAAGAGTACAACGAAGCTCAATATGCAAAAAAAGTGGCGCAACATTTTGGAACGGAGCATACCGAGCTTTATATAAAACCGGAAGAGGCGCTGGCTGTAATACCAAACCTGCCAGAGCTTTACGACGAGCCTTTTGCGGACGTGTCTCAGATACCGACTTTTCTTGTGTCAAAACTCGCCCGTCAGCATGTCACCGTAAGCCTTTCCGGCGATGGGGGCGACGAGCTT
>UOGA01000270.1_pt1 | contig 13741 bp, 12 predicted proteins | sample 1989841 | NCBI WGS metagenome assembly UOGA01 (sample SAMEA4712198, study PRJEB27164) | hydrothermal vent metagenome | biome: marine basaltic hydrothermal vent biome; feature: marine hydrothermal vent; material: mineral | place: Pacific Ocean | collected 2011-06-14/2011-07-23 | depth 1691 m | reverse complement strand
CAAAAAACGGTTTAATTCCTTTTGACAGTGTGGCGATTTAACAACTTTGCTTCAGATCGTCCGTTTGATCCGTTTTCTTCGAAAACACTTTCCTCATAGCTCATCATAATAAGACCGTCTTTGAATTGGCCTATCACAGGCTCAGGATTCATGCCGAGGGCCTCTTGTACAATCATTGTAAAAAAGTCGGATCCGGCGGCTACGGTAAGCTGAATGGCTCCGGAAAACCGCGGATTGATTTCGAAAAAAGTTATTATACCTTTATCAATTTTACATTGAAGATTCACAGGACCTATTACACCAAGCTTTTCGCATATGGTTTTGCTTATGGAAATAAGCTCTTCATTGCGATATGTCTTGCCACGGTCACATACTCCGGAACGAATTACGATTCGCTCACGCGGTGTCACGGCAAGTATCCTGCCGTCCAGACCGGCAAGAACATCCACAGTATATTCTTTACCGTAGAGGTAACGCTGAATTACGGGAGTTTTTATGTAGTCAACAAAAAAACGAAGCTCTGTTTCATTCCGCACAGGATACACGCCGACAGACCCCCTACCAAATCTTGGCTTGATAAACAGCGGGTATTTTATTGAACCGTAGTCGATCTGTTTTGGCAAAAACGTCTTTGCGAAAGGAAAGGCGTTTTCACGGAAAAACCTCTCCGTAAGGTATTTATCGTTGCATATTTCGCCAACATTCCTATCTGAAACAAGGACTGTCGCGCCGATAGCTTCAAAATCCTTTTTATAGCCCCCGAACAAAGTAAGCTCTTCATCTATAGTCGGGATCAGTAACCTGATTTTTTCCTTTTTGCAGATATCGAGAATGGTTGGAATATATTCCCTGGCTCCAGATAGGGGAACAATATGTGATTTGTCACAGAATCGTAGGCCAGGGGACATTTTATCGGTATCGGCAACCTGAACAGAACCTCTAAGCCGTAGTTCACTTATAGCCCGGGAAAAACCGCGTATCATGGCAACCCTGCGGGAAGCGGCCGTGATAAGAATGTTAATTTCGTTATCCATAAAATTAATCGGTAAACTTTTTTTGCGTCGTAAAAGGGCTTTTCACAAAAATTCGCTTCCAATAACAACTAACTTCATTGTGGAAAATAGTATCGAAAGGCATTATAAGTGTAATTTCGATTCACTGAAACTATTTTATTTTCATTTGGTAATATTTTACAGACTATTATAATGCGCCTCGCATTCTCCAGCAAAAGTTAAGTGGAAATACCCATAATGATTTTATCGGTCAACGCGGATAACACTTTAAACATCAAGCGTTATGCATGATCATACAAATTTTTATATAAACATAAGTTTATATTTATGTTAAACATTTGGAAAAACTTCGGTTATAATGTGAGAGGAAAAAAGAATTTATGTCTAATCTTGTATATCAAAAAGTCGGTGTATTCATCGACGCGGAAAATATAGAGCTTTCAGGATACAATATCTTCGGGGGCAGGACTAACTATGCCTTGTTGATCGAAGATATCGGCGGGCGTGAAATAACAAGGATTATTTATTACAAGCCCATTCATAAAAACATAAGCGAAGATTTTCGGCGGTTTTGGACTAATCTTGGCGGCGAGATAAAACAGCCGATTAAAAACGCCGACGCCTGGCTTACGATCGACGCTGTAACCTTATCTGAAAAGCTGGATGTGGTTGTTTTGGTTGGTGGAGATAAAGATTATTTGCCTTTAATCTGGTATCTGAAAAACAGGGGATGTAAAGTCGAGGTCTGGTCGTATCCGGAAACTTCCTCTGAAATGATCAAGGAAGCGGCGGATCTTTTTGTGCCATTGGATGATCGTTTTATGATTCAGGAGAAGCAAAAACAAGGCTCACGAGGAAAAGGTAATTAGAAAGACCTTGACTTAATTTGATAAAATAGATATAAACGCTCAAAATCAGTTCGCGATTTTCACAAGATGGGGTTTAATCCGTTCAGGCTGAAAATAAGGTCGCTTTGCGGGTAAATAATCGTAGATAGCAAATGATTGAATATGAAAAAAAATAAATTTTCCGGGTTTTTTGCAAAGAAATATACCTTTATCTTCATACCGGATCTTACGGGCAAGCTGAAAAGGTATTCCCTCCCAAAAAATCTCATTATCGGCGCGCTCGGATTTTTTGTGATTTCCGTTGTCGCTTTCAGCGTTCTAGCGTTTAATATTTTCCAAAAAAGCGCAGGGCTTAGCGAACTTGACGAGCTTCGCTCATCCACAATAAACCAGAAGCTTGAAATTCAACAGTTCAGCAAGAAACTGAACCAGATGGAAGCGCAACTGGCCAGGTTGGAAAAGTTCGACCGCAAGTTGCGCGTTATCACAGCCCTGGAGAAGCAAACCCCGACTACCGTTGAGTTTGGCACAGGTGGGCCGAGCAACGATGCGACAAAGGATTTTTCTTCGGCCTCAAAAAAGTATACGCAATCACTTATGGGCACGCTTGACAGCGACCTTGAGAGAATAAAAAATCAGGCGGAAGCGCAGGAAGTCAGTTTTTTCGAGTTGGACGAATTTTTCAAGGAACAGTCCTCCTTGCTGTCTCACACTCCTTCGGTATGGCCTGTTCGCGGCTGGGTTACTTCTACTTTTGGCTATCGCAGGTCGCCGTTTACCGGCCTAAGGGAAATGCACGAAGGTATGGACGTGGCCACCCAGTTGAAAGCTCCTGTAATCGCCCCCGCCAACGGAATAGTTGTCCGCGTTGGATATGACCGTGGATATGGGAACCTGGTTGAAATCGACCATGGATACGGCGTGGTCAGCCGTTTCGGGCACAACTCTAAAAATCTTGTAAAAGTTGGCAAAAGAGTGAAGCGTGGTGATGTTATTGCTCTTGTCGGTAGCACCGGCAGGTCCACCGGCCCTCACCTCCACTATGAAGTGCTACTTAATGGTGTGCCGGTAAACCCGTACCGCTATATCCTGGAAGAATAAAAAGCCGTCGCTTTTGGTGTCGGCAATGATATCGATACTCAACATTCAGGCTTCGGCCAGGATCCATGATAGAGCTTAATCTCCCGAACAAAATAACGCTTCTGCGAATTTTCATTACTCCCCTTATCATTGTTTTCCTGATTTCACCATCTATGTGGTCCTGTTTCATCGCGGCTGTAATATTCACTCTGGCCGCGATAAGCGATTGGCTGGACGGACATCTTGCGCGGGTGACAAATCAGGTGACAGTGCTAGGCAAGCTCCTGGATCCTATCGCCGACAAGCTTCTTGTACTGGCGGCGCTGGTGCCACTTGTTGAGCTGGACCGTGTTTCCGCCTGGATAGTGGTTGTAATAGTTGGACGCGAGGTGGCTGTCTCAGGCTTGAGGATGATCGCTTCGGCGCAAGGGATATATATAGAGGCCAGCCCTTTTGGTAAATACAAGATGGTAGCCGAAATAGTCGCCATACTTTTTCTTATTCTCGATTTCAACATCCTATTCCACTACCTCGGGCAAATCGGCATTGTAATTGCCATGATCATTTCAATAGGCTCGGCTATCGATTATTTTAGCCAGTTTTGGGGCAAGCTTGACCTTAAGGACGTAAGCTGACACAAACTGAAAGCCTTCCATTGAGATTAGACTCTCACTATCTAAGGCGAGTATAATAGCAGGTAGGGTTTATTTCTAACCTCTCACAAGGGAAGAGATATGCTGTATAAGCGATTCCACCAAGCCGTCCCGCCATTTCACGACGCCATAAGCGCACCCGCAAAAAGAAAAACCTCGTGGTTTACCAAAAAAATTCTGGAAGAAGGAAAACCATTTGAGATAGCCATAATTGGCGGTGGGCCTGCAAGCTCCTTTTTTGCCAAGCTTTTTATTATGGGGGCAATGGAGCTTGCTACGCATAAAGAACGTGACAGGGTTTTACAGCTACTACAGTTACACATATACGAGCCTAGAGACGCTTCTACGATGCATCACAAAGGGTGCGGACTCGGCTCCGGGCTTTTTATCGCCGATGATTTCAAAGATATCAATATGCTTCAAACGCTTCAGGATTTTGGAGCTCCGACCTACCCTATAACCAAGTTTAGATACATATCCCCGGTTGGCTCTTTCGATCTCGATATCGCTAAAGAGTTCCCATGGTGTTCTCTCTACGCAACAAACAGGGCTTCATCGTCGGCCGGTCCAAGCATGGACCTTGCCCTACAAAACAGCCTGAAAGAAAACAAAGCGGTAAATATTCATAACCACCTGGTCGTGGAAACAAACAGATGCTCCGATGGCAAGTTCCAGATCGTATCGGCGGATCCCTCCGGGGGCATGCATAACCGGGAAGTAGATTTTTTAATAGGGGCGTTTGGTGTGGACACAGCTTCGGCTGAAATGTTTAAAAAGATTCACCCGTCATATCGTCCGCCGGCCATAAAACGAATGATCCAGCGTGAAATGTGTGTAGAGGATGACTCCTCCAGTAGAGCAAGAGACACAATATCCGTTTTTGCCATTCCAACGACAAAAGATATGGATTTCTCCATACACTTCCTCGCTTTGATACCAAAAGTAGACAAAGATGGCAACGTATCTATGACAGCTACCGTGCGCTACGCTTTGAAGCGCCCCGGAGCCCGGATAAATTCATTGGATGTTTTCCGCTACACGATCACCCATCCAATTGTTACAAAAGTGTTCCCTTGTTTTGCGGTTGAAAGCATCGGTTGCATTTGCACTCCGTTCGCTGTGGTGGCCCAGGGCGAATCGGTGGTGGATGATGGGCTTGCGATCATAGGAGATGCGGGGCTCTCGCCGAGGTTATATAAAAATGGTCTTTCCGGAGCCTATATTTCCGCGCGTATACTCGCCGAAACCATACTTATATATGGGCCAGACGCAGGCCCCCTGGAAAAAAGGTTTGTTAAAAGAATGCGCCGCAGGTTTGACTGGCGAAACCTGTGCGGAATGATGACAATGAACATGTATGACCGCTTAAACCTTGAGTGGGGAGCATTCGGACCTATTTTGCAAGAGATTATACGTTATGCCAATGGGCGCAAAGCCCTCGCCGCCATTTCCACCGGAGTTTACTCCTATCCAGATATATTCTTAAGGTTCGCAGCCTTGGGAGCCGTAGGGTCGGCGACATCAGTGTTGGCGGGTAAGCTTTCCAGTTTTAAGCTTTTCAGGCTCTGGGGGCTAGCCCTGTATTCAAAGCCATGGAAATTCAGGGGTGAATTCGAGGAGCTTATGGATGAAGTAATTTGCGAAGAAGAGATTTCCGAAAGCGACAATTCCGAGGAAACTTTGTGAACGAGCAAAAGAATATGACCTGTGACCTTCACTCCCAGACAAAGCGGACAGGTTTTCCAGGGTTGTCTATCTTGACGATATCATAAGGAAAGTCAGGCTCCTCAACAGTTTCGATCCCCTCCGGTGGACTCACCTCCCTTATATAAACCTCCAGCGCGTCTTTCTTATGAATAGCCTTTTCAACGCCGATCATATATCCCTTCACCGGTTTTTCTCCTGAGAACACAGCGATAAGCGATATTTTCTCCCAGTCGAATTTCGGTGAGGCGGCTTCGGTTAAACCAAAATCGGACAGCAACCTTTCATATTTTTCCTGACTGTTGATGACCCTACCCTCTCTCTCTTTTATTCCGGAAGGCGTCGCGCCAGCTAAGCTTACAGGGTAAATTCTGGCCATCAACCCCGCCGGCGTGAAATCCAGAGTCTCTTTAACCCGATAGTATTCTGATGGGGTATTTTTTACTATGTCCATAACCGCCGCTTCCAGACAAGCTTCAACCGCCTGTTCCACACTGGTTCCGACGAACCCGCCCAGCGCTACGGGAGTGCGTGACCATCCGCCGCCGACAGCTCCCACAATGCCGCCACCCCATTGTTCAGCCGCTCCTTCGACAGTGGTAACAGCCACAACACGCCCTGTGGCCGCATCGACTATTTTTATGTCCATCGCAATATACGAGTCCTTATAGGTCAAAGCTCCAATAGGAGCGTCTTTATTTTTGGCGGCGATGGCGATGGAAGCTCCCAGGGTCAACGCTCCCACAAATAAACCGCCGACACCGAGATGATCCGGCTCAAACGCGGTAATAGCGCCAAACACCAGAAGCTCCGCCCCTTCAAGCTCCCCGATTTTTGTGGCCGTCTTCTCGGATATCCGTCCGGAGGCGGCGAAGTCCTGCTCGTTTACGACATCGTTCAAGTCTTCGCGGTCGAGAAGGATATACCTGTTGGTGCGAAACAGGGCTGTAACTAGCATGTCCGACATACCGGTCCCCAAAACTGGCCCCGCCTTGGAGGTTTTATCGATAAACTTAGCCACCGCAAGGCGAGCTTTTGGCCCGTTGTACGGCAACGCCACGGCCTCACCCATGGTGGGCCCGCCTCCACGCACAGTGGCTTGGGTTCCGGTGGCGCAAGCGGATAACAACGTCGCGGCCGTTAGAAGCGCAACTGTCGCATTAAAACCGTTTATTCTCATTTGTTTTAATTTTGACGGACTAAAGGCCCGGATTCAACATATAAGCGGCGATAGTGGAGCTTCCCCCCTTTACCGCCTATGCGCCCTGCCGCTTGATCTCAGTGCCGATACCCTGGTCTGTGAATATTTCCAGAAGAACGGAGTGCTTGATCCGACCGTCGATTATGTGAGTTTTCTTAACACCGGAGTCCAGAGCGGTAAAACAAGCTTCAACCTTTGGAAGCATGCCACCTTTTATTACACCATCCGCAATCAAATCCTTGGCCTCATCCTCCGTCAAGGTAGAAATAAGGTTACCGGAGCTATCCAGGATTCCAGCCTCATCGGTCAGTAATACAAGCTTGGATGCCTTTAGCGCCCCGGCGATCGAGCCAGCCACAAAATCCGCGTTAATATTATATGTTTCCCCATTAGCCCCATACCCGACAGGAGCGATGACAGGAATAAACCCACTAGCCTCCAACGACCGCAATACAGATACATCCACTGAAGACACTTTCCCTACCATGCCGATATCTATAATCTCAGGACGGTTAAGCGCAGGGTCTTTTTTCTCAATAAAAAGCTTCTCAGCGCCTATAAGACCGCCATCCTTGCCAGATAACCCCACGGCCCTGCCGCCATGGGCGTTTATCAACGATACTATCTCCTTGTTCACTTTACCGACCAGAACCATCTCCACTATATTGATCGTCTCTTTATCGGTCACACGCATGCCGTCAATAAAACGGCTCTCCAAACCCATCTTTTTTAATGTATCGCCGATCTGCGGACCTCCGCCATGCGCTACAACAGGATTTATCCCGATATGCTTTAAAAGAGAAATATCCCTGGCGAACTCACTCTTCAGCTCATCGTCCACCATCGCGGATCCGCCATATTTAACGACAACTGTTTTACCCTTGAACGAGCGCATATACGGCAGCGCTTCGACAAGAGATTCCGCCTTGTCAACAAGTTCGCCTAGCATCGTATTTTCTTTCATCAGCATTCGAAAAACCTTTAATGACCTAATACAATAATTAGTAATTAACGGAAATGATTCTATTGATATTCATGAAACTATAGAAAAGGAAGTTAAAATCGGCAAACGCCGTACCGCTAATTGTCCGACTTTATCTGTTCGATCGTCTGACGGACCATGTCCTCCGCCATGTTCAACGTCAATTCCGTCGCCACGTTTCTCAACATTTCCATAATCTGCGGTTTCATGTCGGAAATGGCGGATTCTATAGCGTTTTTTATAAGAGGTTCCATTTTCTCATCCGTAATTTTGCCCAGAATCGCGTTGTTAACCGTTTCCTGCAAAACATCGTTGAAAGGCCCGCTTTCCACTTCTTTTAACACAAGGTCGACCAGTGTTTCCAGCTTGGCGTCGACTTTTTCGAGCGACTCCACCTCTACAGTATCGACAGGATCGGCAATATAGTCGGCAAAGACGTCGTCCATATCATCCTCAGGCTCCATTTCCTCCAATTCCGCCAATTCCCTGCGAGTTTCCTCTACCAGTTTCTCTTCCTGAGGTTCCGCCTCCTGAAGAAAATTTTCTTCAGGCTCGGCTTTATTATCATTTATCGGGGATACGCCAGCGATAGCGGTATAAACCGATTCGTTTATATTATTAAGGCCAGGATCCTCGGCCATGCTTTCGGTTTCTATATTTGCTTCCGCCGTATAAACAGGGGATTGACTATCTTCGAAGTCTTCTTCACTTATCAGATCTTCAGCGCTTACAACCAAAGCTTCCTCCCCGGATATTACTTCAACTTCAAACTCATCATCATCGTCTATATCACTTTCCAGAATCTCCTCTGCTTTAAGATCAAGAGTTTCTGTATCGGGAGCGCCTCCTACCTCTGTGGAATCAAGAATTTCCGTATCCTCGATTTCAAGGTCCAAACCTTCCATAATATAGTCCAGCGGAACGTCAAAATCGTCGAACGTATCCTCGTCTTTCATCTCATCCTTTTCAACCGGTGGCTGGGAAAGAGCTTTCTTGACCATGTTCACCATTTCTTCAGACCGAAACGGTTTTTCAAAACGCCCGGCCGCGCCAACCTCGACAGACCTTTTATGGTCGAATTCGTCTAACGCGCTGGATAAAAGAAATACGGGAATTGAGGAGATATCGTCACTGTCTTTTATTTTACGGCAGAGGTCGAAACCATTCATTTCCGGCATATTGACATCCGCAATAACAATATCCGGCTTAAGCTCACAGGCTTTTTCGAAGGCGGCTTTACCATCTCCGGCCACCACCACCTCTATATCCTCGTTCTCGAAAGCAAGCTCAAAGACTTTCTGGATTGTCGCGCTGTCGTCAGCGATCAGCGCTCGCGCTTTACTCATGTATCTATTATAGTATCAAAATGTTAATTTATATTTGGAAAGTATTACGAAAAAACGCCCCACGCCTTATTTATAGATAATTGCAGTCACGCTAACATAAGCTCTGAAAAGCTGTCAAACTATCTGTAATTATAAGTATTTTTTAGTCGCGAATTTCGGAGGAAGATGAACGTGTCCGGTGGCGCGGCTGGACTTCAAATCCAGGTGGGGGCTTAATTAGTCCCCGGAGGGTTCGACTCCCTTCATCTTCCGCCAATTTCAGTGGCTCCCTGCCGTCCCTCTATTTTGTAAAAAAATACGCCACGATAAGCCCGATCGTACAACAGGCCACAACGATTGACACGATCCATATATCTGTTGTTTCCATTTAAAAACTTCCTTCACAAAAAACATCTATAACACAATATTATCATCTAACCTCCCTGTTAACCTCTTAGAACTACAACTGTCACCCCGTCTCCACCCATATTAAGCTCCTCTGTGGCAAAGCTTTCTACATATGGCGACTCTTGCAGATATTCTCGCACGGCGGAGCGGAGCGCTCCTGTTCCCTTACCGTGAATTATTCGGATTTGCGCAACATCGTTTTTGATCGCGTCATCCAAAAACTTTACGAGCCGCTCCACCCCTTCTTCAACCCTGACACCACGGATATCAAGATCACGGTTTTCATTTTGGTCACGTTTTACCCCCTTTGGGGCAGATGCATATGCGACCGAAACATTTCTTGAACGGTCGGAGCCCTTTTTTATCCCAACAACATCATCTACATTAGCCGTAACCCGCATAGAGCCAAAAGCCACTTCCACTCTCCCATCCGCCGGATTAGACTCAAGCCTGCCGCTCCTTTCAAGCGAAACTACATATACTTCATCACCCGCTTTCAGCTCATCTTTTGCAATATTTCCTTTTGGAGCCGCCGCCCAACGTGTCTCATTCGCCATTTTCTCCACTTCTTCGCGGATAACCTTAAGAGCCGCTTTATCTTTGGAGGAGGCTTGAGCTTTTTCCACCATTTCGGATATGGCTCTTCTTGCGTTCGCCAAATCTGTAGCAAGTTTGCGTTTCACGGTTTTACCCAGTTCTTTTTCGCGTTCTGCAATTCTGTCATGAGCAAGCCGTGTTTCTTCTTCCAGTCGTTTCACCTCCGCGATAGTTTTCCCGGCTTCCATGCGGTCTCTTTCAAGCCGTATTTTCTGGTCCCTCAATTCATTTAACGCAGTTTCAATCCGTTCGTCCCCGCCGGTAAGACGGCTTTGCGCGGAAACGATTATACTTTTTTCAAGCCCCAGCCTTTCGGCAACGGCCAGCGCCGAGGAAGAGCCGGGAGCGCCATCCACTATCCTGTAGGTTGGCCTCGCCGCAAGATCGTCAAACTCCATCGACACGTTATGATAATAAGGTTGCGATTGGGCCAGAATCTTGAGATCGCCATAATGAGTCGTGACTATTACATCAGCTCCAGCCAGGACCAAATAGTCCAGCGTCGCCACCGCAAGCGCGCTCCCTTCTTTCGGATCGGTGCTGACCATAAGCTCGTCGACCAATACAAGCGAGCCATAACCCGCATTCCTCGTAATCTCGTTAATCGCTTTAATATGGGCTGAAAATGTGGAAAGATCGTCGGTTATGGACTGACTGTCACCGATATCCGCATATATATGTTTGTAAAACGGAAAGCGCGACCCCTCTTCGGCGGTGATAAACAGCCCCATCCGCGCCATGATGGAAAGCAGTCCTACAGTTTTCAGCGATACGGTTTTGCCCCCGGCGTTCGGCCCGGAAATGACCAGAGCCTTCGCTCCCTGCCGGATGGATATGTTGTTTCGCACAACCTTCTTGCCTTCAAGAAGCATCAGCGGGTTGGCGACGTTTTTCAGGTCCACTCTTTCCCCAAAAACAGGACGGGAACATGAAAGATCCATCGCAAGCCTTGCTTTAGACGCTATAACATCCAGCCTGGTGATTGAATCGTGTATCAACTCAATGACCTCCGTCTCTTCGACAATCATCATCGTTATGTCATGCAGGAGTCTTTTTATCTCGTGGTCAAGCTCCATCTCCGCCGTTTTCAGCCTGTTGTTCATCTCCACGAGCGCTTTAGGCTCTATAAAAAATGTCTGGCCGGAATTGGAGGAATCGTGAACGATCCCATCGATGTGGGATTTATGTTCCGCCCTGATAGGCAATACGAATCTGTCCTCCCTTAAAGTGACGTATTCGTCCTGCAACATCGGGGATATTCCCTTGTCTTTTAAAAGGTTTTGCGCTTTCTCGCCGATAGCGTGTTTCAGCGACCGAGCCGCCTTGTAAAGCCTTTCGATTTCGGGTGTAGCGTCGGAGCGGACGCTTCCTTCCTCGTCTATTGCCTCATCGATAAGGTCTGCAAGGCCATGGACCGATGGCAGTGGAACCGATAGGGGGTGATCCTCTCCCACCTCCTCTATACTGAAAAGGTTATGTAATTTCTCAGAGTTTCGAAGCAGCGGTGTGAAAGCTCTGATCTCCGCTCCTGTAAGGGCCTGATATTTCCTCGCTTTCACCAGAAGACCAAGCGGGTTTTCGCAAGGCTCTATATCAAAATCAGGGCGAGCGCTCATAAGCTCAATCATCGCGGCGGTTATATCAAGCGCGCGCTCGGCCTCTTCGAGCGTGGCCAAAGGCTTGATATCGCCTATCGCGATTTTTCCCGTTGCCGTATTTGCGCGAGCGGTTAGCTCCGAAACAACTTTATCAAGCCCCAGCGCTTCGTAAGCGCGGGAAATATCAGGCATCTTCGTCGCTCCGCTCTCTATCTTTTTCACGGGTCGCCTCTCTGGCCTCTATCCTTTCACGCATAGCTTCTTCTCTTTGCCTGTTCTCCCCCCAGGTAAACCAGTTTATCCACCTGGTCAGAAGCGCCGCCCCGATGATTCCGACAACCAATATTATCGGTATTACATATTGTTCCATATCCAAATGACCTTCTAATTTATATACGCCTGCATATCCCGCTCTCCGGCCTCTTTGGCTCCCTTATGAGATACAGCTTTCCATTATCCACCATAACCTCAGCCGGCGTAGGATGAGATAGAAAATAGACCATCCCCGCTGTATAACCGTATGCGCCTGAATTAAATACGCCTATAAGATCGCCAATTTCAGGCTTTGGCAGTTTCAACTCGCGGGAAAACTGGTCTGAGGAAGCGCACAACGGACCTGCGACCGTGACGTTTGCAATCTTACGCCGGTTCATTTTATTCAAGATAGCGGTAGGGTAGCTATTGTTCAACACAATCGGTATCAGCGCATGATGGATGCCGCCATCGGTTATAACAAATGTTTTTCCTTTCGATACTTTTATATCGGTTACGGTGGAAATATACACCCCTGAAGGCCCGACGAGGTATCTGCCAGGCTCAAGCAGGAACTTTGTATTCCTGCAATATTTCGATTTTTGAACAATATTTTTGATTTTCGCAAATGCCTGACCGAGGGCTCTGATATTCAGCTCTTGCTCATTTTCCTTGAACGGAATTCCCAGTCCTCCGCCAAAGTTTAAAGTTTTAACATCCATTTTTAAACTTTCCGAAAGCTTTACAGCCCATCGGGCGAATGTGCGATAGGCCGAGGTTAACGTTTTAGCTTCATTAATTTGCGTGCCGGCAAAACAGTGAAAACCCGTTACCTCCACCCGACTGTCGTTCATCGCTTTTTCAACCAACGGCCTTATGGCGTCATCGTCTATTCCAAATTTGCGAGGGCCGCCGATCATCACCTCATAGCCGCTGTCGTCGACAAAATCAAGATTTACACGGAAAGCGATACGGGTGGGGTTTACATATTTTCTTCCACTACTGGCCCCCGAAGCTCTCAGTACACGCTCAAGCTCGGTTTCAGACTCTATATTAATCGACCCTATTTTTTTCTTTACCGCAATCTCTACCTCTTTTTTGCTTTTACCGGGGCCTGCGAAAATAATTTTGCCAGGTTTGAATCCGGCGGAAAGCGCCAGCCTAAGCTCCGCTTCAGAAGCGACCTCCGCGCCAGCTCCCGCTTGGCAAAAAAGTTTCGCCACAGCTTTGTTGGGGTTGGCCTTGATTGAATAGTGAACTGACACTCCACCAGGCAATTCCGATTTGAGGCGTCTGTATTGCCTGCGCATGATTGCGGCGTTATATAAATATAAAGGGGAGCCTGTCTTTGACAATATATCTTTTACATTTGTCCCGCCGACGGAAAGAGTTCCGTCTTTGACAGAAAACAACTCGATGGGGTTCACGATGGTATTGTGGCTTTAATTCAACAGGAATAGATCAGATATTATCTTTAATTAACTTGCCGAATTTATTTATACCCGTTCCGCCGCAGGAAGGCAAAAGAAACTTGACGGCTTGCAAGATAACTTCTGTTATACGTCTATCTTTGTCCCATTGGCGGCCAAAGCCTCGAAAAGCTCCATTTTCATGCTCAACGACCTTGACAGACGCTTTAAAAACCTTGGCCCCTGCCCCTCGTGAAACCTTGTGCCATTTGAACTTCCAAACCCGACCATTCCAGCAAGCCTGTTGCCACAACGCAACGGCATCAAAGCTTCCGACCTGATTTTACGGCTCAATCCGTTGGGAAAAAATTCTCCCGCCCCGCTTTTGAGACCACCGCGAATGACAGGTTCACCCAAACCGCCGAACAACGGGACAAATTTACCAAGCTTGGTAAAAGTAATATTGTCCGACTCCAGGAAAACGCTATTACCGTTTGACTTATACTCCTCAGGATAATGTTCCCTGAACGATGGATCGAGACATACGGTAATAACATCCATGTTAAAAATTCTTCTTCCCTCCGTTAAAAGTGTGTCAAACATCGTCTTTATGCTGGTTGAAGCGAATATAAGCTCCTCCATTCCGTCGATGTTGTCCTGCGACTTTTCAT
>UOGA01000052.1_pt1 | contig 13816 bp, 13 predicted proteins | sample 1989841 | NCBI WGS metagenome assembly UOGA01 (sample SAMEA4712198, study PRJEB27164) | hydrothermal vent metagenome | biome: marine basaltic hydrothermal vent biome; feature: marine hydrothermal vent; material: mineral | place: Pacific Ocean | collected 2011-06-14/2011-07-23 | depth 1691 m | reverse complement strand
CCGGCGTGATACTCGCCTCCGGCTGGATATGGACAACCTGACGCTCAAGCCTGGCCTCTTTTTTCATCAGCACACGCAGACCATCCTGCTCTACCTCGATCTCGGCAATACCGCTGTTCTCAAAAATTCGAATCAGCTTTTTTATTTCCGAAAGATTCATCAAGAGTCCTCTGTTATTTTTTCGATAATGATTCTATACTAAAAAGAGATGAAATCGGCAAAAAAGGTTAATTTATTTAATTAATCAGCTCTTTTACACAGATTTTTACCGATTTTAAACATTTACATATTTTCAAATAAGGTATGTATCGTTACATATGCTAATCATGGGAAATTGCTGTAACTATAAATTCATTTGGTTTGCAAAGACGCGCGCGACTTCTTACGCTCATATATAAAGGTCTGATTATTGAGCGTTAATCATTGGCGGCATTTAAAATCGCGCAGGCTTCCCCTTATCGTTGACGTCTTTATGCGCCGACGTGTAGAGTTTAACAAATAGTTTTTTGGTGAAAGAAAAAATGTCTGAGACAGTGGCGCTGGTGATTCTGGACGGATGGGGCATGTCCGACATCAAAGAAGGAAACGCCATCGCAGAGGGGAGGACACCTGTCTTTGACCAACTCGACAAGCAACGCCCTCCCATCGCAATTGACGCTTCCGGCGAAGCGGTCGGGCTTCCGGCGGGCCAGATGGGCAACTCGGAAGTGGGGCACCTTAACATCGGAGCGGGCAGAGTTGTCTATCAGGATCTGCTCAGGATTTCAAAATCGATTGATGACGGCTCGTTTTTCAGAGTGACAGAGTTAATTAACGCCATGAGGCGGGCGAAACAAAACGGCAAGGCTCTTCATCTTCTCGGCCTTTTATCGGACGGCGGCGTTCACAGCCATATCGACCATATATTCGCGCTTCTCAAGCTCGCCAGACAGAACGATTTAGAAAAAGTTTTCGTCCACCCGTTCATGGATGGTCGGGACACGTCACCCACCGGAGGCGCCGGTTATATAAAGCAGTTAGAAGAGGGGATCAAACGTATCGGCGTGGGCAAGATAGCCACCGTTCAGGGAAGGTTTTACGCGATGGACAGGGATACGCGATGGGACAGGGTTCAACGGGCGTACAACCTGATGGTTGATGGAGAAGGGAAAAAGTTCGGCTCCGCTGTCGAGGCGGTTGAGGCCAGTTATAAAAACGGTGTGACCGACGAATTTATCGAGCCTGCCCTTATCGCAGGCGACGGAGAGCAGGCAGGGTTAATAAACAGCGGCGACGAAGCGATAATGTTCAACTTCCGGGCCGACAGGATGCGGGAGATCGTCCGCGCCCTTTACGACCCGTCATTCTCCGAGTTTGGCAGGAAGAGTGTCGTCAAGATAAACGTGACCTGCCTTACAGAGTACGACGCAAGGTTCGGCCTGCCGGTGGCCTACAAAACTACGGTTCCAGAGCAAGGACTGGGGCAGACGCTGGCGGAAAACAACTCTATGCAGTTTAGGACTGCGGAGACAGAAAAGTACGCTCATGTGACATTTTTCTTTAACGGCGGAATCGAGAAAACTTATAAAGGAGAGTCACGAAAGCTGATCGCCTCGCCAAGGGTGAGAACCTACGATCTTAAACCGGAGATGAGTTGCAATAAAGTCACCGACGCGATAGTCGGCGCCGTCGAATCGAAACAGTACAAGGTTATCATCGCAAACCTGGCCAACGGCGACATGGTGGGGCACACAGGTGTTTGGGAGGCGGCGTTAAAGGCGGTGAATGTTGTGGACACCCAGGTCGGGCGGATAATAAAAGCATGCGGGGAGGCGGGAGCCGATCTTCTGATAACCGCCGATCATGGTAACATAGAAAAGATGATAAACAATGACGGCTCCCCCATGACGGCCCACACGACAAACCAGGTTCCCTTTTACTACATAGGCGATAGCGCTTGTAGACTTCGAGAAGGCGGGTGTCTGGCCGATATCGCTCCGACTATCCTCAAACTTACCGACATACCAAAGCCGGACGAGATGACAGGCGTCTCTTTGCTTGTATGAACCGTAGCAAAGCGAATAAACGCATTTAGAAGGCTCCTTTATGACAGACCGGATCAGCTACAACTCACTGCGCGACTTTATACATCGTCTGGAAAAGGCTGGTGAGTTGATAAGAATAAGAGAGAAAGTCTCGCCTGTTCTTGAAATCACCGAAATCACCGACCGCGTATCCAAATCACCCGGCGGCGGGAAGGCGCTGTTATTCGAAAACGTGGAAGGGTCGGACATCCCGGTTCTGATAAACGCATTCGGGAGCGTAAAACGTATGAATATGGCGCTCGGCGCAGACGATATCGAGAAGATCGCAGACGACATCGACAATTTAATCCATATGAAAGCGCCGGAATCGTGGCAAGAGAAAATATCAGCCCTGCCCACGTTGTTCCGCATGGCGAAATTTCCTCCGAAACTCATCGCCGACAGCTTTGCGCCTTGCCAGGAGATCGTGACCAGAGGAGAAGAGATCGATCTTACCCGTCTGCCGGTTTTAAAATGCTGGCCGGACGACGGCGGAAGGTTTATCACACTGCCGTGCGTCATAACAAAATCGGTGGACGGCGTAAGAAACGTCGGCGTCTATCGGATGCAGGTGTTCAACCCGAAAACGACGGGGATGCACTGGCATATCCACAAAGACGGCGCCAGCAATTTTGACGACCATCGGCGGGCCGGGCGAAGCAAGATGGAAGTGGCCGTCGCCATTGGATGCGACCCGGCTGTCGTCTACGCCGCCACGGCGCCCCTCCCTCCCGGCATAGACGAGCTGATGCTGGCGGGGTTCATCCGCAACTCTCCCGTAAACCTTGTTCAGTGCCAAACGGTCGATCTTCAGGTTCCGGCCACGGCGGAGATAGTGTTAGAAGGATATGTCGATATCGAAGAGACGAGAATAGAAGGCCCGTTCGGCGACCATACCGGCTATTACTCGCTGACAGGGGACTACCCGGTGTTCCATGTGACCGCCGTCACTCATCGCAAACACCCGATATACCTTACGACTATCGTCGGCAAGCCGCCTATGGAGGATTGCTACATGGGCAAGGCGACGGAGCGGATTTTCCTCCCACTGCTAAAGACGATAAATCCGGAGATTATCGATTACGACCTGCCCTGGGAAGGGGTGTTCCATAACTGCGTGATAGTCTCGATCAGAAAACGGTATCCCGCGCAGGCCAGAAAACTTATGAGCGCCCTGTGGGGAACCGGGCAGATGAGCCTGGCCAAGATGATCCTTGCGGTGGACGAGTCTATCGACGTTCACGATTACAGACAGGTGGCGCGCGAGCTATTGAACAGAATAGATATCGAGGAGTCTTTGGTGATAACCGAGGGGGTTCTCGACGTGCTGGATCATTCCGCCCCCAAACCTCTGCGGGGCGCCAAGATCGGGATCGATATCACCGGCCCGGAGCCGGACGATGAGCGGCAAAACAGTCTTAGCCAGACGGACAGGTCTTTCGATCCATTTATAAAAGGATGTGAAGATCATAACGAGATAATTGCGCTCGACATTCCGTTTACAGAAGTGGTCAGCCCACTTGCGATCATATCGATCGATAAAAAAGCGCCCTGGGACGGACATCGCATCGCCCGTGAGGCGATACATAACGACGAAGAAGGCGCCATCAAAATCATAATGGCCCTGGATAAGGATGTCGATCCGTCAAACCATTCGGTGGCGCTATGGAAGTTTTTCAACAACGTCGATCCGTCGCGTGACATTTTCCATGAAGGCGGAAGGCTTTTCGTGGACGCGACCAGGAAAATGAGGGACGAAGGACATCCGCGAGAATGGCCGGACGAGCTTGTCATGGATAATGAAATTGTAAAACTTGTGGATGAAAAATGGCCGAGGCTCGGAATAGACAAGGGCGCGCAAGCCGAACCGGACAAGAGCGAAACCGGGCAAAAGCCGGAGCCAGATTGACGTTGGGAGCGAACAAATGAAAAGTTACAGAAAAGAGCTATGGTTCAACGTGCCCTCAAGGCGCGGGTTTTTGAACATAACGCCGGAAGTCGATAAATGCCTGCAAGAAAGCGGGATAACCGAGGGACTCGTCCTTGTGAACGCGATGCATATAACCGCGTCGGTGTTCATCAACGACGACGAGGGAGGACTGCACAGCGATTACGAAAAGTGGCTCGAAAAATTGGCGCCCCACGAGCCTGTATCAGGATACAGGCATAACGACACCGGCGAGGACAACGCCGACGCCCATATGAAACGGCAGGTTATGGGCCGCGAGGTGGTCGTCGCCATAACTGAAGGCAGGCTCGATTTTGGGCCGTGGGAGAGGATTTTCTACGGCGAGTTCGACGGCAGACGGAAAAAAAGAGTGTTAGTAAAGATTATCGGAGAATAGTTTCGAGCCGCTGGCGTAACAACGCCAAATACAAGATCCTTCGGTTCCCTCAGGACGACGGAATGGAGGGCTTAAGTCACGCACCGTGTCGTCCTGAGCCGTAGACGAAAGATATTGACGACTGTGCCAGTCATCATGACTGCGCCAGTCACGGGCCCTCCCGTGACGGTTCTTACCGCAACACAAGGTCACCCGGGGGCGCGTGACTCTCACGGCGCTTCTCTGGTCACCCCGACCGCAACATGTCACCCCGCGTGTGCCCTTGAGGGTAGACAGCGCTCCGGGGTCTGCCAGATTCCGGGTCACGCCCGGAATGACAGTTCTTGGCTCACAACAGATGCTGTCAGTCTTTCTTCCCCAGCTCGTCCCTGAAATTTTTCACGGCTTGTTTCGTGTTATTGACGACTTTGCTGGCGTGGTTTTTTACAAACCGCTGGACAGCTTCGATCTCTTTTTCCTTATCTTTCGCCAGTTGAGCGGCTGTTTTAATCGTTTTTTTACCCTGCGGCGTGACGGCCCAGCGGACTGCGCCTGCGAGCTTTGCAATTAATTTCAGGTTCAAAATATAAAGTCTCCGTCAGGCGCCACGACAACACAATCCAGACCCGGCCTGTTTTTGATATTATAGTCACCAACTCTAATCAATTATAAAAAAATGTACGCATACGTTGTCCGCCGTTTAATAATGGTTCCTCCGATGATGATCGGGATCACGATAATCTCTTTTTTCATCATCCACCTCGCCCCCGGCGATCCGACGGAGCTTTTAACAGACCTCAACCCTCACGCCTCCGCCGAGGCCGCGGTTAAACTTCGCGAGCTTTACAATCTCGACAAGCCGATCATCGTCCAGTACTTCATGTGGCTTAAAAATATCGCCGTTCTCGATTTTGGCGATTCGTTCTCCCAGGACGCAAGGCCCGTGATAGACAAGATCGGCGAGCGCATCCCTATAACGCTTCTTCTTAATGTTTTGTCGCTTGGCATAGTTATGTTTTTCGCCATACCGATAGGCGTCATGTCGGCGACCCATCAGCATTCGTTGTTCGATAAGGTAGCGTCGTTGTTCGTATTTTTTGGTTTCGCCATGCCCACGTTCTGGCTGGCGCTGTTACTGATGATATTTTTCGGCGTCTGGCTCGACTGGCTCCCCATCTCCGGCATCGCCTCGTTCAATCACGATCAGCTGACCCCCTGGGGCAAGTTTGTCGATTATGCGAGACACCTGATCATGCCTGTTCTGGTCGCAGGTTTAACCAGTCTGGCGGGATTGTCGAGGTTTACCCGGCAGAATATGCTGGAGGTAATCCGGCACGATTACGTGGTAACCGCAAGGGCGAAAGGGTTGCCTGAAACCGTTGTCATATACAAACACGCGCTCAAAAACGCCATGCTCCCCATCATAACGATCATGGCGCTTTCGATCCCCGGCCTTATCGGCGGATCGGTGATTTTTGAAACCATCTACTCTATTCCGGGAATGGGACAGCTCTTTTACCATGCGGTGATGGCCCGCGACTACCCGGTGATAATGGGGATTTTAGTCATAGGCGCCTTCATCACGCTTTTCGCGAACCTGTTGGCGGACATCGCCTACGCCCTTGTCGATCCCAGGATAAGTTATGGATAATAATAAGCCGCGCACTTTCAGGCGAATGTTCGTTGAGAAGTTTTTGCGCGACCGCCTCGCGATCATAGGCGCGGTGATAGTGTTCACCCTGTTTATCGTGGCGATATTCGCGCCGGTCATAGCGCCCCGCGATCCAGATCAAATCAACACGAAAAACCTTTTGGCGCCGCCGTCTCTTGAGCATCTTTGCGGCACAGACGACCTGGGCCGGGATGTTTTCTCACGAATGGTTTACGGCGCCAGAATCTCGCTCACCGTCGGGTTCGTCGCAATCGGCATCGCCACCGTTATCGGCGTTTTGATCGGAGCGACCGCCGGTTATTTCGGCGGATGGATAGATGATGTCCTGATGCGTCTCGTCGATCTTATGCTTACGATCCCCACCTTCTTTTTGATACTGGCCGTCATCGCTTTTTTAGAGCCGAACATTTACAACATAATGACCGTAATCGGCCTTACCGGCTGGATGAGCGTGGCCAGGCTTGTGCGGGCCGAGTTTCTGGGGCTCAAAGAGCGCGATTTCGTCATGGCGGCCAAAGCCATCGGCGTCTCCGATATGGTCATCATATTGCGCCACATCTTGCCAAACGCCATGGCCCCTGTGCTGGTCTCGGCCACCCTGGGCGTGGCGGGGGCGATACTTACCGAATCGGCGCTCTCTTTTCTGGGTATAGGCGTCCAGCCTCCGACGCCCAGCTGGGGCAACATACTGACCCTGGGCAAGGATAATATCGAATTCGCCTGGTGGCTCTCGGCGTTTCCAGGCATGGCCATCCTCATAACCGTTATGGGCTACAACCTCCTTGGCGAAGGGATAAGAGACGCCCTCGACCCGCGCCTCGGTTGATTTTCAAATATCCCGCTAACAGTGTGCTGAAAAAGTCCTTCCCTGGCTTTTTCAGCTGAAAAAGCAAAAAACGCGGTTTCCGCTTTTCCTCATTTTTCAAGCTCTTTTCGTTCTTGAAAAATGGCGGTACCTCCATGTACCGCTACATCAGGCCGCTGAAAATAGTTTTTCAGCGGCCCGCTAATTGCATTTCGATATATCGGCGGGTATCTTGCCGAACAAAAGAAGGAAATTTTTGAATGGGCCCATGTTTTTCATCGCCTCCCACATAGAGCCTTTAAACCGGAGCCGTCCCGTCGCCATTCCGCCCATAGGGCCTATCTTGCCCTCGCCCATTTTCACCCAGTTCTCGGTACTCGCCCACATAAGAAAATCGTATCCTTTGGTGAAATCAGGGCCAGAGTCCACACATATGGCCTTGTTGTCTTTGGGCTGGAATTTGAGCTGAACATGCGGCGAATCGGGGCAGTCTTTCCTGTATATTTCGATAACCCGAAAATCCATATCGTCTCTGAAATTCTCCGCCCAGCCGCTCTCGAACAAACCTTCAGACAAAACCGGATCGTTGTTCCAGACTTCGCAAGCCTGCTTTCCCCATTCCTCCGACAGCATGACAACACCTGTCTGCTCTTCGGCCTGTTTTCCGGTCTCCTCTTGCGCAAAAGACACGTTGATAAAAACAAGCGTAAAGCAGATAAAGCAGGTGATTTGTATTAGATGGCGCATTTCGACCCCCCCCCAAAAAAAAAGTAATTCATCGGCGCCTGACATTCATCGGCGCCTGCCCAACGCCTAGTTAGATTCCAAAGAGCGGCAAAGGATTCAGCGGGGAGTTAAAATATCTGTACTCAAAGTTTTATATATGCCCTGGGCATATATTTCGCCCAGCTTTTAAGGTGGCTTACCGGTGTCTGATCCGACAGGGACGAATGAAAAAGAAACTTCGGCTGTTTGGGGGGCCTGACAAGTTGCATTCCAGACTCTTCTTTCGTCCTGTTCCCTTTTTTCAGGTTGCACTTCCTGCAGGCTGTCACCACATTGTCCCATGTCGATCCGCCGTTTTGCGAGCGGGGTATCACATGGTCTATGGTAAGCTCCGGGCCGCGGTGGCCGCAATACTGGCAGGTGTGGTTATCCCTTCTCAAGACGTTCTTTTTTGAAAATGAGACGTATGATCGAAACGGACGTTTTATAAAGCGGTTAAGCTTTATGACTGTAGGAAGCCGGAAAGATCTCGTGGGAGTCCTGATATAAAAACCGTCAAACTCCAGCGGCTCCGCTTTGCCGAGCAGAGACAAGATTAAAGCGCGCTTCGAGCTTGTGAACTGCAACGGCTCGAACGTGCTGTTTAACACCAGCGTTCTCAAATGTTCCATAGGCATCTTCCGCCCACCATGGGTTTTGAGCATTTTATTTGCTGGCATACGATAAGTCAAATGGAGAATCAGTAAAATCAATAGTTTCAATAATTCAAAATGTCCATCGGCTATTGGCTCCCACATAGACTGCCGTGAGATTACGCGCACCCGCGTGATCCTGCAGGCGCAAACAGAGATAAAATCAACGCTCCGCTTTGTCACCGTTTGCGTGTCTTTAAGAAAGAAAATCGTTTATCACTTTCTCCATTTTCTCTCTGAACAGTTTGGCGGAAAAGGTCGAAGCCTGCCGCCTCAAAGTCTCTTGTTTAAACTTGTCCGCGCCGTTCTCGAATCTATCGATGGCGTTGTTCAGGCTATCCACTGTCTGGCTGTCGAAATAGACCCCCGTCGGGTTTTCGGTAAAACTGTCGCGTAGAGGTATCACCGTCTCCAGCGCCCCCCCTTTGCCGTAGGCTATGACAGGCGTCCCGCAGGCCATCGCCTCGACAGGGATAATGCCAAAATCCTCCTCGCCAGGATAGATAAGCGCCTTACAGTTCGAGTAAAGCTCCCGGAGCCTTTCACGGCTCACCGGTTCGTAAAATTCTATGTCCGGCCCCGCCATCGCCTTAAGCCGCGCCCGATCTTCTCCATCGCCCACTATTATCAGCCGCTCTTTGCGCTCGTTGAAAACTTTGATCGCAAGATCTATTTTCTTGTATGGCGCGAAAGCCGAGACGACCAGGTATCCCTCCCGCTTACCGGAAGGCGCCTGTCTGTAAAAATCGACATCTACCGGAGGATAGATAACCTCCGATTCGGCGCCGTAAATTCTTTTTATCCTTTCGGCTACGTTACGCGAGTTGGCGACGAACCGATCCACCCTTGAGACGGTTGACTGATCCCACCGCCGCAAACCTGGCATTATCTTTTCTATGGCCAAAAGAGTCGGCCACGAATAGCGCTCCCGGTTGAAGTAGTGGCCGTACATATCCCAGGCGTAGCGCATGGGCGTGTGGCAATAGCAAAGATGGGGGGCGCCCTGCGGTCTTACGCCTTTGGCGACGCAATGGCTCGACGACAAAACAAGGTCGTATCCTTTAAGCTCGAACGACTCGATGGCCTTTGGCATCATCGGCAAATACCATCTGTACCTCCGGGACGCTCCGGGCATGCGCTGGATGAAAGATGTGTGTATTTTGTGCTTTTCTATATCGTAAGACACGGAGCCTTTGATATGGATGAGCGTATATATGTCGGCGCCGGGAAACATCTGGCAAAAGACTTCCAGACAGTTTTCACCACCTCGCATCCCCGTTAGCCAGTCGTGAACCAGGGCGACTTTCATCCCACGGCTCTCTCGTAAAGCTCCAGCGTCGCGCGCGCCGTCTTCTCCCAGGAAAATTTTTCAGCTCTTTTGGCGCCCGCCTCTATAAGTCTTCGTCTCTCATCTATGTCGTCTCTTGTTTTTTCAAGAGCGCGGGCCATCGCCTCGATATCGTCCGGGTCTACAAGTATAGCCGCGCCCCCGGTCACTTCCGGAATGGCCGACCTGTCAGAGGCGACCACCGGCGCGCCGCACGCCATCGCCTCCAAAGGTGGAAGGCCGAAACCTTCATGGTATGAAGGGAACAACAGCGCGACAGCCCCGCAATAGAGAGCCTCCATTTTTTGTTTGTCCACTTTTTCGAAAAAATTTACGCGGGCGCCAAACTTTTCAAAACGCTTTTTCCAGCTTTCCCCCACTCTTCCCACAATTACAAACCGGGTGTCGGCGCGCATAGCGCCAAGAGCTCCCTCGACAGCTTTCAGGTTTTTGTGCGGACGGTCGGAGCCTACGAAAAGGCAATATCCTTGTTTAACACCCATCTCGTTAAGCGACAGACTCAGCCTGTCCCCGGCCACAGGATGAAAATCAGAGCCGCCTCCGTTGTATATCACGTTTATTTTCGAGGAGGGCGCGTTAAACATAGACAAAAGATCGTCTCTGGTCTGGCTTGAGACGGTTATAACTATTTCAGATTTAGAGATAGCTGAACGGATCATTGTTCTCGCGTATGCGCGGGCGATAAGGCCGAATGAAGGGTCGATAAGATGGATGACATCGTGGATTGTGACCACCGACCGGCATTTTAAAAACCGGGGCAAAACATAATGAGTGGCGTGAAAAATATCGAGCTCCAGTTTTTCCGCCTGCCGGGCCAGCGCCCAGTGCTCCGCCAAAGAATATTTCCCGGCCCGCTCGATAACTTTTCTGACATTCCCGCCCGGATAATCATAGTTTGGCGAATCTTCAGGCTGGAAAAAGAGTACGTACTCGTTGAGGCTGTCTATTTCCAGGAGTTTTTCGATAAGGTTTTCAGTATATCGACCTATACCTGAATCGGCTATCTTCCTCGCGTCTATTCCAATCCGCATTGTTCCTGTTATCTATGTTGGATGGCGCCACTTTATGGGACAACGTCTTTTAAGGGAACCTCTAAAAATTCATTTTCTACTGCAAATGTGTGAAACCGCCTCTAGCTTCGTTGGTGTAACAAAATTGTCCTCGACGTATGTTTCCATACGTTTGCGGGAATGTTGTCCCGTCGCCTTGCCATATGCAATTTCACTCATTTTCGTGACGAAAGTAATTATTAGAGGTTCCCTTAAGTCAAACCTGTGCGCTACCTGATAATTTTATACAGGCGTATCTGTTGATAATATGATTAAATGCCTTGTAGCAGTAAATAATTCGAATAAGACGCGATTCGCCGGAGCATGGCTCAAAGCGGCCCGCTAACGAGCCGCATGGCTGTAAACATGATATTAAAAAAGCTCTCATCTTTCGGACACGAAATCCACGACTGGCTGGAAAAGATAAAAAAGAAAATCCACGCCACCCTGCCAGACCAGAAACGTCTGGAGCAAAGCCGCGCCTACCATATATTCGGGGCCACATTATTTAAAAGAGAGCTTTGGAGCTTCAAGAGCGAAGCCTTGGCGCGCGGGCTTGGGCTGGGGCTGTTTGTGGCGTTCACGCCCACCATAGGTTTTCAGATGATTATTGTTTGCGTCCTTATCCTTTTCTTTCCGGGAAATTTGCCGATCGCGCTTGCGGCGTCGTGGATCACCAACGTTTTCACGGCAGGGCCTGTTTATTTTTTCGAGTACCGGTTCGGCCAATGGCTTATAGAGATTACCGGGGCTACACCTTATCACCCTATCCAAAACGCTCCGGCTATCTCTGGGGTATATGACATTGCGGGGGCCATGTGGCTGGGCTCACTGGTCATAAGTTTGGCGGCGGGCTTAAGCGGCTATATATTTATGCTCGCATTCGTTAATCTGGAAAGAAAACTGCGCATGAGCAAAATCATAAGTTTAAGAAGCGTTAAACATGCGAAGCGGCCCAAAAGGCCAAAAACAGCCGGGTTTAATAAATAATCGAACCGGAAGTTGCCCGCATATTCCGGTTCGTTCTACAATTAGCGTTTAAGGTTTCCGGCTTAAAACGGAAAACCAGATAACAGGCCTTTTTTCAGCGAGGATTTTATGGAGCCAGAAACTACCAGCACTTTGGAATTTGTAAAACTTTTCTCGGCAGGCGTAAAAGATATCATCGAGCGCTCCACCGGCAAAAAGGTGCATGTGTCCCGCACGGCCATGAAAGTGAGCGGTGTCCAGGTGGCGGGCCGTATCGGAGCGTTCGTGGCCTTTAACGGAGATTACAATGGAATAATGATCCTGAACTTCGAGGGCGACGCGGCGCTTGAGATCGTCGGGGATTCTCTTTTGAACATGGGACTGTCGGATGAGGATGTGCCCAAGCATGTCGGCTCCGATGAGGTTCGCCAGAATATAGGTGAGCTGACCAACCAGTGTGTGGGTAAATGCCGCTCTATGGTCGAGGAGAAGTACGATCTTTCGTCGTTCGCCAATATTCCGGCGGTGGTTCCGATTACCGTTTCAATATCTCTTACGATGGTCTCCAAAGAGCCTGCGAATTTAGAGTGCGTAAGGGTCTGTTTCACCACTGAAAAAAGAAACAAATTCTATATGGAGCTGGCTTTAGAGCCTTTCATAGAAATGAACATTGAGTCGTAAACCTGGCCGGGCCAATACTTTGCTTATCTCATAAAATATCCATGAAGAAAAATAAAATCAGGCTCACCACGCTGGCCACATCGGGCGGGTGAGGCTCTAAACTGGGTCCGGAGGATCTGAAAAATGTTTTGAGCGGGCTTAACCCTTTTTCGCACCCTGACCTGCTGTATGGTTTCAATGCGGGGGACGATACGGGTGTGTTCAGATTAAGGGACGATCTCGCCATCGTTCAGTCGGTCGATTTTTTCTCGCCCATCGTGGACGATCCCTACGAGTTTGGCCGGATAGCCGCCGCCAACGCTCTTTCCGACATTTACACGTCCGGAGCCACCCCTGTGACTGCGCTCAACATTATCGGCTTCCCGCTGAAACTGGGCTCAAATACAATTACAGATATTCTGCGCGGCGGAGGCGACGCGGTCGAAGAGGCTGGCGCCGTGATCCTGGGGGGGCACACCATCGACGATGAGGAGCCAAAATACGGGCTTGCGGTGACCGGAATAGTTGACCCGGCCAAAATGATCACAAATTCCGGCGCCAGGCCGGGAGACGCTCTTTTGCTTACGAAAAAGATCGGCGTCGGGATTATAAGCAATATCACAAAACTGAAAAGCGGAGCGCCTGGGGGGGCGGACGCCGGTGGATCGGCCATACCTGAAAATGTCTATAAAGAAGCGATAACAGCGATGATGAGGCTAAACAAAAACGCCTCTGCGGCCATGATCGAGTTTGGTGTCAACGCATGCACCGATGTGAGCGGCTTCGGACTATTGGGCCACGCAAGAAATATCGCGGTCAATTCCGGCATGGGTCTGTCTATCAGTTACTCAAAAACACCCATGTACGAAGGTGTGGAGGAGCTGGCGATACAAGGCTCAAAAGGGGGCGGCGAGCGCAACTACAGCTGGGCGCAAAATTTTCTTCGCATGGCGGATGATGTCTCGACCAGGCAGGTCATGGCGCTGTGCGATCCTCAAACCTCCGGCGGACTGCTTATGGCGGTCGATCCAAACAAGGCGGAAAAGCTGGGTGAGCGCATAAGAGATGGAGGCGACGAGGCGGCGATCATCGGACAGGTAACAGAAGGAGAGCCTGGCGTTATCAAGCTTGATCCGTAACAGTATCAGCACACTGGTAGAGCCACCTAACATTTCTCCAACGCCTCTTTTCGAGAGCTAAATATTCTAATCAGCCGCTCGATCTGTCCCTGCTTTAACGCCCTGCGCACAGCTTTGGAGCCGTTGCATAGACAAACAGAGCGGGCGCCGATAAGGGCGTCTTTGTGTAAAGAGATCAGAAACCCCATGCCTGCGGAATCGATTTTGTCAACCCCGTCCAGATTTATCAATATACGTGAAAACTCGCCGCCCATAACGGCGCGCGCGATGCGTCCGCCCTGTTTACCAAGGTTTACAGCTGTCATCGGCCCGGTAATCGTGAGCGTCAGCGTTTTCCCCGCCGCCGTTTGCTTAAAATCCAATCTGCGT
>UOGA01000015.1_pt1 | contig 14123 bp, 16 predicted proteins | sample 1989841 | NCBI WGS metagenome assembly UOGA01 (sample SAMEA4712198, study PRJEB27164) | hydrothermal vent metagenome | biome: marine basaltic hydrothermal vent biome; feature: marine hydrothermal vent; material: mineral | place: Pacific Ocean | collected 2011-06-14/2011-07-23 | depth 1691 m | reverse complement strand
CGGCGGATCTGGGCGCGCTGGTGGTGACGCCTGACCGTTCGGCGATGGAGCTTACATACCGTTTCATCAAGGCGCTAATTTTCCGCCGGTTAAAAGCAGAGGCGGACTGGCCTTTGTTCGAGGGTTTTATCGACGAAGGGTTAAAAGAGAGCCGGTCTGGAGATATGATAGAGGCTGTTCAAAGAGTCCTGGAGAAGATAGCCAAATCCGCCTCTGCTTTGGCTGACCGGCTGGAGAGAGAGATATTCAACCTGAACACGCAGATCGTAGTAAACAACGCCCGCGATTACCAGGACCAGAGCCTCGGTCATGCGGTATGCGACGTGATCGACAAGTTCTACAGCCCCGGTTGCGGCTACCTGGGATATGTTCCGTATGATCAGCGTGTGATAACGTCGGGAAACAACGGCAGACCGTTTGTCGTGGAATACAGATCGAGCGAGACTGTGGCCCGTCTGCTACTGGTGTTAGAACAGCTTCTCAAAGTAACGCAGGCCTTCTCGAACAAATCCCAGATGAACCTTATATAGGGAACCTCTAAAAATTCATTTTCTACTGCAAATGTGTAAAACCACCTCTAGCTTCGTTGGCGTAACAAAATTGCCCTCAACGTGTGTTTCCATACGTTTGCGGGAATGTTGTCCCGCCGCCTTGCCATATACAATTTCACTTATTTTCGTGACGAAAGTAATTTTTGGAGGTTCCTTATAGAAATGATAAGGAAAAGTGTATCCTGGCTCAACCACTACGAACTTCTCAACCTGGATACTTTTGCGTCCAACGAGCAAATCCAGAGGGCTTATCTAAATTCAGTATCCATTTACAGCAAAGACTCCATCGCAAGCTATGGAGCCATAAGCGGCAAAGAGCGCCAGTGGATGATTAACAGAATTCAGGAGGCTTACGATATATTGATAAATCCGGCCAGCAGGGCCGAGTACGACAGTGAAAAACTGGGGCTGGCAGGTCACGAACGAAAAGGATCGAAAGCTTTGCCTTTACACGGCGCCGGGATGGATATCGGCTCGGTCGATATTGGAGCTGGCGCGACAGCTCCGCCTGCACGACACAGTGAGCTGAATAATCCGGCGGCTCAACCGAGCGGCCGGAGAATAACAGGCGCCAATTTGCGGGATATCAGGAGGGCCAAAGGCGCGTCTCTGGATGAAATATCCGAAGTTACGAAAGTAAAAAAATCTTTTCTTGAGGCTATTGAGGAGCAGGATGTGGACAATTTTCCAGCTCCGGTTTTTATGAGAGGGTATCTAAAGGCATACGCCAAAGCCCTTGCCCTTGACCCGGCGGAGATAATGGAGAGATATATGGCCGAAGAATAAAAAAACGGCCCGACCCGCCAACCTGCCGACCCGCCGCCGCCTCGAACCGCCAATCTGCCGAACCGCCAATCTGCCGAACCGCCGCCGCCCCGAACCGCCGACCCCCCCCCTGTAACATTGGAAACGGGCTGTACCGGCCGTGATCTCTTCTGGTTTTTAAACGTTTTCGTTTATTACTTCCTGAAGCTCTTCTTTGGAGCGAACGCCGACAACGTGCTTTAGGATGTCGCCATCTTTGAAAAACAGCAGTGTCGGGATAGACCGGATTCCGTATTTTGTGGCTGTCTTGTTGTTTTCATCCACATTGAGCTTGCCTATATTCATTTTGTCCGCATACTCGTTGGCCAATTCCTCTACTGTGGGCGCTATCAGGCGGCAAGGGGCGCACCATTCTGCCCAGAAATCCACCAGCGTTAACTTATCGGATTTTAAGACTTTAGAGTCGAAATTATCATCTGTAAATTCTTCTACATTACCTGCCATTACTAGTGGTCTCCTTTTCTAACTACATTCAAGCAAAGATACATCCTATCAGTCTAACTGCTGGTATCAATATAATCAATCACTGTTTTTTTCTCGATCGCAACTTTCCGGCAATAGTCTAAAAGATCGGCAAGCGTTTTTTCCAAAGGGATTTGGGGTTCCCATCCGGCCAGTTTATATAAACCCGATCCATCGCCATAAACGATGTTGTTCTCCCCGTGGCTCGACCGGGAAATATCGAGCCGATGCTCTATTGAATCATGGGTAGACAAAGATAAAAGGATATCCAGTATTTTCTTTATCTTAACCGGCTTGCCGGAGCAGACGTTATATACAGAGCCTTTATCGGCGCCTCGCATAAGAAGGGAATACGCCCTGGCGACGTCACGCGCGTCGCAAACGTCCCTTTGCGCGTCCAGAGAGCCGGTGGTCACGACAGGCGCCTGTAGCCCCGCTTCGATTCTGGCTATCTGGAAAGCGAAGGCTGGCGCCACAAACCGCTCGTTCTGGCCGGGGCCTGTGTGGTTGAAAGGCCTTGCGATAATTACATGCAGGCCATTATTGACAAATTGCCGCGTTACAAGTTCGGCGCATCGCTTTGAGGCGGAGTAGATGTTATGCGGCTCGGCCCGTTGGCTCTCTTTAACAGGATTGTCCGAAGGGGCCACCCTGCCGTAAACATCGGAACTGCTTATAATCAACGCTCTTGCTTTGGGCGCTTTTTTCGCTATGGCCTCCAGCAGGTTGAGCGGGCCGGATGTATTTATTTTATAAGTGGCTATAGGATTAGCTATGGCCTCGGAGATAAAAGAGACGCCCGCAAGATGGTACACTTCATCCGGCTGGATTTCGGAGATAAGCGACTTTACATCATCAAAATTTCCGATATCGAGTTTAAACGAACTAAACGGAAAATCGAAATCGGGTTTGTGGTTGTAATAGGCTCCGAATAGCTCCACGTTCTCTTCGTGGGCCAACTGCTCGGCCAGAATCCCGCCTACAAACCCTCCGGCTCCCGTGACAAGAATTCTCATATTCTGTTTAAATTTGTTATTTTTCGGAACGGGCGGTGAGTATCATGGCAAACTGTGATTCGGAGTCTTCCTTATTCATCCCGCGCAGAAAATTGACGCTAAACGAGTCTTTGTTATCGTCGGAGCTGGCGATGACTATGGCTCCAGGGTCGTCCATCACCAAGGTCACAGCGGCGTTTTTAACCGGGAAACTGTTTCTCCTCCGGTCATAATAACTTACTTCAGGCGCAAGGGTAATGCGTAATTTGCCTTTTCCGGCGACGCTCGCTTTGACCGAAAAGCTGACGCCCACATTTTTAAACTGCGTGTTCTGGGTCAAGTACCCGTGGTTTTTGCCGTACTGGAAAAAATAGTTGGTCAACGGTATTGATTCGCCGACAAATATTCTGCCAGGCCTGTTTTCCATAATCACGATGAACTGCTTTTTCTTTCCCTTAAAATCTGACCGGCGCGCGGTTAAACCCGCCGAGACACTGCCGCCAGGTACGCCAGGCGCCACGCCCACCGACCAGCCGGAGCCGCCTATCCCCCATTTTATATTCACGCCTGTTTTGTTAAGGAGCGCTTTTTCAATAAATTCCACTTCGATCCGAATGTTTTTAAGCTTCCGATCCAGCCGGGCGATCATCTGGCGAACCTGTTTTAAAACTCTCGGATTATCTTTGACAATCAGCGAATTGGACGACGAGTTGACCGACACTTTTCCGTTTCCGCTTAGAAGAGCCATGACCGCGCCCTCAAGCTCGCCTGCGTCGGAGTAATGTATTTCGAAAATTTCGAAACTTGTCTGGGAGAGGCCCGTCCCCGGATGTAGAGCAAACGCGATCACCGCCGCCGTATGGCAGGCGTATCTGACCATGCAGGCCTTTGCTAAATCACTCTTTTGCATGGCGAAGATCAATCATCCCTATGGCGGCCACACATTCACCTTTGCTATCGCGAATCGGAGACGCGATTACCGGAATTCCTTTGTAAGCCCCCGACTCCGGCTTCTCACGGACTACCTCGTTGGTCTCCAGGACTTTCTCCAGCACCGGCCCCGTGAAGTCAGCGTCTATAATCCTGCCCGTCTCCACACGGACTCCGTTTTTGTTTTTGCTTCGGATTGTGACCGGGAACTGGTCAACGATGTTGTAGATCGCTATTGCCAGTGGAGCAAGCTGTTCGGCGGTCATATCAGCATGGAAAAGGTCACCCATTTTTGTTCCTCCTTACATTAGATAGCTGTGAAGAAATAATAATAGCAAAGCGCGCAAGCTACCGATTAACGCTCATAACGGAAGTGATATCCACTATTCCCGAAAGTATAACAAGGCCGGATACTATGATGAACAGCCCAAGAGCCCTCATCAGCATGATGACCGCTCCTCCCGCCGGGGGCCTGAAATCGAGTTCCCTCCACGATTTAATCATCGACGCTGGCATGAGAATCATCAGTGAAAAACCGAAAATAAGCAGGCCGACCGCGAACAGGCTTTGATTCATCCACTTTCCATAAAAGCCGTTTTCTTTCTTTAATATACCATACCGCATCAAGTCCCTACTCTATTGCGCTCTCCTGCGCCCCGAAGACGGCTTTTATTCATTTCTAGTATAATCGGTGTGGCGCGCGCCTGCTTTAAGGCTGGCGGAGAAAAACCAGTTCATAACAAAAGGATGAATAGGGGATTTCCTTTTGGTCACTAACCGGGCTGTAAAAACGGCTGACAAAAATGAATATCGCACAGGCGGCTTTTTAAACGCGGGCTATACGTTTATCGAGGCGGTGACAGTGATCGTCATCTTGTCTGTGTTGGCGGTTTGGGCCTATCCATTGTTTTCGCAAAATAGCGGCCTGGGATTAGACGCCGCAGTCAAGCTTGTAAAAACGGATATCCGTTTCACACAGCGCCAGGCCATGATCCAGGGCGCAACCCGCTCCATTGTGTTCACCCAGGGGCAAAGCGCCTACGCATACGGCGTCTCCGGTGACGCAGTAACTCCCTACTCGCGGAATCTGGCCGAACTCGACTCTTCCGTATTTATCGGATCGACCATCACTTTGGCGTTTAATTCGCTGGGCGAGCCAGTCTCCATAACCGATGACACACCGGTTACCATATCGAGTCCCGGCGAGTCGGTATCGTTAATCGTCACATCTTTTACCGGTAAAATAATCAATCCTTAGAACATGCGTATACGTAAGAGCGACAACAGATTGGCTGACGGCTTTACATTGATAGAAATCCTGGCCGCTATCGTTATCGCTTCGGTGATCGGGGCGGCTTTTATCACTCCATATTTTGTTTCCGCGCGCGCCTTTGGCCCAGGAGCTCCGGCGGATCAGGGTCGGCTTTCGTTTATGGCTCTGGGGCAGATGGAGCTTTTCAGGAGTGAGCTGTCGGCTCTTTCGGCCAACCAGTGGACATCATCAATAATATCTCTTGCCTCCGCCTCTCCATACAGGGTGGCGGACGGCCATGCGGATGGAAAAACATTCGCCGTATCGAGATCCGTCGTCTGTTTCAACAGCGACCTCGCCACCTACGATCAGTCATGCTCGTCCGGTTACGCGCTGGTTTCGGTAACCATATCCGAGCCACAATCGGGCCAGTCTTTAACATTGTCGCTCGTCAAGACAAAGGAGGGGTTTTAATTGCTCAAAAGCGGGGCCAGGCTCTTATTATCAGCTAAACTTTTTCATGGTTTCACTTTAATAGAAACAGTTATAGCCATCTCCGTTTTTAGCGTCATAGGGCTTGGATTCACAGAATTTTTCAGACACTCCGCCGCTATGTACATTAAAACGGCCAGTGAGGAGGAGCTATACCAGGAGACATGGATGGCGCTGGAAAGAATCAGGATGGAGCTGGGGCAGGCTGTAGATTTGCCGGGGCAGACGACAGGGCCTGTCACCGTTCCGGCCGGGGGGCAGGCTGGCTCCACACTCACATTCACCCGCCCTTCGGCCTCCGCCGACAAATGCCCCGCCTGCGCCGATCATTCGACTACCGTCACTTTTACTCTCACACCGGCGGATGGAAAATTGTGGCGAACCACCTCGTCGGCTCCCATGAAGCTTCTTGCGGACAACATTTCCTCTTTTGCGGTGACAGCGAGCGGCGGCCCGGTAGAGCAAAGGTATTATCAAATCACCATAACCCGCGTGTCCGATCCGTCCGATAACGAAGGCTCCAGCGTCACCATGACTACCATAGTCTATCCATCAGGCGCAAAAGGCGGCGCCTGGGCCCAGCTAGTCCAGTGACAGCTATGAAAATCCGTTCGTTATGAACAGGCCGACGATGGAAAACCGGGGGTTATCCGTTCTTTTTCTGGTTTTCATGCTGTCGGCGGTGGCGGCCATGGGGCTGGCTGTGGCCAGGATAACGGAGTCTCAGCATATTTCCACACCGGGAGTTTTAAAAGCGAACGCCAATTATTATTCAGCGCTCTCCGGGCTTCAATGGGCGGCTCAGGCGACCGAAGGATTTACCACAGCCAACAAAGATGATTATCTGAGCCTTAATGACACGAGGATCAATTACAACGGCGCCTCGACGCCCGGTTTCATAATACAGATCAGCTATCTCGACGATGACGACGACTCGGCCACCAGCGACATTGTGACCATCAGATCGACAGGCTCTATCGGCGATCCCACAGCCGCTCTTAACAGGCGTGTTTTGACAATGACCACCACTGTTCCGGCTCCGGGCGGCGCCGCCATTTTTCAGGATGATTTCGATCAGCCAGACTTAAGCTTGTTCGACCAGTTCTATCAGGCCGGGGCCGCCATCACGCCTCATGGGCGGATAACTCCATACTCAACGGTGGGGGGAGCGCCCGGCGGAGACGCTTCCGGTTATTTTACCCATTCATCCGAGACAGGAGGGGCTATCAGTATTTTAAAAGCGGGGAATTCGGCGGAAGTCCGTTTTATCGTAAGCGCCGAGTCGTGCGTAAAATGGAATACATTGGGAGCAGGCGATCCGTGCGCCTATCCGGAATGCGAAAACCAGACAGACTGCCAGGCGCGCAGAGGAATCGATATTTCCACCGACCCGGACGGATACCAGAACTATTTCATAAAGGTACGCGCCCGGCTGTTGTACGGCGATGGGTTTGGAGTCTATTTTCGCGCTGTCTACCCGAACCAGGACGATCCGAACAGCGTGGATTTCGGGGGTCTTACGGGCTATGTGTGGCAATATGATTATGGGCTTGGGTACATTGCTCCATGCGATACTTCTACTGCGGTTTTCGGGAGCGACGCCTCAGGCATGCTGGTCAGCTGGAAAATTTCGGGCGGCTCAGAAACCTGCGCCGGGGAATGCGGCGTTTTTTCAGAGCCTAACCCGCCATTGGGTTCCGGGTCGTATCCTTTTTTCTGTCCGGAGAACAGAACCGGGCTTTCGTCCCTGAATGGATGGAGATGGGGCGATAACGAATGGATAAACCGGTGGAGGATCGTTTACATCTACGTCTATAAAAACAGGGCCAACGTATACCTCCTGCGCGAGGAGACAGGAGGGGCCGACCCGGAGCATGTCGGCCTGATTCCACTTGATTCTATCGGAACAATGAGTAAAACCGGCGGCGTCGGCATCCGGGTTTTAGAAAACGCCAGCGTGGAGATTGATTACATCAAGATTTTTTTGAACGATGACGATAACGATCCCTTCACATTTTCCGGATCGTAGCGAAACCGGGCGTGGACTCTTTAATCGGCGGCGGTGTGAATGATATAACCAGTGATGATTACGCTCCCTGAGGTGTTCTTCACCTCAGGGCGGTCACGTTGATACATCGGGGTGAAGAACACCCCGATGAGCATAAATATTATCATGCCTTCTGTTTTGACATTATCGCGTATGCCTCATCTTCGTTTACGCGGGGCGGGGGCTTTCTTTGCATCAGCATGTCTGGGCGCCTTTTGACAAGCGGCAGGGCGAATGATGTAACCGGTGGCGCTTGGTTTATGATATAAAGATCGCCATGAAACCTGAAAACCTGATAAATCTGTCAGCGTCCGTTTTCGTCTTTATCGTGTTAGCGACCTGCCTGGCTCCCGCCAACGCCTGGGCGGGGAATGGCTGGTTTTCAGATGTTTGGCTGGTCACAGTGTTTAAAAAAGGCGGGCTGGTGATGTGGCCCATCCTGTTTTGCTCCTTGCTGGCCCTGACCATAACTTTAGAGCGTGGGTTCCATCTGCGGAGCGGCAAGATAATCAAGAAAGATTTCCTGGCGGACGCCAGGAGCCTGTCGGCGAAAGGCGAGTTCGACTTTGCCCTCAGAGCGTGCAAATCACACGATGTGGCCATGTCGAGAATCGTCCAGGCGGGGCTCGCCCGCGCCCGGTACGGCATTCTTGAGATCGAAAGGGCGATAGAGGCGGCAGGCTCCCACGAGGCGACCCTGCTTCAGGCGAACCTGCGCGGATTGGGCGTGCTTGCCAACCTGACACCCATGCTTGGGCTTTTGGGGACGGTATTGGGCATGATAAAGGCGTTTAACGTCATTTCCGAATCGGGCGCCGGGAACCCTGGGCTTGTGGCCTCCGGAATATCCGAAGCTCTGATTACAACAGCGGCAGGTCTCATCGTTGGCATTCCGTCTCTTGCCATATACCATTATTTTCGAGGCAAGGTGGACAGGTTCGTTTACGACATGGAAGAGGAGAGCCTGAGATTTATAGAGGATATCCAGCATTCCATGAAAAGAGATACGGACCCGGAGGCCTGACATAGCGGTACATGGAAGTACCGCCATTTTTCAGGAATGCAAAATGATTGAAAACTGAGGAAAAGCGGAAACCGCGTTTTTCGCTTTTCCAGCTGAAAAAGCCAGGGAAGGACTTTTTCAGCGCACAAATAGGCGTGTTATGAAATTTCGGAGAACGCAAGAAGAGGATTATTCGCTACAGCTTGCGCCGCTTATCGACGTTGTGTTTTTACTGCTTATCTTTTTTATGGTCTCGACCGCCTTTATCGATTTTACGCGGCGGATGGATATCGAATTGCCGGAGACGGAGGCGGGCGCGGCCGCGCAGGCGGAAAAAGTTTATGAAATAGAAATAACCGTAGATAAAGAGATTTTCCTGAACGGAGAATCGATAACATATGAAGATCTGCAAAAACTGCTGGATAAAAAAGATCCGGCGTTTAAGAAACGATCCGCCGTCATACGGGCCGACCGGAAACTCGAATACGGTTATGTAGTGAAAATAATGGGAATTTGCAAAACCGCCGGTATTTTCGATATAGCCATAACCGTACAATGATCCGCCACCTTGCGGTATTTGTTTTTTGCTGTGTTTGGCTGGCGGCTAATCCATGTTCTGGCGCGCAGAAAGAGAAAGGCGGGCTGGATGACAAGCCTTTGCCATATCCTTCCGAAACCATTTCCAAAAAAGACAGCCTGCTTGTTCGCGCGGCGGCGAGCGAGCCGTTAATGCTTCGCGGCAGGCGAATCGAAGCGCCTTTAAAAATTGTAAACCATTTTTTTGCGCGCCCCTGGCTGGCGTACAGGCTGGCCGAGCAGATAGCGGCATCGCCTCTCTCATTTTCGCTGGATAAAGAAGGGGGCGAATGGGAGATGGCGGCCATCGGCAGGCATTACCAGTTCGGACCTCTTGAGGTGGATAAAGAGATAAAAATTTTGAAATTCACTTTTTTGTTCAGGCTTCCTCTGGGGATAGGGCTCAAAACGTCCGGGGGAGGATTTATCGTGATTCGAACACGATTGGAGGATGGCGACGAGGGGTCTTTGATCGACTATGACATATACCTGGTCACAGGATCGGGGCCCATCGATAAGCTGACAAGGTCGTTTCCAATCATTCAAAACTCTCTGGCGCAGGCGGACATGGAGTCGGTCATAAGTTCGTTCGCCATGCTTTTAGAGGCGGTGGCCGACGATCCGGAATCGGTGGTCGATGAGATGAAAGATGCGGACGAGACTTTTAGCGAAAAAGAGGTAGAGGAGTTTACAAGATTATTTGTAAAAAAATGATCGAACTCTTGAATTTAATGATGGCTGGGTATACCGTAGGTAAAGTAATTTTAGTAAAATATAACAGGCAAAAATCAGGGGGTCGGTATGACTGAAGAAACAGACGTGGCGCAAAATGTGGATGCGCCCAGAGTGGCGGCGGAAGACAGCGCGCAATTCAACCTGTCGAGAGTATTGTCTCTGCTTTCTATCATAATCGGTTTAGTCGCGTTAGGGTTTATATCGTCTCTTTTTCTTAATCTGGACGGGCGGCTTGAAACGCTGGAGACAAGTTATCCGGTGACATCGAAAACACTTGATGAAAAAATAGAGACGCTGTCCGGGAAGCTTTCCGACAAGGCCTTCAACCTTACCACTCCTGTGTCGGGAGCCAAACAGCTTTACGTGGGGTCGGAGCTTGCGAGCGTACTTTTTCTTATGCGATACGTGGCTGGCGATCCGTCTTTCAGCGAATCGGTCCGCGAGAGGGCGTCGCAGTTGCACGCCGAAGCCGACGCGATGCTAAAAGACCTGCAATCGGGAAAGTGACAAAAGCGTTTGTAGATGTTATGTTCGCGCCGCGCCATTTCTTAACCCGAATTCAAAAGACTATCGGGAGCAGTAAAGAAAAACGGCAAGATTCTTCGGTTCCCTCAGGACGACAGGGCGTGTAGCGCATCTTGCTATCCCAAGCCTCCCGTTATGTCGTGCTGAGCAACGCGAAGTACCTTGCCTTTTCCTGCTCGGCGTGGTGTTCGCGCGGCGCCGAATTTTCCTAAGGTGAAGAACACCCTGGGGACCGGAGTTATTTTTTGGCACCCCGGAATTCGCATGCTTCGACAAGCTCAGCATGACACGTTTTTGTCACCCTGAGCCTGTCGAAGGGGAGCTCCTGGGACTTGAGTGTTTATCAGCTAACCGCCTGCTCAACCTGGCGCGCCGCTTGTACCATCCGCGTAAGCTTTAGTTTCGCCGACTCTGGCTTCCGAACCCGCATGCCGCAATCGGGAGAGACCCATATGTTTTCGGCGCCCACCTTGTCCACACCGGCCTGAATCCTGTTCACGATCTCGTCCACTTCTTCGACCTGGTTTGTGTTGACGGATATGACGCCCCAGCAGATTTTCTTTTTCTTTTCTTTGAGCAATTCGGCGTTGAGCCAGTCGAGATTGACCAGATGTTGTCCCTCAACCTCCACCATGTCCACCGGCGCGTCCATAAGCTTCTTCATAATGCCCGAAATGTCGCCGCAGACGTGAAGCGCGGAGAATTTAATCGGCTCCGATACGATTTTCAAAGCGCGTAACGCAAGGTCGATATCCATATCCGGCATGGAGAGGAAAGGCTCGTCGATCTGGATGATATCAAATCCTTCCTCGGTCAGAAATTGCGCTTCGCGCGCCATGGCCCGCGCGATGTCCAATACCAACTCTTCATCCACCACCATCGATTGCGCGCCCTCTGGCATTACACTTGGCTTATACGGCGCCGTATCGGTGAGGATAGCGCAATGAGCGATAGTGGTGGGGCCGGTTATGATTCCTTTTAATTTGGCCCGGCCTTTTAAATGCCCTCTGGCCAACCGCAGGTCGTCGATGGAAATCGGCTTGTCAGGCGGGGTGATTTTCGAGACAACATTATATTTTCGTCCCTGAAGGTCAAAACCTGGAATTCCTTTGACGAACAAAGCCACCATGTCCGCCCGCACCTGCCCGTCGGAAATAACATCTATTCCCGCGCTAACCTGGTCTTCCACCGCTCTTTCTATCGCTTCTTCGGGATCAATACGCCCGTATGGATAACTGCCGATAACAGTCAAGGTCAATTTCATGTCCGCCCCTCGCCCCTCTGATGATGAATGGAGATTAGAAATATTCGCACGGCATCGCCTGTATAACCCCGGCAGAATACCATGAGACCGTTTAATGTTTGGCTATTAAATCGGCAATGCGTACAGCCTGAACATTTTTTTCAACATCGTGAACGCGGATGATGCTGGCGCCTTTATTTACGGCGATAGCGTTTACAGCGATTGTGGCCGATTCCCTGTCGTCCACGAGCTCTCCCAACGCCTTACCTATAAATGACTTGCGGGAGACACCGATAAGCGTGGGATAGCCGAGCCTGGTGATTTCGTCAAGCCTTCGCAAAATGGAAAGGTTGTGCTTGCCCGTTTTGCCGAACCCGATTCCAGGATCCAGAATTATTTTACTTATTCCATTAGCTCGGCAAAGTTTTATTCGTTCTTTAAAAAAACGAACGATATCGTCCACCACATCTTTGTAGGCCGGTCTTTTTTGCATGGTTTGGGGAGTTCCCTTCATGTGCATGATAACCACCGGCGCCTTATAGTCTGCGGCCAGTTTTACCATTTCAGGATCGCGAAGGCCGGAAATGTCGTTTATCATGGCCGCGCCCTCGTCCAGCGCTTTTTTGACCACTTCTGGTTTGTACGAGTCGATCGACACCAGAGTTTTCGGGTATTGCTTGACGATGCCCCGGATAACGGGAATGACGCGCCCGGCCTCCTCCTCGGCCCCGACAGGCTCTGCGCCCGGCCTGCTCGATTCGCCCCCCACATCTATGATATCAGCCCCCTGCTTAATCATTACACCGGCCTGTTTTACAGCCCGCGAGGGATTATCGAAAAATTTCCCTCCGTCAGAAAACGAATCGGGGGTAATGTTTAAGATTCCCATAACCTGCGTCCGGTCGAACCGGAGGCGAAACTTTTTATAGCGGTATTGTTTAACGGGGCGCCTCATAACATACCTGCCGATGGCTCCGGGCCGGGGTGGGCTGACGACTTCATACTTTAGCCAACTGTTGTGTCGCAAAGGTGGCTTGCGACAGGGAAGGGCGGATCAGTTTTTGCGCTCTACTTCTTCAACTTTGAACATTTCGATAATGTCTTGCAACTTGATGTCGTTGTATTTTTCGAGTCCAATCCCGCACTCGTATCCGTTGGCCACCTCTTTGGCGTCATCCTTAAAACGTTTCAGTGAAGTGATTTTTCCTGTATGTATGACCATATCGTCCCTTATCAGCCTGGCGTTGGAGTTTCTGGTGGCTTTTCCCGAAGTGACGTAACATCCGGCTATTGCGCCGACTTTGGAAATATTGTAAGTCACGCGCACCTCGGCTCTGCCGGTTACAACCTCCTTGTAGACCGGCTCAAGCATTCCGACCAGGGCCGCCTTGATGTCATCGATGGCCTGGTAGATCACCATGTAGAGACGGACATCCACTTCCTCTTCATTAGCCATAGCGCTGGCTTTTTCGGTTGGACGGACGTTAAACCCTATTACTATCGCGTTAGAGGCCATCGCAAGGCTGATATCGGTCTCGGTAATCCCTCCCACAGCTCCATGCAGAACGTTGATGCGCACACTTTCGATTTTTATGTCGTCAAGCGCTTTTTGCACCGCCTCAATCGATCCCTGCGCATCCGCCTTTATTATTATGTTCAGATCTTTTATATTGCCCTTCGTAATCTGGGCGTGCAGGTTTTCCAGCCGGACATGACCCCGCGTCGTCAGGCCCTTGACCCGCTCGGTGTCCTGCCTCTTAAGAGCGATCTGATGGGCTTTGCGCTCGTTTTCATAAACGGTAAAAGACTCTCCTGCGTCTGGAACGCCGGAAAAACCCAATATTTCCACCGGCATCGAAGGGCCCGCGCTATCTCTCCTTTGTCCCTGATCGTCGATAATCGCCCGCACCCTTCCGTAAAGAGAGCCGGTTACAAAAGCGTCGCCGACCCTCAAGGTTCCCTTATGCACCAGAGCCGTCGCCACCGGCCCCCGTCCCTTGTCGAGTTTGGATTCTACAATGACGCCGACCGCCATCCTGTCGGGGTTCGCTTTTAACTCCAGTATTTCGGCCTGTAGCAAAATCATCTCCAGCAGGTTGTCGATGCCGATCCCGGATTTGGCCGATACCTCGCAGAAAATCGTGTCTCCTCCCCATTTTTCAGACACAAGCTGATGACCGGAAAGATCCTGCCTGATCCTGTCCGGGTCGGCGCCCGGCTTGTCGATCTTGTTTATGGCCACAAGCACCGGCACATTAGCGGCTCTGGCGTGGTGGATAGCTTCTATCGTCTGCGGCATTACCCCGTCATCGGCGGCGACCACCAGGATTACGATATCGGTGACCGACACACCCCGCGCGCGCATGGCCGTGAAGGCCTCATGGCCGGGCGTATCCAGGAAAACCACCGTGCCTTTTGGAAGCTCCACCCTGTAGGCGCCGACTCGCTGGTTGTTTCCCCCGGCTTCCCTTTCGGACATTTTTGATT
>UOGA01000282.1_pt1 | contig 14242 bp, 10 predicted proteins | sample 1989841 | NCBI WGS metagenome assembly UOGA01 (sample SAMEA4712198, study PRJEB27164) | hydrothermal vent metagenome | biome: marine basaltic hydrothermal vent biome; feature: marine hydrothermal vent; material: mineral | place: Pacific Ocean | collected 2011-06-14/2011-07-23 | depth 1691 m | reverse complement strand
GCTTGGTCTTGGAATCTTTTGAGTCGTCAATTTCACTGGAAAGCTTTATAAGAAAACGGGCAAGCCGTTTCTCAACTTTCTGGGTGGACAACGACCCAAGGTCATCCGTTAACTTGCGCATTTTGGCCCCCATTTGAGCCATCAGCTTAATAGCCGCGCCAGGAGCTTTTTCCAGCGACTGTCGAAAAGCTTCGGACGGTATGGCTCCCGCAACAGAATCCTCCATAGCGATAGCGGAAGCCGGATATGGCATTTTATCTATCGCCGCGACCTCCGCGACAAGGCCCCCGGACTCGAACAGGCCGAGAATAGCGTTTTTACCGCTGGCGAATTCTTTAACGATCTTTATCCTCCCGCTTACGATCGCATATACTTTGACAGAATCCTCCCCCTCGTGAAAAAGGTATTCACCTTTGCGGAATGTTTTCCATTTCACTTTGGAGCCTAGCCACGTGAGGACATCGTCCGGCATCGCGGCGAAAAGTTTTATTTTTTTAAGATCGGTCTTTTGTTCCATAATGGTTTAAAACAGGCATTTAATCCCGGGGTTATAGTAGTACATTTTAACCTGTATTTCTCTTGCGGAGACCTAATGTAACTAAATTAACCTTCCTGATACCCCTGTAAAATATGAGTGGACACGATTGATAACCTTTTTTAGGTAGATTCGACAAGTGAAAGCGATAACTGGTTTCATGCGTATATTCGAGGGGGCTCCTGGCCTTTTAGAGTCAGCGGGCGAAGTTGTCGATGACAACCTCCCGGGTTGTGGGAGCAGGGTGATTTTGATAAGCTCAAACCGATACTCAGGTTATTTTGTAAGCGCTGAAGAGTAATAATTTAATTGCAGCCTTGGAAATAGGGCGGAAAGTTGTAAATGAGTCATTACCAGATAAAACACGACGAGAATAATAACCCGATTTTTGAGATTGATCAGGCGGGGTCTGACATTTTACATAACCCGTTGTTGAACAAGGGGACTGCATTTACTGCGGATGAGCGGAAAGAGTTTGGGCTTAATGGTCTTTTGCCGCCGCATGTCTCCACACAAGAGGAACAGCTAAACCGCGTATACGAAAATTTCCTAAGTAAACCGAACAACATCGAACGCTATGTTTTTCTTCGCGCCCTGCAGGACAGGAACGAAACGTTGTTCTATATGTTGGTAAGCTCACATCTTGATGAGATGACTCCTGTCATCTATACCCCGACCGTCGGTGAGGCGGTTCAGGCGGGAAGCCACATATACCGGCATACACGAGGGTTATATGTATCGCCGGAAAATGTCGACATGATGGACAACATGGCAAAATGTCTTCCATCTCAAGATATCGACGTGATAGTGGTCACCGATAACCAGGGAATTCTTGGAATAGGCGACCAGGGTGTTGGAGGGATGGGGATTCCTATAGGGAAGCTTTCTTTATATACGCTGGGGGCTGGCATAGCGCCATCGGCCTGTCTTCCTATATGCCTGGATGTTGGCACCGACAACGAAGCTTTGCTCGACGATCCGTTATACCTGGGCCAAAAACAGCGTCGTCTTGACGGAGATCAATATAACGAGTTTATAGACAGTTTCGTTTCCCAAATAAAAAAACTTTATCCGAAAGTTTTACTGCAGTGGGAGGATTTTTCCAAGCAGAATGCCTTTTCAAATCTGGACAGGTACCGTGAAAAAATTCTTTCTTTTAACGATGACATACAGGGGACAGGGGCTGTGGCGCTAGCCGGAATTTTGGGCGCTATGAAGGTTAAAGGAGAAAAATTCGATCATCAACGGTATTGCGTTTTTGGAGCCGGGGCGGGGGGTATAGGAGTGGCGCGGCAGATACTCAATGCCTTAACCACGGCGGGGCTTTCACTAAAAGAAGCGAAAAATAAAATAATGGTTGTGGACAGCCGAGGTCTGATTACAGTCGGCCGCGACGGTATGGAGGAATACAAGGCTTCCTTGGCGACCGACAGGGATTTCGTAAAGGAGTGGAACGTTGAGAATCCGGACCGGATAACACTGGAAGAGGTGATTGTTAATGGCGGGATCACGGTTCTGCTGGGACTGTCCGGCCAGCCTGGAAGGTTTACAAAGCGGATAGCGGAGGCCATGGCGCAAAATACGCCCATGCCTGTAATTTTTCCTTTAAGCAATCCTACAAGCAAGGTTGAAGCTCAACCAAAAGACATATATGAATGGACAAAAGGCCGCGCTATTGTGGCTACTGGCAGCCCGTTCGCCGACGTTAGTTTTGAAGGTCGAACATATAGAATAGGGCAGGGCAATAATGTATTTATTTTCCCGGGTGTCGGTTTGGGGGCGCTTGCCGCCGGGGCGGAAATTATTACAGACCGGATGTTTACCGCCGCCGCTCATCGCCTTTCAGACTTTACGCCATCGGACTATCGTGAAACGCATTGTGTATTTCCACGCGTCGCAGAACTTGCCGATGTCTCCAGAAAAGTCGCCCTTGCTGTATTCGAAGCGGCGGTGGAAGAGGGTGTGGCGACGGTTTCAAAAGATATCGATCCAAACGAAGCTATAGAGCGGCGTTTCTGGAAACCTGAGTATTCAATATACCGCAGGTCTAAAAAGGCTTCTCTCTGAAATAGCATTTTTCACAGTCGGCCAGTTATTTTTTACATTCGCTCATTCCCCAAGGCCCCAGATCAAGCCTGGCATGACAGCGAACCGCCCCCACGAAAGATAACGCCGACATAACAAACGAAAAATATAAAAAAACGGTCGATATGATTTTTGTCATATCGGAAGTATCTTGTTACGCGCTATTTTATAATTGTTTTAGATCGATTTTTTGGTCATATAAATATAATTTCTGAAAGAAAATCAAGATTATGGATAAATACTCAAGGCTTTTTATAAGAGCTTCGGTCATGTACCTGGGGTTTGGGGTTTTGCTGGGGCTTCACATGTCCTTTAGTGATACGGTTGTGGAGAAAATCAGGTTTATTCATATCCATAGCATGTTGCTTGGTTTCATGGCGATGATGATATATGGAGTGTCATATCATATCCTTCCGCGATTTAACGCAAAGCCTGTTCCATACCCGAGTTGGATTCCAATCCATTTCTGGCTTGCCAACGTTGGCCTGTTGGGGATGCTTACAACATTTTATTTTGGAGCGTACTGGACAACCGGGCCAAAGAGGATGATGTTTGCCACGTTTGCTTCCATTGAGGGAGTGGCGATATTTCTTTTTATTATAAATCTTTTTCTGGTGCTAAAAGATGACCCGGCGCCGGAGATAGAGGTGGTAAGAGAGCCAGAGCCGCAATCCGCTCCGGAGCCAACGGAAACGATAAAGGTAAGTCCTTCGATGAAAATATCGGAAATAGTGGATAAGTGGCCCGAAATGGAGGAGACGCTCATGATGGAAGGGCTGGGCGATGTGGCCAACCCTTCCGCCCGACAGACTATAGGAAAGATAATATCGCTGGAAAAGGCGGCAAAAAAAGCGGGGATAGACGTGTTCGGGCTGATAGCGAAGCTTGAAGGGAAAAACCTGGTTACTCTGGATGACGACGGGGAAAAAACCGCTCCCGCGCCTCCGTCACACCCTGAAGGGCACCTCGCCATAGGCAGACAAATAAATCGTGGCGAGCTGGCTTTAGTGGACACCCAAATTGGCAATTTACTTGAAACTTACCCGGAAACTCGTGAAGTGTTTGCCACGCATTATGGCGAAGGATGTTTTACATGTCCCGGACAAAAGACTGAAACTATTGAGCAAACAGCAGCAATGCATGGTATGCCAGCGCAAAAGATACTTGACGAAATCAACGCTATCATCGAAACTGTTCGCTGAACGTAATTAACGCTGTTTTTTTTATAGCGTAACAATTACTGGCCCTTGGCTCCTTGCCTTCAAAGGAAGTTAGCCTGTACAGGAGCGTCTTGCGCCCTTAGCTTAATGGGCGTGAAAAACGTAGAGTAGGCAGGCAGCCGCAATTTTAATAATTATGGTGGTTTGAAATATGAGCGATAAGTTTATTATCCCGCAGTGGAGCAACAAAGTAGCGCCTTGCGGGGGTGTTGACGGGTGCCCGGCATACACCGATATCGCTGGCGCGTTGCACGCTCTTTCAACCGGTGACGCCCATAAAGCGTGGCGTATAATGATGGAAAGCCACCCGTTAAGAGCTATTCTGGGCCGCGTATGCTACAGCTTTTGTGAAAAACCGTGTAACCGGGGAGAGTACGACACACCCATATCGATACAAATGCTTGAGGCTGTTATCGGGGATAACGGTTTTGACCCTGAATTCAGGCCGGAACTCGCTCCGAGGAATGGCAAAAAAGTGATTATCATAGGCTCCGGCCCGGCCGGGTTGGTGGCGGCGTGGTATCTGAATATTCACGGCTTTGAAACCGTGATCTTTGAAGCGGATGAAAAGGCCGGCGGCGTATTGCGCTATGGCATACCCGCATACCGACTACCCAAAGACGTTTTGGACAGGGAGATAAAGCTTATAAAGGATAGCGGCGTCGAAATAAGGCTGGATAGCCGAATGACGGACGAAAAACTGGAAAAACTGATCGCCAAAAGCGAATATCACGCCGCAATAGTCGCATCAGGCGCAGGGATATCAAAATCGGCCGGAATCGAGGGTGAGGATAAGACTGTAAACGGGATTTATTTCCTTCGCGAGGTGAACGCGGACAGCGAGAAAACGCCTGATTACACAGGGAAAAAAGTCGTCGTTATTGGTGGTGGAAACGTGGCGATGGATTCTTGTCGCTCCTCCATTCGTCTCGGCGCTGAATCTGTAACAGTAGTCTACCGCCGTACAGCCGCTATGATGCCGGCTCATGAACATGAGGTAAATCAGGCGATAGAGGAAGGGATCGTTTTCCGATTTCTTACGACGCCTGAATCTTATGACGGCAAAGAGCTTACGGTTCGCATGATGTCGCTCGGAACACAGGACAGCTCTGGAAGGAGAAGACCGGAGCCAACAGACCAGGTGGAAAAAATGGCGGCTGACGTTGTGATTATGGCAATCGGGCAGAATCCCGAGCTGTGGAAGTCGTGCGAGCGAGACAATGTGTATCTTGTCGGCGACGCTGCGGAAGATTCCATGGGAACGGTGATACATGCTATAGCCTCTGGAAAGGCGGCGGCCGAGAGCATTTGCCGAGACCTCGCAGGAAAAGAAATGTTTGCGCCTCTGGCCGAAGAGGTGTCTTATAAAAAACTGAATATAGACAGGTATTTCGAGCCGAAAATGCGACTTCGAACATTTAGCGCGCCCGCTTCCCAGAGGCGAAGCGGTTTTGAGCCTGTTGATAGTGTTGTCAGCCTTGAGGAAGGGGTTGTGGAAGCCGACAGGTGCTTCCGTTGCGGGATGTGTCTTGGCGGGATAAATTCAGATTGCGACTGGTGTTTCCGCGCTTGTGATGAAAAAGACGGGATAAACAAATTTATGGTCGAGTGGAATCATACAGGCCCGCTTTTTGAAATCAGCTCCGATTGCGATGGGTGCGGCAAATGTTGGGAAGATTGTCCCAGATATGTGGTGACCCCTGTTGAAATCGAAAACGACGAGGAATGAAACGGATATGGAAATAGATTGGCCGAAAGTAAGCGCTGTGGAGAACGCTAACTCTATCACACGCGCCGATTGTGGCGCTGATGGTGTTGGGCCGGGAGCGTGCGGGCTGTATGCGGCCATCGGTGAGGTGAACCTGAAGGCGGCGCTTGAATCGGCCAAAACAATGCAGGAGCGCGGTACGTTCGGCGCCGGTGTTATGTTGCGCGGCATATATCCCCACAGGGCCAATTATTACGCATTCCATGTCATGTACAGGAATAAGTCTATTGCCAAAAAACTTGAGCCGCTGTTCACAGACAGGGAGCTTGGTATGCAGCAGTTCGGTGACAAGGAGCCTTTGTTTACCCCCGAATCATACCGCAAATACGCTTTACCTGAGATGAGGCGCTACTTTATGAGTGTGCCGACAAAAGACGATATGATGAGGATCGCCCAGACAAGTGTGGAGTACGAGTTCGTCCGCAAGGTGGTGGAGCGGTTCAATGACGAATATATGGGAGACGCGCGTATTTTCTCCTCGGGAAAAAACGTAGGGACGTTTATCACCGCGATGGAGCTTCAGGACACTATCGAGGTGTTCGACCTTTATCAGTACGCCGACAGGCCTTTGACAGCCTTCATGTCGCACATGAGATGGCCTACCAGCATAGTGTCATCGGGGATATGGTGGGGCGCGCATCCAATCAGTTTTTTAAATTCGGCGATCATACATAATGGCGATCTTTCATCTTCACCGTCGAACAAGCAGGGGCTGGAGGCGGCGAATGTACCGCGCCAGATCGGGACGGACTCGGAAGCTATGTTGCTGGAGCTTGAAAACCTGCTGGTTGGAAGAGCAAAGAATTATCAAAAGGCTGAATGGATAATGTGCCAGAAGTTTCCCGCCGAGCTTGTCGCCATGGATGACAATATTCGCGCTGAATACCTGGCGGAAATCAACGATCCTGTTTTGGCGCGCTATAAAATGAGTGGCCCCTCCTCCTTTGTCGCGATAATAGGCTCAAAGGTTATCGCCGGGCGCGATAGAGACGGGTTGAGGCAATTATGGATGGGAAGATCCAATGACGGCAAGACTGTGATATGGGGCTCCGAGGAAAAAGTTATCTATCATAGCGCATGGATAGCGAAGAAAGATTTTAAAGCGGTAAACTGCGAGCCAGGCAGGCTTATAGCCTATGAGTTACAGTATGACGGCTCGATAAAAGGAGTGTTCGGTGAAACTCTCTGACAGGACAATAGAATACGATCGTCCGTTGAAAATCGGCATCGGCCAGATGGGCGGTGAGTTCAAAGTGACGGTAGACCCCGATAAATGCGTATGGTGCTATACATGTGTTGAGCAATGCACTCATAACCTTTCCGATAAAAGTCGCGAATTCTGCGTCTTCGAAGGCCGGGACATTTATCAGGATAGCAAGGGGCGAAGAGTATCGGAGGAGACATCTGACAAAGCGTTACTCAGGCAGGAACTGCATATATTCGACCTGGATTGCTGTAACTGCAAGCGGTGTGTCGCGATGTGTCCCACGAACGCAATCACGGTAGACCGCAATCCTAACTTTAATGAAATCGGCACTCCTGATCATGGACCGAAGGTAATATTTCAGAACCTTCGTCGTTCATACGGACATCTGATGACAAGCTCGATGAATGAGTATAGCCAGGAGCCGGACTACGAAGATTTCCATATCGACGCGTCGATTATTCTTAACCCGCAACGGGATAATAGAAATGAATTTGCAGGACAGCTTTCCAACTGTCATATGGGCAAACATCCTGACCGGCGGATACATGTCGGCACACCTGTTCTGGACTCACACATGAGCTATGGCTCAAATAGTCATGAAGCGTTTCTGGCAAGGTTGATGGCGTCGATAGATTTGGACAGGCCGTTTTTCGTTGGCGAGGGTTATTTGCATCCAGACTTCGCTCCGGCGTTCAAGCATAGCATCTTGCAGTTTGGCACTGGCGGGTTCGGCCCGTGGGTCGACCTTTCACAATTTCTTGGTGTTTCGATGAAATATGGACAGGACGCCAAAAAAGGTAAAGGTGGAAAACTGCCAGCGCCGAAAAATGACTGGGAGATTGCTCTTATACGGTGTATCGAGCCTTACAAGGATTTGAACTCGCCAAACCCGCAACATCTTCAATATTCGATTGAGGAGCTTCGGATGAGGATTGCGTCATTGCGAGCGGCTCTTGGGCCGGACAAGCTCGTCGGCGCGGATATATACGGCACGATCTGGAACGTAAACCATATCGTGGTGGCCCTTGCCCGCGCCGGGTTTGACTATATTACACTTCGAGGCGGCGGCGGCGGCACCGGAGCGGCTTCGATATCCGATTTACAGAATAGAGGATTGAACACCCTTTATATAGGGAAAATAGCTCATGACGCTCTTGTAGCGGAGGGGTTGAGGGAAAAAGTCACCCTTATTGGTGAAGGCGCCATATTGAATCCTAAAATGGCTCTGCTTGGCTTGATGGTTGGATACGATTTTGTTGGAACAGGCACAAGACATTTAATTCCATTGGGTTGCACAATGTGCAGAAGATGCCATACCGGCCAGTGCGCATGGGGGATAACGTCGCGACCCAACGGACACAGGATTGACCCTGAAGATGGGGCCAAACGGATAGTTAATATGATGAACTCATGGAAACGTGGCATGGAAGGTCTTACAGCGGGCCTTGGGTTCACCACTCATGAAGACGTTGTCGGCTCCCGCCGGTTCCGTTATCACGGCAAAAACCCGCTGCTATACGAGACGTTCGGCAAAGAACCGTTTTAAAACAAATATTTAAATGATAAAAGAAAATCTAAACGAGGAAACGTTGGCGCTGGACAGCAAGGTTCCGCTTGAAAAAGTTTCCGACCTTGCGCGTGGCTATAAGAAAGTCTCGATCGATTGCGGCGTGATGGAGATGAGTGGCGTGACTTTAAATTCGATGATGAAGGCCGCAAGATCCGCCGGGGTGACTGATTTCAAGTTGCTAAACGTATGTGGTCAGACTCTGGTTGGCACAGGTATGGATGGCCCCGCCAATGTCGAAGTGCATGGGTTGATAGGGAATCATTCCGCCGCGTTTATCGATCAAATAAAGCTGGACACGTTCCCGACATATTTTCCTAACGAGGTGTGGTGCCCTGGCGACGCCCAGGTGGCCATCGGCAATACTTCGAATCCCACAGAAATGAACATAGGCGGTTCGGTTGATGATCTTTTTGCGAGTTACTGTCCGTCTGGAACCTTCCGGGTAGCGGGGCAGGGCGGCAACAGATGCGGCCTGCGCGCCGGAGCCGGTATCCCTCATGCATGGCGTGAAATAAACCATTCCCAGTTTGAGGAGATGGATAAACATGAGATCAAGGAAACTCTTCTGCGCAAATATCAGCTTAGGAAAGCGAGGATAAACAATATCGGCTGGGACGATTATCTTAAGGAGTTCCGGCTAAAGGTTGAGGACAGGAATCCTCCCGTCATTATGTTCGGACGAAAAGTTCGCGACTATTTCATGGAATACGCTCAAGGCACTATTGGAATCGTGCTAAATGTATACGATGTGGAAACGCCCGTGGGTTACTATGTCTGCTCCGGTATGACCGCCGGTAAAGCTTTTATTCGCGGTGAAATACCGAAAGAGAGGCTTGGCATTCGTGTTGGATTCGCCGAATTAACCGACGGGGACAGGGATTTTATCTCCGAGCAGATCATCGGTTTCTACAAAACCTTCGACGGGCGTTTGGCGGACACATACCAAGCCCGCCTGGATCAGCTAATGAAAAGGTTTTACAATAATCGGGATGAGCTTCTTGACACGTTTAATAAAATCGTTTCCGCGTTCTAGCAGGCGTCTTCACCCCTTTTTCTTTTCAGAGTGATAAGTTAATGGAGCGGCCTTTCATAGGGAACCGTACGAAGTCACTTTATTGCGTCCGGACTCCTTTGATCTGTACATCGCCTTGTCCGCACATTCGATAAGTTCAACCGGTTTTGCCCCATCGGCCGGGCTCGTGGCGATCCCTATGCTTACGGTCATCTTGCCACTTGGCTGTTTTTCCTCTCCGGGGAAAGAATAGCTCTCAACTTCAGCCCGGATTCTTTCAGCGACATAGAGGGCCATCTCCTCGTCCGCCTGGATGAGGATAATAGTGAACTCCTCACCTCCGAACCTTGCGACTATATCCGTATCCCTCGCCGCGCTACTAAAAAGGTTGGCAAGAGTTTTCAGGATCATGTTCCCTTTTAAATGCCCGAAAGTGTCATTGTAATGTTTGAAGTGGTCTACATCTATTATGAAAAGACTAACGGGATATCCATAACGCTTCGCCCGCTTCATTTCTTTTTCAAGGGAGCGGACAAAGTATCTGTGATTATACAGCTTGGTAAGCTCATCGGTCACTGCAAGTATCTCCGCCTTTTCAAGAAGAAGCGCCTTGTCGATAGCGGCGGCGGCCTGCACGGATAGAAGGTTGAGCATATTTACCTCCCGGTCGGTAAACTTTCTCTCTTTAAAATCATCTAAATAAAGAATACCGACAATTTTTCCTTCCACCTTTAGTGGAGTGGCTATGATGGCCCGAACCCCTCTTTCAATCAAAGAGGCGGCATCGAAATCACATCCGTCACGCAAATCTCCAATAACCGTGGGTTTATCGTTTGAGAGTATGTGGCCTGTAAGCCCTCCCGGACGCACTTTCCAGCTGAAATTTTCGGCGATCCGCGCTTTATCAAAACCGCTGGACACCTTGATCTGCATTACTCCTCTTTCTTCATCATAAAGGGCCAGTGATCCTGCAGACATACCCGTGAGGTTCAAAGCCGCTTCCATGATAAGGTCCAGCGTCTGTTCTGTATTGGCCGCCGAGGCGAGCATCACGCCAGAGCTGTAAAGGATGTTTTGATCTTCAAGGTTTCGCGACACCTCATTCTGGCGTTTCTTGTATTCACTGACCATATTCCACATAAAACGGGCGCCGTGACCGAATAAAACTTCTGACTTCGATTTTTTTTCATTTGCAAGGTAGCTCAAGATATTCTTTGCGCCAGTGGCGTCGATAACGAGGTCGACATCGTTCTTTTCCACAAGTTCCCTGAAGTCTTTAAATAAAGGGATTTCCATTTCACGAGCCAGCGCCACCGCCGGCCTCTCTTCATTTCTGTAATATATTCCAGCTATGTCAAATTCATGATCCTCTGAAAATATTTTCAGCAAGGCGTGGGCTCCGTTTCCTGCGCCAAGCAACGCCACTCGAATATTTTTCATTTTGCTACGAGCCTTCCTTTGGGAAGATGTGTTGTGCGGATTATGTCGTTCCAGAAATTACGTTTTATCATATGGCATGCTTTACAGGTATTTGCTTTCCGAAAACGTTCTTCGGTATACAGAATTGGCTTTTCCGTAAGGTGCTGTTCAGAATTAAAATCGCGATGTAAATGACAGCTTTGGCAATATTCTACGGTGACTTTTATTTCTTCGGAGTAGCCAAGCTTGCCATTAAAGGCAAGATCCACACGACTTGAGGCGCACGCTACAAATATCAGCAAAGAAAAACTTAACACCAATAAAGAGTATAAGTTCATTAAAAACCCCCTGGACCCCGGAAAAAAGATAAATATAATAAAAAAATTTAATCTAGAAATTATAAACTAAATTGTGTAGATCAAGAAATATTGCTGTAATACCATTTTTTTCTCACGGAACCTTGCTTTTCCCATTGAAGCATATTATCTTTATCCTTAGCGCTCCTCCATGGAGAGCGCTAACAGATGGATTATTGTCGATCTACCTGAAAGATCAATAATTTATCGACTGATATTGCATTTACTTAAATTGAATTCAAGGAGGTAACTAGATGGGCGTTAATATTAAACCGCTGCATGACCGTGTGCTGGTTCAGCCGGCTGAGGCTAAAGAAGAGATGAAGGGCGGAATTATCATTCCGGACTCCGCAAAGGAAAAACCGCAGGAAGGGAAAGTTGTCGCTGTAGGTTCCGGCAAAATATCGGACGATGGCTCAATACGCGCCATGTCAGTGAAAAAAGGGGATAAGGTTATATATTCCAAATACGCTGGGTCAGAGATAAAAATCGACGGTGTCGAATATCTGCTCATGCGTGAAGACGATATACTGGGAATCGTTGGCTAACAACTATTCTATTTAATTAAGACAAATAAAAATAAACACTTATGTGCGAGGTATTAAAGTAACATGGCAAAACAGATAACATTTGGTGAAGACGCCCGTCATAAAATTATGAGTGGTGTCGATCAGCTTGCTAACGCGGTTAAGGTAACTCTTGGCCCTAAAGGCCGGAACGTTGTTATTGATAAAAAATTCGGATCACCTACGATCACTAAAGACGGTGTAACCGTAGCTAAAGAGATTGAGCTTAAAGATGCTTACGAGAACATGGGAGCGCAACTGGTTAACGAAGTAGCTTCGAAAACTTCCGATGTGGCTGGTGACGGAACCACCACGGCAACCGTTCTTGCGCAGGCGATATTCCGTGAGGGGATGAAAAACATTACAGCTGGCGCAAACGCCATGGACGTCAAGCGTGGCATTGATATTGCCGTTGAAGCTGTTCTTGGAAAGCTCAAAAAACTTTCCAAGGCCACGAAAGATAAAACGGAAATTGCCCAGGTAGGCTCCATTTCCGCCAATAACGACAGTGCGATAGGCGACCTTATCGCTGAAGCCATGGATAAAGTCGGCAAAGACGGCGTTATCACGGTTGAAGAGGCAAAATCGATGGAGACATCGCTTGAAATCGTTGAAGGTATGCAGTTTGACCGCGGCTACCTTTCCCCATACTTTGTCACCAACCCGGAGCGGATGGAGTGTGTGCTGGAAGATTGCTATATTCTTCTTCATGAAAAAAAGATATCGAACATGAAAGATCTTCTTCCGGTTCTGGAAAAGGTCGCCAAAATGGGCAAACCATTGTTGATCCTGTCCGAAGATGTGGACGGTGAGGCTCTGGCCACTCTTGTTGTGAACAAGCTTCGCGGGACTCTCAACGTTTCCGCGGTCAAGGCTCCAGGTTTTGGGGATCGCCGCAAGGAGATGCTTAAAGATATCGCCATCCTGACCGGTGGCAACGTGATTTCCGAAGAGCTCGGTGTGAAACTTGAGAGCGTTGATGTAAACGATCTTGGTCAGGCCAAACGTATTACTATCGATAAGGACAACACAACGATCGTCGAAGGCGCCGGCAAGGGTAAGGATATCGAAGGTAGAGTCAGGCAGATCCGCAATCAGATAGAGGAGACAACCTCTGATTATGATCAGGAGAAACTGCAGGAAAGACTTGCCAAGCTTGTTGGAGGTGTCGCGGTTATCAACGTTGGCGCGGCCACCGAAACCGAGATGAAAGAGAAAAAGGCTCGTGTCGAGGATGCGTTGCATGCAACACGCGCCGCCGTGGAGGAAGGTATTGTCCCTGGAGGCGGAGTGGCGCTTTTACGGTGCATTTCATCTATGGATAAGCTGGAAACAGCTAATGCCGACCAGCAGATCGGCGGAGATATCGTGCGCCGCGCGTTGGAGGAGCCAATCAGGCAGATAGCCAACAACGCCGGGCTGGAAGGCTCGATAGTTGTTCAGGAAGTAAAGAAATCAAAGCAGAGCGTCGGTCTTAACGCGGCCACCGGCGAGTATGTCGACATGGTACAGTCCGGTATCATCGACCCGACCAAGGTGACCCGCACAGCGTTGCAGAACGCTGCGTCGATAGCTTCGCTTTTGCTTACCACAGAGGCCATGGTAGCGGACATTCCTGAGGAGAAATCCGCAGGCGGCCCGGCAATGCCAGGAGGAGATATGGGCGGCATGGGCGGCATGGGTGGTATGGGTGGTATGTATTAACCCTGTTTGCTAGAAACTCAAAACCCGCGTCATTTTTTCAGGTGGCGCGGGTTTTTTTACTTTTAAAATAGTTATGTATAATTTTTCAAAAAAAAAGCTGGTCATATAAGATAATTTCTATATAATCTAAGGTGATTTTATGTGCAGGCGATTTTTACGCCATATTGTGGTACCGTCTTACACATGATAAAAACGTTTTTATAAGTAAAACTGAGTGTTGCAAAGCTCGATCATATCAATTGAGAACTTGATGGTTTTTGGTTTTATACGAAGTTATGACTATTCCCTTCCTTCTTTTTCCTTATCCTTTTTCCTGAAATCGGAACATACGCAATAGATAAATAATCCCTTTATGCGTGCAGAATAATATGCCTTCGATCAAGAATATTCATAGGTTTACCCTTTCGCCGATTGATAAAAATAGACCTTCAGGCGAAATAACGTCTCGGTTAGTTCAAAAACGCGGACTTTTATCAGTCTGTTTATATTTATCCATAAAGCCGTATTCAGCCTCGGGGCTGACGGCATAGTTTAATTTTTCAAGGAGAGCAAAGAAATGTCGAAAACTATTTATGTTGGTAACCTTCCTTACAGCGCCACCGAAGATGAGCTTCGTGACCTTTTTGGTCAACATGGAGAGGTCACTTCGGTAAAACTGATCAGCGACCGTGACACCGGCAGGTTCCGTGGTTTCGGGTTCGTTGAGATGGATGACAACGATGCCGGCGCGGCTATCGAGACGCTTAATGGCTCCGACTTTGGCGGCCGCAGCCTGAGAGTAAACGAAGCGAGGGAGCGAG
>UOGA01000298.1_pt1 | contig 14977 bp, 11 predicted proteins | sample 1989841 | NCBI WGS metagenome assembly UOGA01 (sample SAMEA4712198, study PRJEB27164) | hydrothermal vent metagenome | biome: marine basaltic hydrothermal vent biome; feature: marine hydrothermal vent; material: mineral | place: Pacific Ocean | collected 2011-06-14/2011-07-23 | depth 1691 m | reverse complement strand
ACGCTTCCCTCAACCCAAGAATGACCATAGGGTCGATAGTCTCCGAGCCGTTTTATGTGCATAACATCGGGTTAAAGCGCGATCGGCTCGATATGGCGGCCCAACTGCTCGCGAAAGTGGGAATGGGCGCCGACAGCCTTAACCGGTATCCGCACGAGTTCTCCGGCGGCCAGCGCCAGCGCGTGGGGATAGCGCGGGCCATAGCGCTCAATCCGAGGCTGGTTATATGCGACGAGCCTGTATCCTCGCTCGATGTCTCCATACAGGCGCAGGTCATAAACCTCCTTGTAGACCTGCAAGAAGAGGCGGGCATGGCGTACCTTTTTATATCGCACGACCTTTCGGTAATAGAGCATATGTGCGACAACGTGGGCGTGATGTATCTTGGAAAAATCGTCGAGATGGCCGAAGCCGGGGAAATATACACAAACCCTCTCCATCCATACACCGAAGCGCTTCTATCGGCTACGCCATTACCCGACCCCCGAAGGAAGGTCAACCGTATCGTGTTAAAAGGCGACGTGCCAAGCGCCATAGATCCGCCGTCTGGTTGCGTTTTCCATACCCGTTGCCCGTTAAAAATAGACGACTGCTCCAAAGTCGTCCCTCCTCTGACAAAAAGAGGAGTCGATCATTTCTCCGCCTGCATCGTCAGGTAATCATGGAAGTCATACTTGGATATGGCGGCGAGGAGTTAAAGCTTGCGACACCGCCTCCGCCCAAATGCAAAACCCTTCTCTGTACGCCACACGGCAAGCTCAAAGGACGGTTGGAAGTTGACGATGCGCTCGATAATCCCATTGACTCAAAACCTTTCTCCGCACTGTTTAAACCGGGAGATACGGTCACGATCATCGTTCCCGATATTACCCGCTATTGCGGCGCCGATATTTTCCTTCCTCCGGTCATCGAAAGATTAAACAGAGCCGGAGTTAAAGATGACGCCATAATCATACTTTTCGCCAACGGGATACACCGCAAACAGACCAGCGAAGAGAAAAAATCGATTGTCGGCGGCGAGGTTTACGGCAGAATCCGTTGTGTCGATCATGACGCTATGGGCAAGGATCATATCCTTGTCGGGCATGAAGATTGCCAGGCGCGCCTGAACAAGCTGGCTGTACAGCGCGGCAAACTGATAATAACCGGAGCTGTAGGGTTTCATTATCTGGCGGGTTTCGGAGGCGGAAGAAAAGCTGTCATGCCGGGCGTGGCGTCGCATGATGACGCCAAAAAGTTCCACAACCTGTGCATGAACCTGGATAAACCAGGGCGGAGCGCCTCGGCCAGGGCCGGGATATTGGAAGGTAACCCCATGAGCGACTACGCATTTAAAATAATGAACGCGGTTAATCCGGTTTTTCTCATAAACAGCGTCATAGAGCCAGGCGGTAAGATTGCGGGGGTTTTCGCGGGCGATCCGGTCACGGCTTTTATCAAAGCCTGCTCTGCGGTCAAAAAAATGTGCACGGTTACAATAGGCGCTCCCGCCGATGTGGTTGTGGCCTCATGCGGCGGCGCTCCGAAAGATATAAATTTTATACAGGCGCACAAAACCTATGAATATTCAGCGGGCGCCTTAAAGCCGGGTGGAAAATTGTATCTTGCGGCCCGGTGTAGCGATGGCATAGGGTCGGATGATTTTATCAGATGGTTTGAAAATGGGAAGCCTGCGCTAATAGAGAAACAGCTTCGCCAAAACTTCAGCATCAACGGGCACACCGCCCTGGCCACAGCCATCAAGAGCGATCTTTACGAAACTCATCTGCTATCGGGGCTCGACCACGATAAAGTCAGGGCCATGGGGATGATCCCGGCCGATTCGGCGACATCATTTCTATCGGAGGCGTCAAAGGCGCTCAAAACAGCGAGAAACGGGATAGTTATTCCCCAGGGTGGATATATTTTGCCTGTTGTGGCCGGAGAACAATCAGGATAATCTTGCGAACTTTAACGCCATGACATTTTACAAACCAATATTGCTGGCCGGTATTGCGCTTTTTTTCCTTACATCAACCAGCGCCTACAGCTTTGAAACCTCGAATCGTTTGTCTATCGCTATAAACAAGGCGGTGTCAAAGCAGTGCGTAAACCAGGGGAAAACGGGGATTTCGGTTGTGGCCCTGCCTTCTGGAAAAGAGGTTTATCAGCGCAACGGGTCGCTGGCCCTGCTACCTGCATCCGTGCAGAAGCTGATTACAACAGCGTCAGCCCTCCATTACCTCGGCCCGAATTACAGGTTTAAAACAGAAATTCTCCATACCGGCTTACGAAAGGGCGGAGTTATAGACGGAGACCTCATCATACGCGGCGGGGGCGACCCCGACCTTACGCCGGAGAAAGTCTGGCTGATAGCCGAACAGATAAAACGGATGGGCGTAGACAAGGTGACCGGCGCCCTTGTGGTGGACGGGACTTATTTCGATTCGCGTACAACCGCCCCCTCGTGGAAGAAAAACCACACACAACGGGCTTATGACGCAAGGCTGGGGGCTTTGTCGGTAAGCTTTAACACAGTCGCTATCTACGTCTATCCCGGCGTGGAAAACGGCGTCCCGGCTATCGTGGGGCTATTCCCCGACTCTCCTTATTTTAAACTGGTCAATAAAGCCAAGACAGCCTTATCCGGCAAAGTAGGGGTCGCGGCCCGGCGCTCGGTAAAAAAAAGGAAAACTGTCGTCACCGTGACCGGCGTTATGCGGCCCGGCTCGAAAGGAAAAATAATATATTTAAACATCAACGATCCTCTGCGATATGCGGCGGTGACATTTAAAGAATATTTAAGACGCTCAGGCGTGGTCATTAAAGGCGGTACTAAAATAGCCGCCACGGATAAAAACGCAACGCCGATCTACACCCACAAATCCGACCCCCTGGCGGTGATTGTCCGCAAACTCAACAAGTTTTCAAACAACTTCGTCGCCGAGCAGATAGCAAAGACCATCGCCGCCGAAAAGATGGGAGCGCCCGGATCGCATGAAAAAGCGTTGGGGCTATTGCGCCGGTTCCTGACCGATTCGGGCATAGATGTGTCAGAGATTATTCTGGCCGACGCCTCCGGTCTTTCCCGAAGAAACCGGATTTCCGCAAAAGCGATTACAAGCCTTTTGACGGCGATGAACGGAAGATTCGATATAGGCCCCGATTTTCTGGCCGCGCTAGGCATAATGGGGGTGGATGGCTCGGTAAAAAAGAGGATGAGACTTTCCCCGGCCCGGTCAAGAGCGCGCGCCAAGACCGGCTCTCTCTCCGGATTAAGCGCCCTGGCCGGTTACGTGGCCGGAGAGAAGGGAAGCTTGTTCGCTTTCGCCATATTTCTAAACAACAACAAGTGCGATTATAAAGGCGCCGATAAAATAGAGGACGAGATCGTAACCTCGATATATAGATATGGCGAAAAAGAGTGAAAAGAGAAAAACGATGGATCATATCCAGAGGGGATAAAGGCGCCGAAGAGACTCTGATAAAACACTTCTCCATCGATCCGGTTATCGCCAGAATTCTGGTCAACCGGGGCGTCACCACAACCGGTCAGGCGGACAGTTTTTTTAAGGCGCCGCTGGGCGAGCTTTTAGACCCGATGCTCATGGCGTCGATGCCGGAGGCTGTCGATCGTATTTTATCCGCGAAAGACAACAAGGAAAAAATTGTGGTTTTCGGCGACTACGACGCCGATGGAATCACAGCCACGGCCATACTGCTCCGCTTTTTCGCGCAAACAGGAATAACAGCCGACCATTACATCCCCGACCGCCATACAGAAGGATACGGGATGAGCGAGCAAGCGATAGAGAAAATCGGATCCGGCGGCTGTAGCCTTGTTATAACGGTGGATAACGGGATAAATTCGACCGGCGCGGTGGACTTCGCCAACGGCCTCGGCATCGACGTTATAATAACCGATCATCACCAGCCAAACGGCCCTCTTCCCAATGCTGTCGCAGTTCTGAATCCGGCGCGGCCCGACTGCCGGTATCCATTTAAACTTCTGGCCGGGGTGGGAGTGGCCTTCAAATTGATAACGGCTCTTCGAAGCGAGATGAGCAGGCGCGGCGCGTCGAGGGAGAGCCTGCCGAACCTGAAACGTTATCTCGACCTTGTGGTTGTGGGTGTCGTGGCCGATTGCTCCGCCCTGGTGGGGGAAAACAGGATTATCGCCCGGCGCGGGCTTGAAGAGCTTTCAAGAAGCGCCAAAGCGGGGCTGTCTGCGCTCAAATCGGTGGCCGGTGTCGGCAGGTCGGTCTCCGGCCAGGATGTCGGGTTTGCTCTCGCCCCCCGGCTCAACTCGGCGGGGAGGATGAAAAGCGCGGAGCCGGGGCTTGAATTGCTGATGACAGAAGATCGGAGCCGCGCAAAAGAATTGGCGATATTTCTGGACGGCGAGAACCGCGTAAGGAAGCAATTGCAGGGCGAGATATTCGAAGATGCGAAAAAAATGGCTCTGGCCGAGGTCGATTTCTCCAGAGATAAAGCTATTGTATTAGGATCGGAGAAGTGGCATTCGGGAATAATCGGAATCGCCGCCTCGAAAATAAAAGACGAATTTTACCTGCCGACAGCCCTTGTGAGTTTTAACGGCGATGTCGGCAAAGGCTCCGCCCGGTCGATAGCGTCATTCGATCTGTCCGGCGCGCTAAAAAAATGCGAGTCCGCCCTGTTAAAGTTCGGAGGGCATAAAGCGGCCGCCGGGTTTACTGTCAGAAAGGGAGATTTCGACCGGTTTAAGAGCATGTTTCTCGCCATAGCCTGTGAAGATATTAGCGAGATGGATATAAACCCTGTTTTGAACATAGATTGCGAAACCGATCCGGGTATGATGAGCGCCAAGCTTGTCGGGGCCATAGAAGCGCTGGGGCCGTTTGGGGAAGGCGCAAGTCGACCAAAGTTCGCGTGCCGGGGGGTTCGCTTTAGTGGCCCTCCTTTTTTTATGGGGGAGGCGGGTCAGCATGTCCGGCTTGCGGTGAAAGGAGCCCTGGGCAAGGCTAAGATCATCGGTTTTAACATGGGCGCTTTTTTTAAAAACGTGTCGATAAGCGATGACTCTTTTGACATTGTTTATACACCTGAAAAAAACGTCTGGCGAGGTGTGGAGCGGATTCAACTCCGGCTGGAGGATATACGGCTCGCTGAAAAATAAATTCAACGATTGATAAAATTAACGCAATATTGGCCCGTTTTGAACAAGAGAAGACAACGGGACACCGGCCTCATTTACGGCTAGCTCAGAGCTTCTTGATTCTCTTGATGTGGAGCTTGCCGAGTAGTAAAAACTGTTGGAGAAATCCGCCGAGCCGTTTATGCCTGATACATGCCCGACCAGTTTCCATTCACCTTCGTTTTTATTGAAAAGATTGACATTGCCGCTGATACGCAATATCGCGGAGACCGACCAGCCGGAATACCGGTCACTCGACGCTTTAAAAGAGAATTTTTTCTGGTAATGGACAGTTCCGTCCGGCCTTACCCATTCGTAGCTTCCAAGAGAGGGGCCCAGGACGTTTTTTACATGATACATGGCGTAAATGGCGTAATCATCAGGCCCGAACATATTTTTTTTCCCGGTAACCCTGTCGTCAAAATCAATACATTTCGCCACTGTCGAGCCTGCGCCTGTGTTAAACCCGTCGTTGGAGGGGGCGACATAAGAAGAGTTTTGGTTGCCTGCATTAAGCCACCCGCCAGAGCCGTCTCCTGTAAGATGCGAAGTGGAGGTTCTGTCTACCGACGGAGAGCATCCGGGCGATAAAAGCCAATCATACGTGTATATTGTCCTGATCTTGATTTCAGCGTTCACCCCGTCGTACGATTCGACGCTGACCAGCTCCAGAGAATAGCTGGTGATATTTATCTGATTTAAAACACCCTCAAGAGCCGAAACGCGAGAGGAGTAACCAAGACCGGAATTCATATAATCGGTCGATATGAGGGCTTCCAGGGCGCTCGTGTTCTCAGCCAGCATAGCTTCCGCCCACAAGCTCAAATATTGCTTTACACTTTCACTGATACTCTCTTCGGCGTCTGGCTCCGACGTGGTGGCCGCATCATTACTGCTGTTACCTCCACCGCAGGCTAGAAAAAGCGTAAAGAAAAATAAAAGAAAAAAACGTATAGCTGATTTCATCATAGCGCCCCTTAATATGATTGGATTATACCTTGCCCCAGTTCAAAACCATATAAATAAAATGCGCAGTCCTCGTGCAAGTTTTCATTTTCACAAACCTTTTCCGTTATGCGAATAACCTTGACTTGCGCTCCGGGATTCGTAAAATGACTAAAACAGAAATACTTATATGCACACTAAAATAGTTCTATTTTTCATTTTTTCTCTGGCGCCGATCACTTCGTTTGCGACCAAAGCCTCGGCCCAGGAAGGCGCCGGGGCTCCGAAGGCGAGCCTGAGCGAGATGTACAATTTCGAACTACGAGGTTTTTACTGGAATTCAGGCCTTGACGCGACCGTAAGATCGGATGAAGGCGGTTTTGAAGGAACTGATATTGATGTAGTCGAAGACCTGGGAATAGCCAGACAAAATGGCATCATCGGAGGCGAGGCGACCCTTGAGCTTTACCAGGGGCATAAATTAAAGCTGACCGTAGTAAACATATCTTACGACACCGATAAAATCATCGATAAAGAGCTCACTTTCAAGGGAGATGTTTATGGTATAGGCACGAAAGTCACCTCTAAGATGAGCCTTTTATCCGCTCGTTTCGGATACGAATATGATTTTATTCGCAGGGATAATGGTTTTGTCGGCCTCCAGCTTGCCGCCAATCTGATACAGACTAACGCCTCGCTTGTGACAAACGATACTCTTTCCAACAGCGCCAAGGTGGCGCTGGTTTTTCCCATGGTCGTGGCGACAGGCCGCGCTCATTTTACAAAGCATGTATCGGGAACCGCCGAGCTGGGATGGACGGGATACGAAAGCTCCAACCTCATCGACGCTGTTTTGTATATCGACTACAACCCCGTCAAGAGCGTCGGAATCACTTTTGGCTGGAAATCGATCATGATTGACGCCAAAGAGAGCGGCGACAAGATAAATGTTCAATGGAGCGGCGTGTTCGCCGGACTAATTTTGCGGATATGATACAGGAGGAGATGAGATGAGAAAATATCGGTTGTTTGGCTTGGTGGTCTTCACAGCTTTTATAATGGTTCCGATGGCGCCACACCTTGCCGGAGCGACGCCATCGACACAGATTTGGATACCATCCACCGATACCCAGGCGGCGCGCACCATTCATGTGGGCGTGGATAATTACAATACTTTTTTCAAGAAAAAAGATGACGGAGGGTTTTCGGCCCCCACCACCTATGGACTGACGGTCGGTCTTGTAGACACTACATATGTTGGGCTTGAGGCGGGACTGGATTTAAAAGAGCAGAGCGACAACCCTCTCTATCTGAACCTCAAATTGCAGATAAAAGAGGATTCTGTGGCCCAGTTTTTTCCGGCTATAGCCATCGGCGCGTATGAGCTGGGTAGTAAAGATAACGTGACCAACGCGAACATCGCTTATGTGCTGTTCGCCAAAACCCTTCCGGTAATTGGAAGGATTTCGGCTGGATATTATGTAGGTAACCAAGACCTGCTCGTGGACTCGTCGGGCCAAAGCGACAATGACGGCGTGTTGTTATCGTTCGACAGGACTCTCGCCGAGATCGACGACAGGCTCTGGTTCGCGGTGGACTATATGGGCGCGCAAAACGCCTATGGCGCTCTTTCTTTCGGGCTTGCGTGGAGGTTCGCTCCGCAGATCAGCGCCATTATCGGATACGATATGTACAACAACACCGAGGTCGCCGGAGAAAACACGGTAACCGTCCAGCTTGATGTGGATTTTTAGGGCGGACAAACCTATCCTGCTCATCCCTTTTAAAGCTGGCTCTCCCTTAAAGGTTTTTCCTGATGCCTGAAACATTGCCTGACGTTATGATTTTCTGCGACGGCGCATGCCGGGGAAACCCCGGCCCCGGCGGGTGGGGTGTGCTTTTACGCATGGGCGCAAAAGAAAAAAAGCTGTCGGGGTATAAACAGATGACCACCAATAACGAAATGGAGCTTACCGCCGCCCTCGAAGGGTTAAGGGCGCTTACCATGCCGTGCGATGTGACCGTCACCACCGACTCGAAATATGTGTCGCAGGGTATGACTTCATGGATCGCCAACTGGAGAAAAAACAACTGGAAAACTTCAGCGAAAAAACCGGTGAAAAACCAGGAGCTGTGGAAGGCTTTGTCCGAGGCCGCCTCCCCGCACAAGGTGAAGTGGAAATGGGTGAAGGGGCACAACGGGCATCCTGAAAACGAGATGGCCGACCAGCTGGCGACCGAGGCGATAGATAATATGTGAAATCCGGTATTTAATTAAACACGCAGGTAAGGACTATTATAACTCTTTCACCGTTCAATCCGACGTTACTAAAGTCAAAAGACAAAACCTCCATTCGTTAAAAAATGCAAGATCCTTCGCGTCGCTCAGGACGGCGGAATGGGGGCATAGGCTATACGCCGTGTCGTCCTGAACGGAGCGAATGCGCAGTGAAGAACCCTGCATTTGGAGCCAACGAAGAATTCAAAACGTCAAATCACAAAACTTGACCCTAATATAGGGCCTGGCCCTTTTTTTTAAAACCTGAGACCTCTGAAAAAGTAGCTTCTAACTGTCATTGCGAGGAGCCCTTCGAAAGACTCAGGACAAGCTCCAGCGACGTGGCAATCTCCAGCCTCTTGATTTACAAAGGCTGAGATTAGGCTGAGATTACTTCGCGGAGTTTACCCTGAGCTTTTGCGAAGGGCTCGTAATGACAATTATAGGAGTTTTTCAGAGGTCTCACCGATTAAATTGCAAGCCAGACCACCCCGACCATTATCGCGGCTGTAGAAAAGCTTTTCATCATAATCTTATATCCGGCCTCCCCTTTTGCGTGCATCTTTTTCGACGCTATCCCCATCACCGAAGCGAATCCCGCCATGGCTGTTATGGTTCCGGCCCCGAAAAAAATCAGATAAAAAACGGCGTCGATAGTCGAAGGCATGGCAAGCGCCGGTAAAACACCGAAAATGTGCGCTCCCCCGGCCAGCCCGTGAAACGCGCCCATGGCCAGGGCGGCGTGGGTATGGATGTGGGCCGGTTTGTCGTCGTGGTTTTGCATTAAACTGTGAGCGTGAGCATGGGCGTGCCCCGAATCATCATGGGCGTGCTCGTGGTCGTGAATATGAATCCGGCAGGCCTTGTTGTATCCCCACAATCCGACACCGATCAGCATCAGGCCCACGATCTTTTCCGAAAAGGATGAAACGATATTGATATGCAATGAATTTTGCAAAAAAAGAGCTAAAAATCCCACAATTATCGCGCCGATAGAATGTCCTATTCCCCACCGCAGTCCTATCACCCATGCGCGGCGATCGCTATCGGCGGCGAGCGGCGCTATGGCCGCCAAATGGTCGGGGCCGGAAAGGGCGTGAACGAATCCGGCCAGAAGACCTGCTATCGAAGAGAGAGTTATCATGGCTCTTCCAGGTTTTTTAGCGATACGAAAAACTGTTTTACGAATTTCCTGTCATTTTAAGTCAGCGCCATTATACGCCCATAGGAGGATAGCCGTTAAATCAGGCTCCGGTTTGACAAACGGTTTTCCATATCTTCAACCCATTTCCTGCAACTTATCCCGGCTCGCTCAAGTATCTCTGACCTGCGTTTTTTCCGGTTTTTAATTTTCCTCTCAAGTGGCGGGAAAAGGGAGAAGTTTATATTTGACGGCTGGAAATCTTTCTCCCGTTGTTTATCCGTGATGTAATTCAATAATGCGCCCGGCGTAGTATCAGGAGGCGGCGCGTCAACCGGCGAGTTTAAAAGGGCGCCAACAGTGAAAAGCCCGGCCAACAGCCCGGTGGTCACCGACTCTACATATCCTTCCACTCCTGTTATCTGGCCCGCGAGCCTTACATCGGGAGAGTTTACAAGGGACAGATCGATATCAAGACAAGAAGGCGCGTTGACATAAGTGTTTCTGTGTAGCGATCCAAACCGCAAAAATTTGGCTTTGGCAAGGCCGGGTATGGTTTTTGAGAAAACCTTCGCCTGCTCTTGGTACTTTAGTTTTGTCTGAAACCCGACAAGGTTATATGAGTCTCCATCTTTCGTCTCTTTACGTAACTGGACAACGGCGTGCGGGCGCTGTCCGGTCGCAGGGTTAATCAGCCCCACCGGCTTTAACGGCCCGAAGGCGAGGCTGTCGGCGCCTCTGTTTGCGATCTCCTCGACCGGAAGGCATCCGTCGAAATAATATTTCCGCTCGAACTCCGCCGGTTCTACGGCGTCGGCTATGATGAGCGCTTTTACAAACGATTCGTATTCGTCCCGGTTCATCGGAAGGTTCAGATAGTCGCCCTCTCCTTCGGGCCCATATCGATCCTGGACGAAGGCTATACTCATGTCTATCGAGTCTGCCTCTACAATCGGGGCGATGGCGTCGTAAAAATATAGGTGATCCTCTCCGATCAGTTTTGCGATACTTTCCGCCATGCCTGCCGAAGTAAGGGGCCCCGTCGCTACAATTACGTTGTCATAACCTTCGGGAATATCCGGGGCTTCTTTGCGGACGAGATTAATATTCACCTCCCCCTCAATGGCGGCGGTCACAGCTTCCCCCAGTTTTATCCGGTCTACCGCCAACGCTTTGCCCGCCGGGACGCGGCAGTTTAAAGCCTCGCGCATAATCAGCGAATCCATGAGCGAAAGGTCGGCCTTAAGCCTGCCGGTAGGGGAGCTTACAGATAATGATTTAAAAGAATTCGAGCAGACCAGCTCGGCCAGCAGGCCGGTGGTATGCGCTGGAGTGTTAAGGGACGGGCGCATTTCGATAAGATCGACAATAATCTCACCCCGTCCCCTGCGGGCGATCTGCCATGCCGCCTCCGATCCGGCTAACCCGCCGCCGACGACTGCGACTTTTCGGATTGAGCCGCCTCCTCCGATTCGTCAATCTCCTTTTTGTACCCGCATTCTTTGTTGGCGCAACTAAGAAAAGTTCCAGATTTAAGGACTTTTTTGGTCAGGAATGTATATTCGCACTGGGGGCATGGCTCATCCACAGGCTCGCTCCACACCGCGAAGTCGCAATCAGGATATTTGTCACACCCGTAAAAAAACTTTCCCCTCCGGCTCCGTTTTTTCGTCAACTCCCCGCCACAGCCAGGCCTTGGGCACTTTATGCCGATCCCGATGGCTTTTGTGGTTTTGCATTCAGGATAGTTTCCGCACGCGATGAACCGCCCGAACCGTCCTGTCTTAATCACCATGGGCGTTCCGCACTTCTCGCATTTAAAATCGGTCGGCTCGTCCGGCGGTTGCTCGACCGTGGAGACGGTTCCGTCTTTTTCAATCTGCTTCGTGTTTTTGCATTCAGGATACCCGGAGCAGGCCAGAAATTTTCCGAACCGTCCGAACTTGATGACCATTTCTTTCCCGCACTTCTCGCAAACGTGATCCGTTTTTTCGACTTCTGTTTTTACATTGCGCATGTTGACCTGCGCTTTCTCCAAAGCGGCCTGAAACGGCTTGTAGAAGTCGTCGAGCGCCACCGTCCACTCTTTTTTCCCATCCTCCACCTGGTCCAGGTCTTCTTCCATCTTGGCCGTGAACTCAACGTTGACAATATCGGGGAAGTTCTCAACCAGCAGATCGGTTACAAGCATCCCAAGCTCCGACGGCGTGAGGCGCCGGTCAACAGAGTCGCAATATTCCCGCTCCTGTATAACCCCCATTATTCCGGCGTATGTGGAGGGCCTGCCTATCCCTTTTTCCTCCAGTTCCCTTATAAGCATCGCTTCAGAGAACCTGGGAGGCGGCTGGGTGAAGTGTTGTTTTCTCTCAAGGTTCAAAAGTTTCAGTTTATCGTTTTCTTTAAGATCGGGCGGCAGGCGCTTATCCTTTTCATCTTTCGGCTCCGGGGCGCCGTTATCTCTGATCTCCTCGTAAACTTTCAGGAATCCATCGAATTTCAGAATAGAGCCGGAGGCGCGGAGCGTGTAATCGTCCACTTTGACATCCACCGATGTCAAGTCCAGTACCGCCTGAGTCATCTGGGATGAGACGAAACGTTTCCATATCAGCTCGTAAAGGGCGAACTCGTCTTTGGACAGTTTCGGCTTGATAGACTCAGGAGACCTCAGCGCCGATGTGGGGCGGATCGCCTCGTGGGCGTCCTGCGCCGATTTTTTGGTCTTGTATTTAATCGGGTCTTTCGGGAGGTAGTTGGCGCCGAAACTATCTTTTATGTAAGACCGGACTTCGGAGACGGCCTCGTCGGAGACACGGTTCGAGTCTGTTCTCATGTAGGTTATAAGCCCCACGGGGTCGCCTTCGCCCACATCCATTCCCTCATACAGTTTCTGGGCTATACCCATTGTGCGTTTGGCCGAGTAGCGCATCTTGGAGCTTGCCTCCTGCTGTAGCGTGGAGGTGATAAAGGGCGCCGAAGGATTCCTCTTCCGTTCTTTTTTCTCTATTTTCGAGATAACAAGGTCGGACGCCTCTATGATCTTCGCGATCTTCTCCGCCTGCTCTCCCGACCCGATCTCCGCTTTTTTGCCTTTGTGTTGAAATACCTTGATCTCAAAAGGCGGCGGGCTTTTTCCCTCTACCGTACCGATGATAGACCAGTATTCGACCGGATTAAACGCCTGGATCTCCCTCTCCCGCTCGACTATCAGGCGAAGGGCGACCGACTGCACCCTGCCAGCAGAGAGGCCCCGGCGCACTTTCTCCCACAGCAGTGGGGAGAGCTTATAGCCCATAAGCCGGTCAAGCACTCTTCTGGCCATCTGGGCGTTCGCCAGGTTCTGGTTTATCTCGTGAAAGTTTTTCATGGCTTTGAGAACAGCTTTTTTTGTAATCTCGTTGAACTCAACCCGGTAGACTTTTTTATTTTTGCCCAGCTCTCCTGCAATGTGAGTGGCGATAGCCTCTCCTTCCCGATCCGGGTCAGGGGCAAGATATATGGTGTCTGCTTTTTTGGCGGCGGCTTTAAGCTTTTTAATTATTTCGCCTTTACCCTTGATGGTCACGAAGGTGGGCAGATAGCCGTTTTCTATATCGACTCCCAGCTTTGATTTGGGCAGGTTTTTGATGTGGCCGACCGTGGCCATGACATCATAATTTTTCCCCAGGTACTTTTTTAAGGTCGAGGCTTTGGCCGGGGACTCGACAATGACCAACGATTTACTCATTTTCGCCATCAAACTCCACTCTTAATAACGCAAGAACATCTTGCCAGCCACCTGTTTTACAAGCCCTTTGATTTCAAGGGAAAGGAGTATAGCAGATACCATGTTCAAAGGCAAACCGCTATTTACAGCGAGCTGGTCTATATGCTTCTCATTGCTATCTATATGCTTTATCACGGTTTTCTCATCTTCTGTAAGCTTGGCCTCCGCTTTAAGGTTCAGGCTCGCCTGCCTCGGTTTAGTCAGGCCGAGGATATATTCTGGAAGCTCATCGATAATATCGTCCACAGACTGCACGAGTTTGGCGTGTCCTTTTTTAATAAGCTTGTTGGTTCCTTCGCTTTTCTTCGAATTGACAGGCCCCGGCAGGGCGAACACGTCCCTGTTGTCGTTGAGCGCGGAATAGGCGGTGATTAACGCGCCGCTTTTTAACGGCGCTTCTATCACAAGCGTTCCCAGCGAAAGGCCGCTGATTACCCGGTTGCGGATCGGAAAAAGTGTCTTGCCGGGCCCTGTGGTGAACGAAAACTGGCTTATCACTGCGCCATGCTCCGGTATCGCGCGCTGTAGTTTGCGATGCTCAGGCGGGTAGTAGATGTTGAGTCCGCAACCAAGCACAGCCACAGTGCGTCCACCGGCGTCCATCGCGGCTCGATGCGCGACCCCGTCCACCCCTCTTGCGAGCCCCGATATCACTGTAAACCCCGATTCAACCAGGGATGTGGACATTTTCTCCGTCATAATTTTTCCGTAGGTTGTAGGGACACGGGTTCCCACGACCGCAATACAGATTGAGTCTTCGTCGAGCCACTGTCCATTAATGGAAAGAACTGGCGGGGGCGCGAACACGCTTGACAAAGGCTTGGGATAGCCTTCCTCGCCCATAGTGACAATACAGGCTCCAATTTTGTCCGCGTAGGCTATTTCACTTTCGGCAAGCTTAACAGGGTCGCAAGCCCTGATTTTTTCGACGAGCGATTCAGGGACGTCGTTTATGCGCGTCAGGTTTTCCTTGCTGGCTTTAAACACTTCGCAAGCCGAGCCGCAGGCGTCCGTAAGCTTATGGAAGATGACCGGGTGCATGTATGGTATGGCGTTGAGCGCGATTTTGCACAGTCTGTCGTCGCTCATTTTTCCCGCCCCCGGAGCTCGAAAAATCGAAGATAGATACCTGAAACTTTTCTCATTGTCTCTTTAATGACCTCGACAAGCCCCCTGCCTCCACCGGGCGTCTCCTCCATCGCCCTCGACAGACGGTTAAGCAGGATCGTGTCGGAAGCGGGTATCACGTTTACAGCTTTTTCTTTGTCCATCCTTAAAGTATCCTCTAAAGACCGGAGAAAAAGATAGGCCTTGATAAGATCGTCCACCACGTCTTTATCGAGCCATTTTTTTGCGCGCGCTGTTTTGAGCGTGGATAACGTAAAAGGCCTCTCTCCGTTTGGCGTTTCCCGGTTTTCCATGGCGAGCCACTGGCAGATAAACTCTATCTCGATCAATCCGCCCCGTCCGAACTTTATATCCACAACGCCAGGTTTTACTCTTTCGCTGGCGATGCGCTCACGGATTTTTACGATTTTATCCGAGTCGGAAGGCTCAAGATCGCCCGACTCGATAAAAGAGCCAAGCGCGCTCATAACCTTCGCGCCGAATATTTTGTCCCCGCAAACAGGCCTGGCGCCGACAAGCGCAAGCCTTTCCCACACTTGCCCCCGATTATTATAATAATCAACCATC
>UOGA01000075.1_pt1 | contig 15073 bp, 15 predicted proteins | sample 1989841 | NCBI WGS metagenome assembly UOGA01 (sample SAMEA4712198, study PRJEB27164) | hydrothermal vent metagenome | biome: marine basaltic hydrothermal vent biome; feature: marine hydrothermal vent; material: mineral | place: Pacific Ocean | collected 2011-06-14/2011-07-23 | depth 1691 m | reverse complement strand
TACATAAAACCCTACCTCGCCGTTCGCGCCCTCTATAGGCTGATATACTTCTCCTGCGGGCACTTTTTGCCCCTCAATGATTGCTTTGAAATGAAAAATCAGCGATTCTATCTTTTTGAAACTTTCGTCTTTGGATGGCTGGCGCCAGTTCGGATCGTCGACGTTTATCGGCCCTTCCGGCATTTTTTCGAGGCACTGCTCTACGATGCGCATCGACTGGTTGATCTCCTCCATCCGAACAAGATACCGATCAAAATTATCACCGGTGGAGCCTAGCGGTATTTCGAAATCGAGCTGGTCGTAGACCAGATACGGCTGGGCCTTGCGCACATCGAACGGCACGCCGCAAGCCCGCAGGCACGGCCCGGTGAAACCCCATTCAATAGCTTTTTCGGCGGAGATGCCGCCGGTATCGCGCATCCTGTCGAGGAATATCCGGTTTTTTGTAAGGAGTTTGTTGAAATCGCTCCAAAGCTCCCTGTTCTTTTTGAACGCCTTGGCCACACCCAGGCCGAATCCGTCCGGCAGTTCGCTGATAAGCCCCCCGATGCGCACATAGTTGTGCGTAAGCCTCGCGCCGCAGACCGATTCCAGAAGATCCCACACCAATTCTCGCGCTTCGACGAAATAGATGAACGCGCTTAAGGCGCCAAGCTCCAGCGCTCCGGCGCCAAGGTTGGTGTAATGGCCGCTCATCCTGGCCATCTCGCCGATAATGGTTCTTATGTAATCGCATCGCTCCGGCGTTTTGATCCCGATTAATTTTTCCACGGCCAGGGCGTAGCCAATGTTGTTTAAGACGCTTGCGGTATAGTCGAGCCGGTCTGTATAGGGGAACACACCGCTCCACTGCTGGCTCTCGCACTCTTTTTCAAACGCCCGGTGCAGATAGCCGATCTCCACATCGATATCCTCTATAGTCTCCCCGTCGAGGGTGACGAGAAACTTCACGGTGCCATGCGTGGCCGGATGGGACGGGCCCATGTTTATCACCATCCGCTCGGTGTGGTTTTCTTTATGGAAGTCGTAATCTTTTTTCACGCCGGTCATTTTCTTTAATTCCTCGGCCCTATGAGAGGTTGTCTTTTTGTTTTGGGATAATCTTTACGCAAAGGGTGCCCCTCAAATTTTTCGTAGAGCAAGATGCGTTTGAGGTTCGGATGGCCCCGGAAGATTATCCCGTACATATCAAAGGCCTCTCTTTCAAACCAGTCGGCGCCTCCCCAAATCCCGGTTATCGAATTAATGAACAGGTTGTCTTCGGCCAGGGGCGCCTTTACCCTGATGCGGTGGTTTTTCCCGATAGAATAGAGATGGTAGACCACCTCGAACCTGGCGTTCATTTCGGCCAGGTAAGGATTCAAATTCTGGTTGTCAAGATAATCGACCGCCGTTAAATCCATCATCATGTCGAAATTAAGACGGTCGTCTTTCCTCAAAAAATTCATGACATCAAGGATATCCTCCGCGTGAACGACAACCGTCTCGTCCCCATGCAGGCGATGGGTGTGAATCACAACACCCATGTCGGCGTACTTGTCGATGACAACGGCCAGGGGCGACCCGCCCTGAGCGCTCCCGCCTCCCGCGCCTTCGCCGGGCGCGCTTTCACTTTTCATTTTCATGCTCCGTATATCATCAAGTAACAATCCTGTCGTCCGCTTCCCCCACAGGCGCCATGCCTTTGACGCGGTTTGTCTCGCGCTCTTTTACCACCTGCTCCTGAAGTTTTATAAGTCCGTCCAGAACCATCTCCGGCCTCGGTGGGCATCCGGGAACATAAATGTCTACCGGGATTAATGTGTCTATCCCCTGAACCGTGGCGTAATTGTCGTACATGCCTCCAGATACCGTGCATGCGCCATACGCGAAAACCCATTTCGGCTCTGTCATCTGGTTGAAGACTTTTACCAGTATCGGCGCCTGTTTGTGGCTTATGGTGCCTACCACCATCAGAAGATCCGCCTGTCTGGGCGAAAACCGGGGCAGGGCGGCGCCGAAACGGTCGATGTCGTAGCGCGGCCCGGCCACGCTCATAAACTCCATTCCACAACATGCGGTGATAAACGGATAAAGAAAAAAGCTGTACTGCCTTCCCCAGGCGACAACTTTGTCGAGCTGGGTAATGATAACACTGTCCGACAGAACGGCTTCGGCTTGTTTAGAGTCGTCTATCACTCCCATTCGAGCGCTCCTTTTTTCCAGACATAAATAAGCCCAACACCAAGAAGTAAAATAAAAATCATCATTTCAATAAAACCGAACATTCCCAACTGCTGAAAAATCACGGCCCACGGGAAAAGAAACACGGCTTCTATATCGAATATGATAAAAAACATGGCTATAAGATAAAAACGGACAGAGTATCTTTGTTTGGGAGATACGATCTGGTTCTCTCCGCACTCGAACGGCTCCATCTTTTCCCGGAAAACATGCTTCGGCCCTAAAAACTCCGACAGAACCAGCATCGCGCCCGCTATCCCGACGGCGATAGCGCCCATAAGCAGTACGGGGATATACTGGTTCATTTTTTTATCAAACCCCCTTTTCTATCCATGCCTTCTAAACGTGAGCAAGCTCAACGTCATACTGTCCCATCTCATATTTCTAGCCATAACTTCAACTCTTGCTTATCCTAACCTTTGTAACAGGATCGTTTCGGTATATAAGGTGGCCAGCGGGGGCGCTCTCGAAATTTTTCGGGATAAAAACAACGCCTTTGGGCGACCGGCTTTTTATTTTCAGACTGGCCAGGATCGAACCCTGTTTCGACTCCACCACAACTTTATCACCTTCGTCAAACCCTCCGCGCTCTGCGTCTTCAGGATTCATCTCTATGTAGGCGGACGGCTCTAATCGGTTTAAAGTGGGGGAGCGCCTTGTCGCAGAGCCCAGATGGAACAGGGAGTTCATTATCAGGGCAATGAACGGATACGAGCCGTCATCACCGATTTCCATCGGTTTTGTGTCGAATTGAAAACTTTTAGCCTTGCCTTTCCTGGGGTACGAGGCAAGTCCGCCGCTGTTTGAGACGTTATCGTGGGTCAGCCCCTGATAGCCAGGAACGCTATCGGCGATTTCATTGGCTATCTGCTCGCAACTCAGGTATGAGTCAAGTCCCAGCCTCGCTCCTATATCGGCGAAAATCTCCCATTCGGGCCGGGCCTGCCCCGCTCGGTCGATAGCCTTTCGGATAAGCTGGACTCGTCCTTCATTATTTGTATATGTCCCTTCCCTCTCCGCTATCTGGCAGGAAGGAAGCGTGATGTTGGCCAGCACACTTGTCTCACTTGGAAAGGAGCTTGAGACAACCAGAAACTCCGCGTTCTGAATCGCTTCACGCACATACTGTCCGTCCGGGTAATAAGTTATCGGGTCGCACCCGGCTACGATTAGCGCCTTGATTGTCCCATCGGAAAGACCATCGAAAATATTCGAGCCGGATGGTGAAAACGCCGGAAAATCAGATCCCCATTTCTTGTTGTAACGCTCAACCGCCCCTGTATCGTCCGCTTTAAGATAGCCGGGCAGGTGCGTAGGAGACAGGCCCATATCGTTTGTCCCCTGGCTGTTGCAATGCTCTCTGTAGATAAGCGCTTTACCGCCAGCCAGATTGGCGAGGTTTGAAATGGCACGTACTATTTCGGCCGATCTGTGATGATCGTGGATTTCTTTTCCGACAAAAATAAGCGGGGCGCCCCTTTGGGCTAAAGCTGTCGCTGTCTGTTTGATCGTTTTATAATCGACCCCTGTCACTTTGGCTGAATTTTCGACGTTTATAAATTCGACCGATTTTACAAGCCCTGCCGTATCGTCCACCCGATCAACCGCCGAATCAGGATCGAGACCGCCTGTATCCGCGTCGGTGACAGCTTTAATAAGAGAGGCGATCAGATAGGCTTCGGTTCCATATTTGTATCGCAGTATGCTGTCTGGCCCAGGAAAAAAATCTGACGTATCCCTGCTGTTGGCCACAAAAAGCGGGACGCCTTTATCGCGCATGGCCATGCGAACCATGTTGGCGATTACCGGGTTTTCGTTCGCCGCGTCGCATCCGAAGAATAAGAACGCGCCTGCTTTGCCGATCTCATCGTAACTTGTTATCTGGGACGAGGGGCCGTAATTGTCGAACATTTGAGCGTTCAGACCGCTGTTTATCATGTTCGACATAGTGTCGATATGGTTTACGCCAAACCCCGCCCTCATAACTTTCTGTAGCATATAGGCGTCTTCGTTGGTTAAATTCTCAGACGCGAGAACCGCCACGCTGTTTGGCCCATGTTTTTGTTTTGTCTCCTTGAGTTTCTCCACCACTTCGCTTATGGCCTGATCCCACGAGACCGGCTCATGCTTGACGCCTTTTAGCGCAAGAGGTGTTTTTATCCTCTCGTCGGAATGAAAAGCCTCGAACCCGAACCTGCCTCTTACGCACAGGTTGCCGTTGTTTATCCCGATATTGTCGTCGGAGCTGATCCTCACAATCTTTCCGAGTTTCAGATCCATATGGTACGAGCAACCTACGCCGCAATGAGGGCAGATCGACTCAACTTTGTTGATTTCCCATGAACGGGAGGAAAGTATGATAGCGCTGCTAATCGCTCCCACCGGGCAGACGCTAAGGCATTGGCCGCAAAAATCGCAGTCGAGTTTTTCTTTGGTGACGGTGTTGATCTTCGCCCCGTACCCGGTACCGTCAATTTCGAGCGCGTTGAAACCTTGTACTTCACGGCAGATTTTCACGCACCGCTCACACATGATGCAAAGGTTCTTGTCATACCGGAGCGCCGCCCAGTCGATGACTGGCTTTTTCTTATAATCCTCGGTCTTAAACGCCTGCCATGACGCATTGAACTCAAAAGACCTGTCCTGCAAAGAGCACTCGCCGGATCGTTCGCATATCGGGCAGTCTACGGGGTGGTTTACCAGAATAAACTGCATCATCTGCCTGCGGTATTCGGTTAAAGAGCCGCTTTTCGTCGTAACGGCCATATCCTCAAGGACGGGGGTAGCGCATGACATTACCGGCCCGTTCACCCCCTCCACCTCTACAGAGCAGATTCTGCAAGAGCCTATGGGAAGAAGTTTTTCAAGGTAACAAAGGGTGGGTATATAAACCCCTCTGCTCCGGGCCGCTTCTAAAATTGTCGTCCCTTGCAAAGCCTCGACCGGCTGGCCGTCGAGAGTGAACCTTACAGTCCCGCTTTTGACAGCCACAGCTTCCGTCATTATTTATCATCCCCTTTATTTGTCACACACGCCATGCCGACTATATAGCATCGCATGCACCGCCCGGCCTCATCCATAACCTGCTCTTGTGTATACCCAAGCTCCACTTCCTCAAAAGAGCCAAGCTTTTTGTCGCGATCACATATAGGCATCGGCTGGCGGCTCCAGCCTTTCGGAACCGGTATCACTTCGTCTTTATCGTACGCGCCTATTTTACGGATTATTTTTTCCATCCACTGGTCGTCGCTAATGCGGATTTTCTCTCCACGGATGAACTGGTCGATGCTCTGGGCGGCCCGCTTTCCCTGGCCGGAGGCGTCCACTAAAGTGGCGGGGCCTGTCATGCAGTCACCTCCGGCGAAGACATCCGGCGTGTCGGTTCTCAGGGTGTCCTCATCGGCGATGGGTGTTTTCCATTTTGAAATTTTTATATTCTCGTCTTCGCTCAAATAGGAGATGTCGCAGTCTTGACCGATGGCCGATATTATGCAATCGGCGTCGATGACATGCTCGGAGCCTTCTATCGGCACCGGGCGGCGGCGGCCCGATTCATCCGGCTCGCCAAGCTCCATCTTCTGGCTCAACAACCCGACAATTTTACCGTTCTCGGCTATGATCTTAGACGGCGCCTCTAAAAACATATATTCGACACCTTCGTCCAGCGAGTCTTTATACTCGTGGGGATCGGCTGGCAATTCTTTTTCTGTCCGCCGGTAAACGATCGCCACATCGGAGCCGAGCCTTGCGAATGTCCGGCAACAGTCCATCGCGGTGTTTCCGCCGCCGACGACCAGCGTCTTTTCTCTTTTCGGGATCGGGTTGAGTTTCTGTTTCACTTGATGAAGGATTTCGATCCCGTTATAGAACCCGTCGTATCCCTCATTCTCCCCCTCGACTCGCATCGGTTTGGAAAGGTCGGCGCCGGTGGCGAGGAAAAAGGCTTTAAACTCTTTTTCTCTCAGGCTTTTAAAAGTTTCGTCTTTCCCGAAGTGAACGTTGTATTTTATCTCCACCCCCATCTCTTTGACGTACCTGGCCTCCTTGTCCATGGCCTCGTTTGGAACGCGATACTGGGGGATGCCTGTGCGGGAGGCCCCGCCGCTGTAGGGCAGTTTTTCAAATACGGTCACCCGATAGCCTTTGAGCGCGAGGTTGTAGGCGCAGACCATGCCTGCGATGCCGCCGCCGATGACCGCCACTTTTTCCTCGCGAGTATGTTTGTTCGGGTTTGCCGGTTGCTCTACCGCATGCTGGTCTTCATAATCCCACGCGAACCTTTTAATCTTGCAGATCGAAAGCGAGGTCTCGACGTTGGCGCGTCTGCAGTTGTTCTCGCATGGATGAAAACAGGCGCGCCCCAGCATGTTGGCCATCACGGAAGCCTCGCGAATTGTCTTAAGCGACGCTGTGAAATTCTCTTCTTTAACATGCTCTATGTATAAAGGGATATCCATCCCTGTCGGGCAGGCCGAGGTGCATGGGGCGGTCATCTTGTATGGATAGTAAAAGTTGGAGCGTTTTTCGCCCCCGGAAATATACCGGCGGTAATCGTCTTTGAAATGCAAGAGCGTGTCGGTGATCGGTTTGGGGCCGAGCTGGCCAATGCCGCATTTGGAGTTTTTTGATATTGCGTGGCAAAGCGTGGCCAGTCTGTCAAGATCGTCTTCCGACCCGCGCCCTTCGACTATTACATGCAGGAGGTCTTCGATAACTTTTGTTCCAACCCTGCACGGAAAGCATTTGGCGCAAGAGGAGGCCTGCAAACTTTTGGCGTATTCATAAGCCATCTCAACAATGTCGTAAGGCTCGCTGATAATCACAACCCCCCCCCATCCCATGAAGGCGGTCATCTGGCGCTCCTTGCCAAAGGTTTCAGGGAGCGTGACCGACGGGCAATCGCTCCAACTGTCCTCTGACTTCTCCCGGTTATCCACTAGGGCGCGTAACCAAGAGCTAAAAAGGAGTTTCATGAAATGTTTTCTCCCAATTGTGACCTGTGGTTACTTATCTGACAAAATGTCACCCGATATTCGTTTAGGCTGACATTTATAAGAGGAGCAACCAAGACGGTTGTTTATAAACCAAATCCCGGATGTAAATCAAGCTCTAAACGATCAGAACCCCCGGATTCCGTCAATCTTCTTTTTTTTATGGCTTCAAGCTCGTATCCTGCGAGCTTTTTCAGGGACTCGATCCCCTCTCCTGTAGCGCAACTTATAAAACGCGGCTTTAAATCAAGCTTGCTTTGGAACTGATCCTCGATCTGTTCGATCACAGCTTTATCTGTGATAGTGTCGGATTTGTTTATGACGACGATCTGGGGCCTTTTGACAAGATCTGCGGAAAACCGCTCCAACTCTTTGTTTATTTTAAGATAATCAGTCAAAGGATCGCGGCCTTCCTCGTAAACGGCCGGGTCGATAAGATGAATCAGGAGCCTGGTGCGCTCCACATGGCGTAAAAACTGATGCCCCAGGCCTTTCCCGTCCGCCGCGCCTTCGATAAGGCCTGGTATATCGGCTATATAAAAAGATTTATATTTCACCCATTCCACCGCGCCCAGGTTCGGGACGAGCGTTGTAAATGGATAATCGGCTATTTTAGGGCGGGCGTTGGACACTCTTGACACAAAAGTAGATTTGCCGACGTTAGGGAATCCGACGACCCCGACATCCGCCATCAGTTTTAACTCCAACGTAAGTTTTCGGGCTTGTCCCGGCTGGCCCTTGTTCGCCCGGCGCGGCGCCCTGTTGATCGATGATTTGAAATGGACGTTTCCCCATCCGCCGTTCCCTCCCTTTGCGGCGACGACCGATTTTTCGTCCTCGTCGAGATCGGCCAGGACTTCGCCGGTATCGGCGTCGATCACCAGTGTGCCGACGGGGGTTTTGAGAAGAACATCGGCGCCGCTTTTACCGGTCTTTATCGCCTTGCCGCCCGGCTCCCCGTTCTGGGCCTCGTGAAGGCGCTGGTACTTGAAATCGAGCAGTGTCGTCAGGTTGTAATTGGCCTCTATCACCACGTCGCCGCCATCGCCGCCATCGCCGCCGTCCGGGCCGCCTTTTGGAACGAACTTTTCCCGGCGAAACCCGGCGCGCCCGTCGCCGCCGTCGCCAGCTCTCACTTCAATGGCCGCCTGATCTATGAAAACGCTCATCGCCTGTTTTCCCTAGTATTACGCTGAAAAATGGCGGTACTTCCATGTACCGATATATCCGAAAAATAAAAAACCCGCCACTCCTTGGTAACCAGGAGAGCGGGGGTATATGCTGACAGGAAAAGAAGCGGCTAGCTCTTTATGACTTCAATATCGATGAACCGGCGCGGGCCTTTGCCTCTCTCGTCGAAAACCACTTTACCTGCCGACTTGGCGAACAGGGTGTGGTCGTTCCCCATTCCGACGTTTTCGCCGGGGTAAAACCGAGTGCCGCGCTGGCGGACGAGTATGTTTCCGGCGTTTACTATCTCACCGGCGAACCTTTTTACGCCGAGGCGCCGCCCGGCGGAGTCCCGCCCGTTAGATGTGCTTCCCTGTCCTTTTTTATGAGCCATTACACACGCTCCGTATTACTTAATCGCTGTAATTTCAATGGTTGTAAGAGACTGGCGATGCCCCTGCTTTTTGCGGTAACCTTTTCTTTGCTTATGCTTCATTATAACAATTTTGGGGCCTTTGCCCTGAGTTATAATCTTGGCTATCACCTTACTCTCTTTGACCAGCGGGGTTCCGATATTTAAATCCTTCCCGTCGCCGGTCAACAGAACCTGATCCAGCTCCACATCGTCGCCCTCTTTACCCTCAAGCTTCTCCACGTCGAGGATATCGCCCGTGGAAACCTTGTACTGCTTTCCACCGGTATGCACAACAGCAAACATCGTTAAACCACTCCTTGAAAAGAATTGGAGATTATCTCAAAGACGGCGCCTTTTTGCAAGATTTTTAGCGCATGGCGGCAAAAAAGAGGCTCATTAACGTTTTACACAGTTGGCCTCAAACCACCGGGATAGCGCCTTTTGCGTAACCTTTCCATCCGCCAGCCGGAAGATAAGATCGGCGGTAACGGCTTCTTTGGCGTCAAGCTCCCATCCGTTCAGATATAAAAACAGGGCGGAGACCAGAAGGCCTGTTCTTTTATTTCCATCTGTAAAGGGATGCCCTTGGACAATGCCGTATCCATAGGCCGCCGCCAGATCGAAGACCGATGGCTTTGCGTAAGAAAGCAGGTTTTTTGGTTTCGCCAGCGCGGATTCCAAAGCTCCCTCATCATATATACCGGACGCGCCGCCATAATCTGCGATCTGTTCAGCGTGAATGGCAATGACGGCGTGTTTACTGATCCAGCGAAAACTCACTTCGCCAGGCGACGCAGAGCGTTACGATACTTTTTAGAGAGGAGCCGGGCGGCGGCCATCTCTTCGTCAAACTCCGGGTCGAAAGGGCTGATCTCGTAACCATCGGGAGTCTCCGTAAGACAAAGGATATCCCCTTTTTCGATCTTGAGCCGCGCCATCGCCTCGCGCGGGATAACGATCCCGGCGGAATTGCCAACAGTAGTTACTTTGAGTTTAAGCATAGTCCCTTTTTAATACGTTATAACATTCATTATAACGGCTTTTTCCCGAAAAGGGCAAGGTCGCCCGGCGCCCCTTTCTGTCGTCCTGAGGGAACCGAAGGATCTTGCCTTTTTCTTTTGAACGCCCTCCCGTTACGGGAGTGACCCGGCAGGGTCGAGAGGGTGTTCAATTGTTTTATTTAATAGGACACCACCCCTGTATCCCCTCCTCACAAAGGAGGGGAAATATCTCCTAACCCCCGTTACGACGGGTGTGGCCCAGCCATTCCCCTCCTCGGTAAGGAGGGGAATGGTTTTTACTCCCCTGTACTATTTGAGACCTCTGAAAAAGTAACGTTTAACTGTCATTGCGAGGAGGTGGCGCGGCCACGCCGGGACAACGACGTGGCAATCTCCAATCACTTGATTTATAAGACCTGAGATTACTTCGCGGAGTTTATGTTTTTTATTGATTTGAAAAAAACATTTATCCTGAACTTCTGTGAAGGGCTCAGCACAAGCTCCGCGAAGGGCTCGTAATGACAATTACAGGAGTTTTTCAGAGGTCTCTATCTAATAAATATCTCTATCCAGCGATCTGTATTGCACAGCTTCGGCCACGTGCTCTGATGCGATGGCCGAGGCGCCCTCAAGGTCGGCTATTGTGCGGGCAAGTTTTAAAACCTTGTCGTGCGCTCTGGCGGAAAGACCCAGCTTTTCTATCGCTACTTTTAATATGGACTGCGACGCGCCGTCGAGGACGCATATTCTCCTGATCTGTTTCACGCTCATCTGTCCGTTGCAATAAACCCCGCCATCGGAGAACCTTTCGAGCTGTCGCCGTCTGGCTTCGTTCACCCTGTCGCGGATCGCGGTCGATGGCTCCCCGTCGGGCGCGCCGATAATCTCGTTATATTTCACTGCAGGCGCTTCTATATGGATGTCTATCCTGTCCATCAGCGGCCCGGAGATTCGGCTTCTGTATTTGCGGATCATATGCGCGTTGCAGGCGCACTGTTTGGCAGGGTCGGTGTAATATCCGCATGGGCACGGGTTCATGGCGGCGGCCAGCATGAACCTGCTTGGAAACGTAAGCGACATCGACGAGCGGCTTATGGTCACGCTCCCTTCTTCTAACGGCTGTCTGAGCGCTTCGAGCGCGTTTCTTTTATATTCCGGAAACTCGTCGAGAAATAAAACTCCGTTATGCGCAAGCGACACTTCGCCCGGTGTCGGTATCGTCCCACCTCCTATAAGCCCCGCGTCGGAGATGGTGTGGTGCGGCGACCTGAACGGCCTTACGTTGACCAATGGACTTTTAAAATTGTTGCCCCCAAGTTTTCCGCAGATCGAATGTATCTTGGTGGTCTCGACAGCCTCGTCGAAAGTAATGTCCGGGAGGATCGTAGGAAGCCTCGCCGCCATCATCGACTTGCCCGATCCGGGGGGCCCGATCATCAAAAAGTTATGGCCCCCTGCGGCGGCGATCTCCAGCGCCCTTTTTACGCTTTGCTGTCCTTTAACCTCGGCGAAGTCAAGCTCGTCATGATCCGCGCGTTCAAAAAACTTGGAGGGATCGCTAACCGTAGGCTCTATCTCCTCTTTGCCCGTCAGATACTCTATCGTCTGGGGCAGGGAATCGACGCCGATCACCTCCACGCCTTTAACCACGGCGGCTTCTCCGGCGTTCCCGACCGGGGCTATGACGCGGCGTATTTTTTTGTCACGCGCAAGGATCGCCACCGGCAACGCGCCGCGCACCGGCTTGACCCTGCCGTCTAGCGCAAGCTCCCCGAAGATTATTGTGTCGCTCATGTCGCCGTCGATTATTCCTTCGCACATAAGCATGGAAATGGCTATCGGCAGGTCGAAAGTCGATCCCTCTTTGCGGATGTCGGCGGGAGCGAGGTTGACGGTAATCCTTTTTATCGGAGCCTCAAACCCGGAGTTTTGAAGCGCGGCCAGCACCCGGTTCTGCGATTCGCGCACCGCCGCGTCTGGCAGGCCGACGGTGGAGTAATAAAAAAGACCGGGAGAAAGGTCTACCTCCACTTCGACTATATATGCGTCTATACCGAAAACGGCGGCGCTGAGTGTCCTTGAAACCGGCATAACTTTCTGGCGTCCCCCTTTTTAATACCGCACAATCGTAGGCGGCTCTTTGACACTGTGTCAAGCCATTAGCCTTGCGGTGACATTTAAAACAGAAACTCTCCACCACCTCGGCCCACCGCTTGCTACTATGTAGGGAACCTCTAAAAATTACTTTCGTCACGAAAATGAGTAAAATTGTATATGGCAAGGCGGCGGGACAACATTCCCGCAAACGTATGGAAACATACGTTGAGGACAATTTTGTTACGCCAACGAAGCTAGAGGCGGTTTCACACATTTGCAGTAGAAAACGAATTATTAGAGGTTCCCTTTAGCTATGACAGTCAGGGCAAAGCCCGTCATCGGGTTGACGGCGGATACGGACGAAGGGAAGGGCGCTTCTCGTCCGCCGTTTAAGGGGGAGACTATATACTGGCTCAAAAAAAGTTATTTCAACGCGGTGGAGCGCTCCGGCGGTTTGCCTTTTCCGATCACGCCTGCCATCAAGCCTTCTACGACGGACGCATATCTTGATCTTGTAGACGGGTTGATTGTGACGGGTGGATATTTCGATATCGACCCTGCGCTTTACGGGGAGAAGCCGATAGCCCGGATCGACGAGATAAAACCTGACAGGACGCTTATGGAGATCAGGCTTATCAAAAAAGCTGTCCGGCTGAGGATTCCGGTTCTTGGCATTTGCGGCGGCCATCAAGCGATCAACATTGCGTTCGGCGGCTCGTTGTATCAGGATATCGACGCGCAGGCGCCCGATTCGTTAAAGCATGAGCAAAAACCTAAACCGGTAACAAAAACCAGCCATGAGGTTACGATAACCGGCGATAGCATGCTTCGCCAGATAGTGGGGAAAGATAAAATCAACGTGAACTCGACTCATCACCAGGCGGTCAAAAAAGCAGGCAAAGGCTTAAAAATTTGCGCCACAGCGCCGGACGGGATTATAGAAGCGATTGAGCGTGACGGCGACGGCTCTTTTCTTGTGGGAGCGCAATGGCACCCGGAGCAGATATATGAATCGGACAAGGCCAGCCGCAAATTATTCGGACAGTTTATAAACAAATGTATCGCTTATAAAAACTCACGATAAAAAAGCGCCCGACGGGGGGTTGACCATGTTGGAGTTTTAAGCGCGATCTTCGGCGGGCAAGCCGCTTTTTGTTAAGCCCCTTTTACTATCGCTTTCATTATATCTGAACGGTCGATCACCCCCACAAGCTGGCCGTCTTTGACTACCGGGATAAAATGCCTCCCCTGCTCGCTCATTATAGTGGCGATATCTTCAAGCTGGGCGTCCTCATCGACGGTAATTACTTCACGGGTCATTATTTCCGACACTGTCGATCCAAGCATTTTTTTTATCTGATCGTCGACCTCATACTGGGAGCCAAGTGTAATTACAGAATCAAACAGGGTAAACACCGTGGGAAGGTGAAGCTTTTTCCGCTGAAATATAAGATCACTGACAGTCACCACGCCTATAAGCGCTCCGCCTTCGTCCAGCACGGGGGCGCCGCTATAGTTGTTTTTGGTCAGTTTCTCCGCAAGGTCGCGCACCGCCGTCTCCTGTGTGACGGTGTATGGATCGCGTGTCATTATCTGTTTTGCTATCGGCATGGCGTAACCTTGTAAATCACGACGTTACATTCGTCTTATTTTGCTTCGGACGTTTGCTGAGCCAGCAGTTCCTCTAGTTTTTTCAGATGGCCGCGCTCTTCATTGGCGAGATAGGTCAAAAGCTCACTGAAAACACCGGCGGAAATCAGGTGGCTGAAAACTTCGTATAGCTCCATCATCGCTTTTTCCCGCTCAATACCGAATTGAAGCGCGTCTTTGGTAGTAGTGTTCGCTGGCAAAGATGTTTTGCCGAACACCTCCTGGTTTTTCTTTATCGATTCGAGCTTTAGCTCATTGTCGAGAGGGCCGCCCGCCTCGACTTTTTCCATCAATTCGCTAAGCTTGATCTCGTGCTTTCGCTCTTCGTCGGCAAGCTCGATCAAAAGCGCCCTGGCTTTTTCGTCTGTGACGCAATCGGCGGCTGTAAGATACATTTGGGCCGCTTTGCGCTCCGTGTCGATGGCGAACTCAAGTATATCGCGTTGGGTGACTTCACCTTCAGGCTTTAATTCCATACATCTTTCTTTTTATCTGTTCGATGGCTTTTAGTATCATATATATTGAATATCATATCAGTTTTTCAATATTATTATCGTCGCAAGATGGCGAATCGGCCATGAGAGTTTTCATAACCGGGGGGACAGGTTTCGCCGGGCGCAATATCCTTCGGGCCATCCGAGGCAAAGGATATAAAATCACAGCTTTTGTCCGGGCAGGCTCCGAGGAGAAACTCCCGTTTCTAGAAGATGTCGATGTGGTTTATGGAGACGTCAGAGAACCCGATTCACTTACCGGCGCCATTAAGGGAGCCGACGCCGTTATACACCTTGTCGGGATTATCCGGGAGTATCCTTCAAGCAACATAACTTTTGAAAAACTTCATTTCGAGGCCACTCGAAACGTTGTGAGAGCCGCAGTGGACGCGGGCGTGACCCGGTTTATTTTTATGAGCGCCAATGGGGCTGATAAAGATGGCGTGTCGGCCTATCAGACGACAAAATGGCGGGCGGAGGAGGAGGTGCGAAATTGTGGCGTGGACTGGACAATTTTTCGTCCTTCGATTATTTTCGGCGATCCTGAAGGGCTGATGGAATTTACGTCCGAGATGGCCGGTGTCATCGGAAAGGCGCCTGTCATGCCGGTTTTCGGGGACGGGCTCTACAAGCTCGATCCGGTGGCTGTTACGGATGTGGCGGAATGTTTCGCAGGGTCGCTCAACAATCGGGAATCTGTCGGAAAAGTGTTTCATATAGGCGGAGGGAATCCGGTCACGTTCCATGAAATTATCCAGATTATCGGCAAAGCTCTCGGCATCAGAAAGAAAAAGACGGTAAACGTTCCTTTTGGAATCGTCAGCCCTGTCGCGGGCCTGCTGGGGCGGTTCAGGTTTTTCCCTGTCACTTCGGATCAGCTTGCGATGTTAAAGCAGGGTAACGTCTGCCCGGAGCTTGGTTACCGTGAGGTTTTTAACATCGCGCCGAAACCTTTCATATACCAGAATCTCGGTTATCTGAAAAAATAGTCTTTATTCTATGTTTGTGTAACTGTTTGCCAGGTGTTTAAAT
>UOGA01000097.1_pt1 | contig 15090 bp, 14 predicted proteins | sample 1989841 | NCBI WGS metagenome assembly UOGA01 (sample SAMEA4712198, study PRJEB27164) | hydrothermal vent metagenome | biome: marine basaltic hydrothermal vent biome; feature: marine hydrothermal vent; material: mineral | place: Pacific Ocean | collected 2011-06-14/2011-07-23 | depth 1691 m | reverse complement strand
CCTGTGCCAAAGGAGGCAAAAGCTCAATTCCAGCGTGGCCTTGTGTGGGTATTAGAGAACGCCAGCATGAACACTATCGCGGATACTATCGCTGAATACGCGGAAGTATCCGTAGATGAAGTCGCTGGCGGGCGATGGGTGATCCGCTCTGAATCTGGCGCGGAAGATATAATAGAGCCTGGCAAGCTTAAAGGCCCAGCCCTGTTCGATAAAATAAACGCTTCCCTCCCTTCGGGAAAAAGGTTCTCCAAGCTTCCGGTCAAAATCAGCGGAGTCACTTTCTACAGCCGCGAAAGCGTCCAGACATAAGCGCCTCTTTATTCACGCCAATCAACCAGATATAATATACGTCTGTTAGCGAACCCGGATGCCAAGCAACGACGCGGCCTCTCCCATGGTAGCATTATGAGAGTAGAGGTTATTGGGGACTCTTCAGCAAAAAGAAAGCTTACAAATTGATTTCATGAAAACGACAGCTCCAACTGACGAAATAGACAAAATTATACAGGCGGATCACCATGATCCGTTTACCGTTCTTGGCATACATGAGCTGGGAAAGGATGTGGTCATACGCGCTTTTGTTCCTGGAGCGGCCGAGATCGCGGTCATAGACATCCATGATCGCGATAACAGGTATCAGATGGCGATGGTCGATAACGCAGGGTTTTTTGAGGTATTGATACCAAGCCGGAAAGTATTTGCTTATGACCTGCATATCGTAACCTACCGCGGTGAACATTCCATCAACCGCGATCCTTACAGCTTTCTTCCGATGCTTGGAGAAATGGACCTTTACCTCTTCAACGAGGGGAAACATTATGAAATACATAATAAGCTCGGCGCGCACATCATGGAAGTGGACGGCGTTAAAGGAACTCGTTTCGCCGTGTGGGCTCCTAGAGCGCGAAGGGTCTCTGTAGTCGGCGATTTCAGCGGCTGGGACGGAAGAAGATATCAAATGCGGTCGCTTGCAAGCTCCGGCGTGTGGGAGATATTCCTTCCGGGGATAGGCAAAGGAGCTCTCTATAAATACGAGATTAAGGCGCAAAATGGCGACGTGTTCGACAAGGCGGACCCATACGCCTACGCCAACGAGCTTCGCCCCAAAACAGCCAGCGTAGTGTGGGAAGTGAACGCATACGAATGGGATGATGGCGACTGGATGGAAAAACGCCCAGGCGTCAACCTGTTGAATCAGCCCATGTCCGTTTATGAAGCTCATCTTGGGTCATGGGCGAAAAGCCCGGACGGCTCAGGCTGGCTTTCATACAGGGAGCTTGCGCCGCTTTTAGTGGAATATTGCAAAAGACAAAAATATACGCACATCGAGCTTATGCCGATATCTGAATATCCATACGACCCGTCATGGGGATACCAGGTCACAGGCTATTTCAGCCCCACTTCAAGGTTTGGCGACCCTGACGACTTCAAGTATTTTGTTGATTTTTTCCATAATCACGGTATCGGAGTTATCGTGGACTGGGTTCCCGCGCATTTCCCGAAGGACTCGTTCGGACTACGACAGTTCGATGGCACGCCGCTATATGAGCATGGAGACTGGCGCAAAGGGGAGCACAAGGACTGGGGCACTCTTATTTTTGATTACGGCAGGCCGGAAGTGGCGAACTTCCTGATATCTTCCGTGCTGTTCTGGCTGGAGTATTACCATCTCGACGGAATCCGTGTCGACGCGGTCGCCTCTATGCTATATCTCGATTACTCAAAGCAAGATGGCGAATGGGCCGCAAACGAGTTTGGCGGTAACGAAAACCTGGATGCCATCGAATTTCTCAAAAATATGAACATAGTGGTTCATGAAAAATTTCCTGGAGTAATGACGATCGCCGAGGAATCGACATCGTGGCCTGGTGTTTCCCGCCCAACATATCTTGGCGGACTGGGGTTCACAATGAAATGGAATATGGGATGGATGAACGACATTCTTGAATATTTCAGCAAAGACCCTATCCATAGAAAACATCACCACAACAACCTCACTTTCACCATGCTATACGCTTTTCATGAAAACTTCGTTTTGCCGCTGAGCCATGACGAAGTCACACACGGCAAAGGGTCCATGCTGAACAAAATGCCCGGAGACACCTGGCAGAAGTTTGCGAACTTAAGACTGCTGTACGGATACATGTTCGCCCATCCCGGGAAAAAGCTCCTCTTTCAAGGAAACGATATCGGGCAATGGAATGAGTGGGATTACGACAAGTCGGTGGATTGGGATCTGCTCCGTTTGGCGCCAAACGCAAGGTTACAACGCTATATGATTGACCTGGGAGAAATGTACTCAAGGGAAAAGAGCCTTTTTGAGATAGACTTCAGCTTCGATGGTTTCGAGTGGATAGATTTGCATGACTGGGAAGGCTCAACCATTTCTTTTATACGCAAGGCTCTCGATCCTTCCGACTACACACTTTTCGTGTTCAACTTCACCCCTGTGCCTCGATGGGACTACAGGCTTGGGGCGCCAGAGTTGAGCTATTATGAAGAGATACTCAATTCCGATTCGGAGATATATTACGGCTCCAATCTTGGCAATCAGGGCGGGGTATGGGCCGAGGAAAAGCCAATGCACGGAAAGCCATATTCGATAAACATAACCCTTCCTCCCCTTTCCGTAGTGGCTTTCAAACCAAAACATGCGGAAAAAGCAGAATAATAAGTAACGAAACGTTACCTTCTTGTTTTAGTTGACACCACAGTCCTTGCTTTCTCGGTTCAATAGGCCGATATTAAAGGTAGAAAAAGTGTTTAGTTGTGGAGGTTATGATGTTTGCCGAGAGAGAGCCAGAGCGACGAAATATTTGCCTCACAAAAATGGCTAAAAAATTTGGCGTTATCCTGGACGACGACGAGATATGGTTTGGTGATGACAGGCGCAAATCGGAAAGACGCATTGCCGGGCCTCGCATAAAAACGCCTGAGAAGAAGAAAAAGAAAGATGTAAAGGTTGGTTCCCCAACCGATTTTTTCGGGTGATGCATTTGCGTGGCGGAGTGTCATCGCGAGGGCGCCGATCTCGCTAGTAGAAAAGAAACATTGTCCGCGCCTACGGTAATGCTCTTTCTGTAATTCACTTCGTTCGCAATGACACTTTAACTGCGTTCAGGGTGACAAAAATTTTAAACCACCCTGTTTTCCGCTTTTTTGGAAGGCGTAAGCTCCACATGTTTTTCTTCATACCCTTTGCGGCCAAGCATGGCGTAGGCGTATTCCTTGCCGAACTCAACTCCAGGCTGGTTGAAAGCGTCCACACGATATAACCCTCCGGCGAACGCCGTAGCGACCTCGAGCATATATAACAACTGGCCCAATGTGTTCGCGTTGATCTCCGGCAGTCTTATCGTCATGTTCGGACGGTGGTTTGCGGTGAGGGCGTATTCGGTGCCTTTCTTTTCAACATTTATAAGGTCGTTCAACGTATGGCCGCCGAGGTAAGAGATGCCGGGCAACTCCTCGAACCCGTGAGGGATCGGTACTTTTATATCGAATTTTTCAACCTCGATAAAACAGACCACCTTATCGAACGGCCCCTCGACATATAGCTGTATCTGCGAATGCTGATCTGTGGCTCCGAGCGCTTTTATAGGCGTCTGTCCCGCATACACAGGATTGCCATCGAAATCCCGCCGTTTCCCTAGCGATTCCGCCCACAGTTGCCGGAACCAGTCCGCCACATCCTTTAACTTGTTCGAATATGGCATCATCACGATCATTTTTTTTGCTTTCGTCGTATCGAGCAGGTAGTTGGCGGCGGCAAAAAGATATGCCGGGTTCAAAAGTATGGAGTCGTTCTGTATCCGTTCGTCCATCCTTGCCGCGCCCTTGAGCAGGCCCAATATGTCTATCCCCGCAGCGGCGGCCGGAAGGAGACAAACCGACGTTAACACGGTAAATCTGCCACCAACACCGTCTGGCACGATGAACGATTTAATTTTGTTCTTATCAGCGATTTTCCGCAACGCGCCGGATTTTGCGTCCGTCGTCAGGATCAGATGTTTTTTCCAGCCTTTGCCGATCTTGGAGCTTAAAATGTTCGCCACGATCATAAATTGCGCCATAGTCTCCGCAGTGGAGCCGCTTTTAGAAATGACGTTGAACACCGTTTCCTTAAGCTTCAACGTGGAGAGAAGCTCTGAAAAATGATCCGGGTCGATGTTATCCTCGACAAAAAGCCGCATACCATTGCGTTTTGAGGCGGGGAGACTGTTGTGACGCGAGTGACATAATGCGTTAAAAAGAGCGGTTGTCCCAAGCGCGGAGCCGCCAATGCCGAGGACTACAATTGTAGAAAAATCTTTTCTCAACCTTTTTGCAGCTGTCACAAGCTTTTTGGCGTCCGCTGTTTTGTATGGAAGATCGAAAAAAGGAAGATCGCCGGATTTACGCCGTTTGGCAAGTTGTTTATGAATTTTTTTTTCGCGTGGACGCAAGGCGGAAAAACCTTCCATCGTCAACCCGCTTTCCGGGCCGACAGATTCCGCCATGACGTTCGTATAATCGATTACGATATCGCTCATCTACAAGCCCTCCCTTTTTATCCGGAGTTTAGCGCCTGCCACCCACACGGCGTCCACTCTCCTGCGCCCACTTATTATAGCCCGCATCGGGTATATTTTACGGAACGATTTTATTTTAACCGCAACGGCGTCAAAAGGCGCGCCTTTTTGAAGCGTACCGCATATTTTAGGTAAGCTCAAAGCCTTTGCTCCGCCAACAGTGGCAATGTCAAAAGCCTGGGATAACGCAATATCGGGAAATTCACGGAGAAGCCCCCTTATCTCCGCCGTCATATCAAGGTCTGTGTTGGAAGCGAGGCTATCCGTACCCAACGCCAATGGAATATCACGATCGAGAATCTCATACACAGGAGCCGATATCGGCCGTTGGAGCCATCGGTTGCTGTTCGGGCATATAACTATTTTGGCGCCCGCTTTTTTAATTGTTGCAAGGTCTCCTTTACAAGGGTGGTTCATATGGACGACTAGCGATTTTTTCAATGCGCCGGTTTTGTTTACTGCGTTTACCGGCGTCGCTTTAGGGTATCGGCCCGTGGCAAAAAGGCCGAACGATTCTAAAAGCTCACGAAAAGGGCCGTCTCCTTTGCGGGAGAACTCCACCTCCTCCGCTGTTTCAGAAAGATGGATGGACAGAGGCGCTTTATCACGTTTTGCGTACGCCGCCGTTTTTTTCATCAGCTTGGGAGACACGGAATATATAGAGTGCGGCGACACGCCGTTTTCAACAAGATCAGAAGAGGATGCCCCCCCTACCCTTTTTAATAAATCGCTGAACCGCTCATTGGCGACTCCTGGGTCGTATCCAAGCGTTTCGTGGAATACTACCGCTCGAAGACCAGAGCGGATAAGCGAAGCGTTCACACGGCTTGACGATGTTATGTCACCTACACACGTGGTACCGGTTTGCATCAGTCTTGCGACACCTTGCTTTATTCCCCTGTCCAGATCCTTCGCTGAAACTTTAGAGCGCGCATGTACAAGAGCGCGTATCCAGTCCGTAAAAGACAAGCCGCGCTTCAGTTTTCCTTTTAGACACGAAAGGTCGAGGTGACAATGCGCGTTTATAAAACCGGGGTGGAGTATATGGTCACGCAAGTTTACAACCTTGTCCGCTTTAATGGATCTTAACGATTCCGTTGGACCGGTTTCAGCCACCTTGCCGTTATGGATAATTATCGACGCATGATCCAGAATTGTTGACGAGTCTATGATGATGTGGCGGGCGGATATTTTTATTGTGACTTCATCCATCAGCGTCACATTCCAAAGCGCCACAAGGAAATAACGGCAATCGTCACGAAAACCACAGCCAGATTTATATACGCCATGATATAGAAAGTTTTCTGCGTTGAAGTAATAGAATTTTTTTCAGCATATGTACCGACGATTCCCGCCCTCTCCAGCATTTCTTCGCCATGAGGAGCCCTGGCTAAAGAGTTGGTCAGGTTCGCGCCGGATAGATGTTTGAAATGGATTCCACCTTTCCATTTGGCAAGCTCTGAGACATCGTATACATTCCCCTGAAACGCTATATAGGAGGGCCTCCCTTCCTTGCCGTCAAACGCTTTTAAAATTGACGGGTCGAAAACTCCATCTTTTGGGCGGACGGCTTTCATGCCTCCGGGTTTAAGACGGGGCCCTATAAATAATAAAACCACAGTCGCTGACAAAACCAGAAATAGATAAAGCGCGATCTTTGCGGATAATAAAACACCCCATCTGGTATCAAACAAAACTGAAACATCGTTTATTCTGGATAGCGTCAACAACACACCCGAAATCCCGATAACTATTATAGAAATGACGCCAAGCTTCACTTCGCTCTTGGGAAGCCCTTTGAAAGCGTAAGCCGGCTTCAGCACCAGGTGAACATATATAATCGTACCGAACCACATAATCGCTGAAACGATATGGAAAAACCCCACTACCGCCCTAAACGGCCTCTTAAGCTTAATTATCGATTTTGCGTTTTCCGGTGGAGGCCATCTGTATCCGGAAAAAAGATATGAAAGCCCCGTATCATTTAATGCGCCACCATCTTCATCAAGATGACAGACGACACATCCCTGCCGTGTATTTTCCGCAAAATCCGGAGTGGCAAACACCGCGCCCGGGTTTATAAAAACCGACACGACACATGCCGCTAGCAAAAGAGTTATTTTATACATTACGGATCAATCCATTTCCGCCAGTCATCGCCGATGTCGCCCCGTCTTTTATAACGAAGCATGGCGTCCTTGCATTCACATTCACGCGGGTGGTCGGCCGCCGCTTTTAATGCGTCGAGCGCTATGGATGGCAGACGCTCCATCGCTTTATCCACAAGCTCCTTTTCCTCCGATGACATCATCCCTTCGAAAAGCTCGCCATGCTTGAAATCGCGCTCGCAGATACCTTCGGCGTAGTTTGTAAGGTAACAGATAGACGCATAGCACATTTCAAGCTCTCGGGCGAGGAACGCCTCCGGGGCGAGAGTCATGCCGACAAGGTCCGCTCCATAGGAATGGTAAAGCCGTATCTCTGCGGGCGTCTCCAGCCTCGGCCCTTCCGTGCAGCAATATACAGCCTTGTCGTGATGCCGTAGCTTTAATGAACCGAGAGAGTATATCAGCGCATGACGTAAATCGGGACAGAAAGGGTTTTTCATTCTGATAAAACCGAGGCCCCCTTTTTCAAAAAAGGTGGAGGGGCGGTTGCGAGTCTGGTCAATTATATCCTCAGGCGTGGCGTAAGACCCCACATCCAGATCGGGGTTTATAATTCCCGGACCGGACCACGATATTATCCGCTCCACCCCCATCTCTTTTAGCGCCCATATGTTCGCCCTGTAGTTTACGAATGGAGCGGCGGTTTTATAACCTTTGTCGCCGTGACGCGACATGAAAAGAACAGTAATGCCGTCGTTCTTGAACCTGTAAACATTTGAATGTTCGCCGAACGGGGTTTTAACACGCCGAACCTTCCTGCCCGATCCAAAAATCTTTCTGGATAGCAGGTCATATGCCCCGCTGCCGCCAATGATTGCGATATCTGTCATCTTCTACCAATCTTTATCTGTTTTACGTCGCTCTTGCGCGCTTTCCCCGCGCATTTTATTTCTCAAGGCGCGCTCATCCTGCTCAATAGCGTTGAATATCTGTTTGGCCTGTTCAGGAGTGATTTGCGACTGTTCTCCAGGAGCCGGTTGTTCCTTGTTTTTTTCATCTTCGCCTTTATCAGACTGCTGGCTTGCCTCATCCTCTTTTTTATCATCTCCTGTCTGTCCGTTTTCTTTCTGTTTTTCTTCTCCCTCTTTGTCGGGTTTCGGTTTCTCTTCTTTCTGATCCTTTTTTTGTTTGTCCTGCTTATCCTTCTGGCTCTCTTTTTTCTGTTGTTCGGTATCTTCGAGCTTTTTTAACGCAAGCTCCAGGTTATGCCTCGCGTCGTTGTCGGACGGGTCGTCTTTCAATGACGCCTTAAGCCTTTTTACCGACTCCTTAAAAAGCTTTGACGCATCTTCAAGCTTTTTCGCTTCATACGCTTTTTCGCCAGCCTTGTAATAGGCTGTCCCCATGTTATACCCGGAATTCTTTTTAAGGCCGGGCTTTGCCGTTTGAAACGCTTTAGCATATGCCTTTGCCGCTTCATTATATCGCCCAAGCCTGAAAAGCGCGTTCCCTCGATTGTATTCAACCTCTTTTGGCGGAGTGGGGCCAACGCCAGCCTGATCGTATTCTTTCAGAGCTTCCTCATACCGCCCCTCTTTATACAGCTTGTTTCCCCGCTCATTGGCAAAATATGCCGTATCGCCAAAACCACAGAGAATAATCAGCGCAATAACTGAAAGTGTCAGTCTACCCATTTGCCTCTGTCGCAAAAATATCGAGTATCAACCCTTCCCTGATTCCATAATCGGAAACAATAAGACTATCAGCGCCAAAGCGTTTCATCGTCGCCAATATAATACCTATACCCGGAACGATGAGGTCTTCCCGCCCTCCTGAAATATGCGATATTCTTCCCCGCTCCTCAAGCGTCATGGCAAAAAGTTTTCTTCGCAACTCTTCAACTACCTTCTTTGTCAGGCGATAGCCGTTTACCTTGGCTGGAGAATATTCCACAAGCCGCAAAGCGATAGCCGCAAGCGATGTCACGGTTCCAGCCGTGCCGACCAATGTTTCGTCGCCTTTTGCGCGGATATCGGTAAAAGCGCGATCTACCGTGGCGTTAATTTCCTTCATCATATCGTTATATTCATTATCCACCACAGGGTGTTTTGTAATGTACGTCTCCGCAAGCCTCACTACTCCAAGGTTTGTGCCGGCGGCCTGCGGTTTTCCATCGCCTGCCGACAGGATATACTCCGTACTCCCTCCTCCTATATCGAAAAGTATAAACCGACCGATATCATCGCCCACAACCATTTTAGCTCCAAGAAGCGAAAGTCGCGCCTCTTCCTCCCACGGTATAATACGCAACCTAACGCCTGTGGCGGAATGTATCATCGCGTCAAGCGCGCCGGTGTTTGAAGCGTCTCTCGCGGCGCTGGTGGCGGTTATGAAAAGCTTGAACGGTCGAAAAGGCTCTGCGCTCCTGACAAGACCGGTCACACCTTCCGTCGTACGCTTCATAGCCTCCGGAGCAAGCTTGCCGTTTTCATGCGATCCCTCTCCCAGCCTGGTAATTACCTGGTCGGAGAAAATCTGTTCAAAACTCTCGCCATTTCGTTCCGCCACCATAATGCGCACGGTGTTTGTCCCAAGATCGATTGCGGCTATTCGACTCATACCATATTCTATTTCAATTCTTTTCTTTTTATCATATAAATGGAATTATGTTTTTGTCTCAGTTTGTAATTATAATTTTTCCAAGTTTTAGTTGTGGAGATTCTTCGTCGCATATGCTCATCAGAATGACAGCATTATGTCATCCTGATCCGCAGGAGAAGGATCTCAACAACAGAAAAAATTCAAACTGAGACACCACCGAAATGCACAGGTTACTAAGGAGTATGTCATGGCTAAGCTAAATGAAATAATTTCTTTCGCCGATGATCTGTTAAACACTGACGAGATTAAGGATTATTGCCCGAACGGCCTGCAGGTGGAAGGCAGAAGCGAGGTTAATCATATAATCACCGGTGTTTCGGCGTGCATGGATCTTTTTGAAGAGGCGCTCAAACGCAATGCGGACGCTGTGCTTGTCCATCATGGTATGTTTTGGGATAACGACTCCAGGGTTGTGTGTGGAAACATCCGGAAACGTCTCACACTCCTTTTGAAAAACAATATTTCACTTATCGGCTACCATCTTCCGCTGGACCGTCATCCTGAGGTGGGCAACAACATACAGCTTGTAAGACGCCTTGGCCTTGTTGAGCCTGAGCCTTTCGGAATGTATGGGGGAAAAAGTATCAGCTATATAGCTAAAACCAGCAAGCCAACAAATATCGGAGAATTACTGAAAACCGTCTCAACCACGCTTAAGCGTGAAGCGCGGCATTTCGCTTTTGGGCCAAACAAGGTAAACGTCGTGGCAATATGTTCCGGTAGCGCGCCGGAGCTTATACGGGAAGCTGTAAGGGTCAAGGCTGATGTCTTCATCACAGGCGAGGAGACCGAATGGGTGTATAACTTTTCAAAAGAAGAAAAGATACATTACGTGGCGGCGGGACACCATGCGACCGAAAAATTCGGGGTAATGGAGCTGGGCGATCGCATAAAGAAAAAATTTGATGTTGAAGTTGAATTTGTGGATATACCAAATCCCATCTAACGTGTCACAGGGGCCGCTAAAGTTCCACTTATCTTAACCGAGACCGCGCCATCCCGATCCTTTTTGAAAAAGGAGAGGAAGGGACCGATTTTTTTATTTAGTCCCCCGGAAATTTTAAGCGCCGCTTTAAGGTTCAGCCTGGAGAATTGTGGTGTGGGGGAAAGCATAATATCGCCTGATAGCTTCGCTTCCATTTCCGGCCCTTTTAAAACAGCCCTTTTTATTTTTACCTTACCGGAACCGAGGGCAAGCTCAACTGTTCCGCTGTCCAGTGTTATCGGAGCCCCGTCGCCAACCAGCGCTTTGGATAGAGTGAGGCGTCCACCGGAAAGATCGGCTTTAAAGCCACCGGAGCTTTTAAGAATATTGCCGTCTTTCATAGAGATGGAACCTTTTCCGCTTAATGAGCCTCCAAGCTTTGCCCATTTAAAATTTTCCCACAGCGTTAAAAGGGCAGGGTCTACGTCATCAATATTAAACTTAATATCAACAGACCCGTCAGACCCGATATCGGAAGTCGCATAAATGGAAACCTCTCCGCCCAATAGCTTGGCCGTCGCAAAGCCCCCAATGGAGCCTGTTATAATTGACAGGTAAGACGGTTTAATCGTCAACGTTTCCATCGATAGAGCTTCGATGCCTTCACGAGCCGCAGGATCGCTGATCCGCACACTGTTAAGCTTTAGGCCCGGCGGAAACATCAAGCTTATGTCCGACATTTCTATCTTGACAGGCGCGCCAGCCACAATTTTTTCCACGAGCGGCCTAAGAGATTCCGACGGGAACCTGATGTATGTGAAAAACGCCATAGCGACAAGGAAGAAGGCAAAATAGCCTATAACTTTTACAACGTCCCTCATTTCCAAAGAAACGATGTTGTTACGTAGAAAAAGAAGTCGCGCCATCATTTTACCGTATTGTAGCTTGCTACAGACATAGACACGTCAAGAATAGACGCGTCCTCATACTTAGGCTTGATCGAAATTCTTTTTATCCGCAAAATGCTTCCAGAGCCGCGCATGGATTCCAGGAACATGACAAGCTGAGGCAAGGATACTTTCTCCACTTTTATATTTATAGAAGACTCTTTATATCCACCTATATCGGTGGAAGCCTGTGGCGACATGGATGTGATATTCTTTCTCATGCCTGCTTTGGTCGCAAGGTTTTCCATCCTGGCAAGGGACGAAAACCCTTCCGGCTGTTTTTTCAAGGCGCTCTCAAACCGTTCCAAATGCCTTTTTTCCGTTACGATCCTTCCGCTAAGCGCGGACACTTCCAAAAGCTCTTCCGACTTAACCTTTATTTTTCTTTTCAGTACCTCCTTCCTCGTAGCCATAGGCTCATACACTCCCAGCCACAAAATGATCACAGCTACGAACACACCAGCCGATAGCGTCATCAAACTTTCTCGCTGGCTCATACTTTTCAGAAACGCCATAATTTTTAGATCGCCTCCACTTCGAGCCTGAAATTAATTTCACTTGATGAAATCCCTGCCTTGGCCCTGTCGACAGTCACTTTCCCGGTCCACGGCAGGTTTTCGATCGATTTTTTCAACTGCTCAACTTTTTCGAAAGACTCTGTCCGTCCTGACATCGTCACTTTCCCCCACTCATAAGCAAGCTCATCTATATCCAGCTTCATCCCTTCCGGGGCCGCGGTGGAAAGATCGAGCAAACGATCCAGGAACGGGTCTTCAGCCATAAGGCCGGCGCCAAGGATTTTCGACTTCTCACGTATCTTCGCCAGCGAATTTTTGAGCTGCTGCTTTTCCGACACTATATTTTTCACATCGGGCAAAGCCATTTTAAACTCTGCGCGAATCTGTCGTTTCAAGCCTTCATATTTCCGGTCGAGCCTTTCGCCTTCGATAAAAAATGACGCAAAGCCGAAAAAAATCGCTGTCGCAAGAAGACAAGCGGCGACAATAATCTGTTTCTTATCGCCGGCAAACCCTCTCTTTTCCTCTTCATCTCCGCCCCTCAAGTTAGCGGGCTCAAAAGCTCCGCCCCCAGCGGAGCAAATCGCGGCTCCGATAGCTGTCGTGAATATGGATGGACTCAGTTTAGAAATCGCTGGGGAACGATTGTCGTCAGGTGGCAAATCATCGCCCACTATATGCGCTATTTCCACATCGCATCCCAGCTCATCTCCGATCGCCTTTAAAACCACCTCTTCCCCACCAAGCCCACCGCACGTTACCACCCGTGAAACAGCTACATTCTCCTCAGGTCCCGCTTCCGATATCAGCAGCCGGTTAACCTCCCGCGCAATAAGCTTTGCGATGCCCGCCCCTTCCGCGCGTGTAGTGTGAAACGCCACAGGAACGCCGTTTCTGACCAAGGTTATGACTGTCGACCTGTGCCCAATATCAAGGAGAGCCACTGTTTCGTTTTCGGAAGCGAAGTCATCCGGTATCGCCATTGACGTTGCGATTGGAGAAGGAAGAACGATTTCCGGGTCCACTCCGGCGGCGGCGAAAAGCTTAAGAAACTTCTCAAGATCCCGCTTCAAGGCTATCGACGCCAAAAGTCGCGTTCCCGAGCCCTCGGTTTTAATCAAAGTGTAATCACACACAAAGTCGTCCGCGTCGAATGGTGTAAGCGGCTCGATCTCAAATGGAAGCGCTTCTGTTATCTGCTTTCTCTGTGTCAGCGGAATAAAAAGCGTTCTCGAAGAAAGTTTTTCGCTTGGGAAAACCACCGTGACATGATCCGCATTTTTATTAAACTTTAATTGCGACAGTAGCTCCGACAAAGTAGCGGCGATCTCCGCGTCATCCATTCCATCCACATCGCGATAACCGATCTCCGTAACTTCATGACTCCGAAGACGTTTTTCAACAACCGCGATCTTCAGGCTCTGACGCCCCAAATCTATGCCGAATATAGTCGTCGCCATATCAATAAACCTTATAGAAAAGTGTAGTCACAGAAACAGCGTTGCGCGCGTATCTGGCACGGATAATTTTTGTGTTCTCGCCGATGGTCACGGAAGACTCAACTGAATAAAGGTCGCTTTTCACGTCGATATCGAGCGCAATTCTGGGATAGATATCCGCCATACCGGGTACGCGCTTGATATCCTCACGTTTTTCAAAAGGTTTCTCGGTTCTAGCGAGGATGACGCTGTTTGCTATATCTTCCGTCATGTCATCATCCAGCGACCATAGCAACTCAAGGGCTGCGGTGTTTACATTTATTTTTTTCGTCGCCGAAGCTGTGATATGCGGCCTGAGCCTTGCCACTATTTTTGGCGTGACTCCTTTTATCATCAGTATTTCATCAACAGAATCGAGCTTTCCGTTTTTTGCCCTGTACGGATTTTTGAGCGAAAAGTAATATCCATCCTCGGCCCCATCACGTAACGGCTCTCCATTGGAGTCGAGCCAGTCCACAATAGAGTCCGTGATATCTTCTTCTATTTCCAACCTCGCAAGCATACGCCGGAAAATTTTAATCCTTCTCTCCTGCGGATAGCCACGGGCGCTCACAAGGGAGTTGAGATCAAATTTCCCTGAGTCGTCCTGAATAGTTATAAAAACGTAATCATCATCTATCGGAAGCGGGATACCCCCTTGCGCCCATTCCTCGGTAAGAGCGTCGGCGGGTATATTTTTTCTTTTATCTTCGACCAGGATTTTCGCCGCCACCATCTGACCGGAGCGAGCCGCAAAAAGAGCCTTCGTATCGTTGCTATATGACGCCGCAAGAGCGGACTGTATCCATGCTGAATGAAAAAAATCGACCACGATAATGGTAAGAAGCGACATAACCAAAACGGTGAGCAGCAACGCCATCCCGCTCCTGTTTCTTAGCGGACGCCTATTCATTTCACCCCTCCACCGACAGCCACCAACATGCTCTTTTTAAGCCTGTTATTTTTTTCATCCTCCAAAACAAAATCGACCGCCACAGCGACAGGAGAAGCGTTTCTAATTTTTGATTCGAAACTGTCCCGCCATTCGCCACGATAGAGATAGCGTACGTTAAAAGATTTTATATTTTCTGTGACCACCAGCTCTTCGCTCATTTTCTTGGACGCCACGAGGTCGAGCACATAGGGGTTTTCGCTTCTCGTTAATACCAGGTCTCGCCCATCGCCAACTTTCACAACACGCCATGTAATCTCCGCCTGGTCGGAGCCCGAGCTTACAAAAAGAGCGCGCCTTCCAAAGCCTGTAAAACGTATCTCATCTGTCTGGCGCTCGCTTCCACCGCTATTGATCCCGGTAAAATGTCCTTCACTGTTATTTGGCAATAGCGAGGCGGCCAGCAAATCCTCTGTAAGCTTACGGATGATAAACCGCGAGGCGCTCATAAGCTCCGCCCGCTCATCCATTCCTCTTCCGGCGGCCAGAACACCGTTGAAAGAGCCAAACAACATCATGGCTATAATAGAGAGGATTGACGAGGCGACAAGAACCTCTATCAAAGTAAATCCACCTTTTCTTACACCGATCATCTTGCTAAATACGCTTTCAGCGACACTACGGGCGGACTTTCTCCACCTTTTATTTTATACACCACTACCCGCGCCTCCACGATGTTTTCAAAAGGAGTTTCCTTCATTTGCGTAAGCCATTCGAGCAGCGGATAGTCCTTTCTTCTCTTTTTTTCAACATCCAGGCTTTCCGTAGGCGGTTTGAAATAGAGCCTTTCCATCTCCTCCCTTGCCAGCGTCACAGCGTCGGTGAGCATGGCCGCCTCCGCGTTCAGCGACAACGCCCTGTTGTGAGCCGAAAGCAATGTCACAAGCGATATGGAGAGAATCGCAAGCGACACCATTATTTCCAGTAACG
>UOGA01000296.1_pt1 | contig 15111 bp, 12 predicted proteins | sample 1989841 | NCBI WGS metagenome assembly UOGA01 (sample SAMEA4712198, study PRJEB27164) | hydrothermal vent metagenome | biome: marine basaltic hydrothermal vent biome; feature: marine hydrothermal vent; material: mineral | place: Pacific Ocean | collected 2011-06-14/2011-07-23 | depth 1691 m | reverse complement strand
TATGATGTTTTTCTGGATTGCGTCGTTGACGACTGGCACTCTGAAATTTTCAGGAAATACATAGACGTTGGCTCCGTTCTCCGCAAACTCCGCCAGTTTTAAAATATTTTTATCGTTAATCTCTATGCACCCCTCGGTCTTGGCTGTTTTCTCCCCCAGACCAGAGCCATGAATCCATATGCCATCGCCGGTTTTTCCCATTATTCGATCGACTTTGTTTGGGTAATCAAGAACAAAAGCCATTGGCCCGTACCGTCCCGGCAACTCCGGTTTTTGTTTGACGGCGACAATACGGTACAGTCCTTCAGGGGTCTTGTTGTCGCCTCTCACCTGTTTATCGCCAGACGCAGAGCCGAGGGAAGTTTTATATTTGGTGACGATTTTGTAATTATCCTTATTCTCCTCCAGGACAAAAAGCTCTTTTCTGGTTTTATCGACTACTAAAGTATATAGACCGCCGCCTTCGGGTAGCGGCATGCTTAAAGATGGTTTTGGCAAATCGGCGAGCTCGGACCATAATCCGGCTCCGGCCTGCTCCAGCCCCGGCGAAAGCGCCGCAACGGCCCCGGCCGTAACAGCAGGCTCCGGCTTGACCGGCGGTTTGGGGCTTGCCAGCTTTGCGGTGGCGAACTTCGGCGCGGGAGCGATGTTGGCGGAAGTGGAGCCGGGAAACGAATAGCTGATAATCATAAACAGTGTGGCGAAAACCATTCCCATGCCGGAGTAGGCCGCCACTTTTTCTACAGGAAACGGATATTTAAACCGAAAGGCCCTGGCGACCACAGCATTCGACCAGTTGACTGAAAAGGCTATACGCGCCTCTAACGCGCGCCTGCGAATGCCGTAAGTAAAACTGTCAACGCGCGCGATCAACCGTAGAACCCTCCTGTCAGGAGCCTTCGCCAGCGACAAGTTATAAAAAATATCGAACGCCATCAGGGCCTCCAGTTTTCCGACTCAATTTTCCAGCCCTCATCGGTTTTTACAAGCATGAGAGTTTTCACCCCCGTATCATTATACAGATCGGAGCGGTAATGTTGAATAAATTCCGCCGTAGCCTGGCTGTCGTCTATCGTGATATTGAGGTTTACAACTTCCACAGATATTTGTTTCGCCTTCTCGAATTTTTTCTTCTTGACCGCCAGCCACTCTTCGAGCCCCACATCTTTTTTAGAGAAAACTCCGGCGTAGAATCGGGCGTAGGCCTCATAGTCCCGGTCTTGCCACGCCGATCTCCATCGCTCGATCATCCCGGATATTTCTACCGCGCCATCGTCGCCGCTTTTTTCCTGAAGCGTAACTTCGCTTTTTTGCTCCGCCATGGCGCCACTATCGACGGCTGTTTCCCCGCCGGTGGAGCCTTGCGCTTTCGGCGGCGATTTTAGAATGTTTATATCTTCCATAAGGTCGGCGATTGTGTTTTCGTCTATATTGTACTGGCGTTGCAGTTCGGCAAGCTGAGCCTTTAGATTTTCGATCTCGGCTTCCAGCCTGCTGGCATTCTTGTGAGCCCGGAGCAACCGCTCGGCCATTACAGCAGGATCGTTTTTCTTTTTATAAGGTGTAAAACTTATCTCAAGCTCCGAGTTTTTCTGCTTTAAGTCGTGCTTCATCGGGCGGGCAAGCCATATTTCCACCCTTACGGCTTTGGCTTCTTTGAAATCGAGGACTCCTATACGTTTTATGACATTATCCACCACCAATATCGAAGAGGCGGGAAGCGTACTATAGGCCCCGCTTATCTCCACCGCCAGTCGTCGGGGTTTTTCAAGCATATAGGCGATATATTTAAAAGGAGCGCTCGCTTCGATGCGGATAATTTTCCTCTCGTCGTCAAGATCAGTCTTGACATCCTTTATCGACACACGCTTAAACTCCGGCGCGCTCTTGCGCCCGGTGTTTTTATCCCCGGATGGCTTGCCGGGGAATGGATAAGAGGCGCATCCGGCGATTATGATCGAAGAAATTGTAAAAAACAGAAGTTTTCGATAGTACGTCAAACCATCTCCCTGGTCAGATTAATAGTCCAGACAACTCTACCAGACAGCCATAGATCACGCTGATTTATATTTATTGGCAGTGCGAGTCTGGGTCAGGGGGCCGCTCCTCCGGCCTTTCCGGGTTTGGCGCCCCGCCCTGTTTTTATCTTTGTCAGCTCCTCCCCCGCTTCGCGCGCAAGATCGGCCAGTCCCTCCCCCGTAAGCGCGCTTATCCCCGTGGCGTTATACCTTACAGCTTCGTTGGCTGTAATCTTCGGGTCGGTCTTGTCGATCTTGTTGAAGACAAGCTTTCTGGGAATCTTGTCTAAACCGAGGCTGGACAATATTTTCTCCACCGTTTCGATCTCCCGCTTAAAACCGGGCGATGATATGTCTACGATATGCAAGAGGAGATCGGCGTCGTTTAGCTCTTCTAAAGTTGACCGGAACGTGTCGAGCAACTCGTCCGGCAGATCGCGGATAAAACCGACCGTATCCGAAATAACAACATCCATATTTTCAGGAAACCGCACCCGCCTTGTGGCCGGGTCGAGCGTGGCGAACAGCTTGTCCTCCACTAAAACTTTGCTGTTTGTCATGGCGTTTAGAAGTGTAGACTTGCCAGCGTTTGTATAGCCTATCACGGCCATATGAGGGATGCCCGACCGTTTGCGCAGACTGCGCCGCTGTGTCCTGCCCCGGCTCAGTTTTTCAAGACTGTCCGAAAGTTTCTTTATCCTTTCCTTTATCCGCCTGCCCGTTATCTCCATCGTGGTCTCTCCCGGCCCTCTCACGCCTATGCCGCCCCGGATTCTGCTCAGGCTGTCGTCTTTAGCCCCGATCCTGGGAAGCTCATATTTCAGCTTCGCCAACTCCACTTTAAGCTTCCCCTCTTTTGAAAACGCCCTTCTCGCGAAAATACGCAATATAAGCTGTGTCCGGTCGAGAACCGGCGTTTCGGCCAGGCTCCCTATCCAGCGCGACTGGGCAGGAGACATTTCGTTGTCAAAAAGGATCATGTCGGCGCCCTGCGACATGGAGCGTATTATCAGATCCTTGAGCCTGCCGGAGCCGACAAGCGATTTCGGATGGACGGCGCCTCTGTAGATAACCTGATCCACCGCTGATATCCGCTCAGTTCTGGCAAGCTCGGTAAGCTCCTCCATTCTGGCAGTCACCTCCATTTCAGGCAGGTTTGAAATGTGAGCCAGGATAGCCCTGCCTTCTCCGCTTTGCGCTATCCGTCTGTCGCCACTTGCGACCTCCGACTCTAAAGCTGAAATAAACTCTGGAAACCTGAAACTGGTTTTGGAGAAAGGAGCCGGGTCGATCAGAGCCCAGGCCGGGCCTGCTTGATTTTCTGCGCTGACATGGGCCGAATAAATGGTCATCGGCTCTCCGCCGGGCGCGACGCCGATGGCCGAAACCATATCGAGACGCAAAAGAGCCAGATCCGTGAGGTCGTCGCGGGATAACGGCTCGTTTTTTAGATGAGTGTGCACAAGACGAAGGCCACGGAGCCGACCCGGCCCGGCCCTGGCCCTGGTCAGGTCGGGAATGAAAATCTCCGATGGAGTCCCTATGATGACCCGCTCCACCCTGCCCCGCCTGTCTAAAAGCAGACCGGCCTGGCGGCCTGTCTCTCTTGATATCTGGCACAACGTCACACCAAGCTCGTAACCAATTATCGGATCCACGCCCGATTTGCGCCTGTAAAGACGCCCCAAGGCTTTTATCTGCGACGATTTTAATCCGGTTTTCGAGCCTTCAACCGCTTTGATAAATCACTCCTCCTGTAAAGAAAAGGCCCGCCTGCGTCTAAAACTAGAATGATTCTATTATCAGGGATATTATCGTATCTGACGCCTGGAAAGCGGCGGTCTCAATCGCGTTTTGCCGCAGGCTTTCAGCCAGCGATATCGACGGATCGACCGGGTATTGCCATGTGGTATCCACTTTGCGCTTCTGCAGTATTTTGCCTGTGTGGTTGTTTTTATGCACCAGAAAAATAGAAAGGGTCACCAGATATTCAGTTACGTTGTTGTCCTGGTCGTAGGCCAGAGGCTTTAAAGTGTATGACCTTATCTCGCCGGTTAAAGTGGAGTCGGAGGAGGAGGAATCGTCTACTTTCAGGCGACCGTCTTTTATAAACTCTCCTCTTATAACCCTCGTTACGATCGTCTCGATATCCGGCTCACCGGTGAAATTCCTGAATATTGGAATATTGACGCTACGGACATCAGCGGGAAGCGAGCTACCCCGCCCGACGAGCGAATAACTGCACGCGCCTGCGGTGAACACAAACACCAGGCATAACGCGCAATATTTTTTTATAGTGACAGAATTGGACGACATTGACCAGATTGTACCACGCTTAAACATGTTTCGCTTTGGTTATGCGCCTACGGGTGGCATTGTTTTTATTCCGCGACCGGTTTTTGCGACATGAGCTTTCATTAGCGTGTTTTTGCGATTTTCATATAAACTTCTCTTTTCAGCACCAAAAACAAAAGCTCCCCCGGATGTTTGAGCGATCCTGCTGATTGTTCCGCCTGCGCTCCAAGTCCGAAAAAAAGATCCATCCGTCCGGCTCCCTTAATGGCGCCTCCCTGATCCTGGTTAAAAACGAACCGGCCCACTTTCCCTACGCCGGGAAATTCAGAGGTGAAATGGGCAAGCGCTCCTTTCGGGAATCTGGACGGGTCAAACGCCGCAGACCTGCCGGGCGTCAGCTTCGCCCCGGTGGAGCCGAACGGCCCGTCGTCCATGGCTCTGAAAAAAACATAGCTTGGATTATGATCCAGAACACGTTCTAGCTGATCCGGATTATCCGCAAGCCACTTCCGGATCGCTTTTAGCGACATATCCTCTTTGGATACCGCTTTTTCGTTTATTAACAGTTTCCCGATGGAGAGGTAGGCCCGCCCGTTGACAGCATGGTAGTTGACAAACTCTCTCGTCCCGTCCCGGTACTCGACAACGCCGGAGCCTTGCACGCTCAAAAAGAAAAGGTCAACAGGGTCTTTCACCCACGCCGTCTCCAACCCTCTTCCCGACAGGGCGCCTTCCCGGTCGATGGCCCGCCGGTCGTAATATGGAACCAGCCTGCCGCCTGTCACCCGGCCGGTTATGCTTTTTCCCTTCAGCTCACTGGAGAAAAGCCCCAGGTTTACTCTCACCAGATCGTCGGGCCGTCTGTATATCGGCCACTTGTAAATCTCGTCGCGTTGTCTGCGCGCCTTTAAAAGCGGCTGGAAATAACCGGTGATTAACACATTCCCGCCGCTGGTCGTCCCTGTTCCCCTGAAAATATCGAACTGCGCCCTTATCCGTCTCGCCCTCTCCTTTGGCTCCGGCTCCTCTTCGAAAATGGCGACAAGCCTGCGATGCGACTCTATCAACTCCGCCGGTATAACTTCGCGCGCGCCGAACCGCATGACCTTCGCCGGATTTATTTTCTTTAAATATTTGATAGACTCCTCCGCTGAAAGCCGGAGCGACTCTACCGGCATATCGTCGGCGAGGGAGACTTCATCAAAACGGTTTACCAGTTTCATGGAAGGCCGCTCTTTCGGAGAAAGCGTGGGGAAAAGGGCGCAACTGGTGAAAACCAGCAACGATATGGAGATAAAGAGCTTGGCAGGCCGCTGAAAAAATATTTTCAGCGCGCTGTCAGTAAAATCGGACATCCACATCATCATTGACTGAAAGCCCGTATGTGCCCGATGCGGAGCCGGAGCGGACGAAAAACTCCAGAGTGTCCTGGCTCCCTATGGTCGCGCATATGGCGGCGCTGTCTGGCGCTTCCGAGTAGTTTTTCAAAATCCCTTTTATTACTCCTGACGGAAACTCTATCTCCACCCCTTCGGCGCCAAGCTCTTTTTGAAGTTTTGCGATAAGACCTGATGTGATGTTGGTCACCGCGTTTCCAAAATGATCGATATATATTATGCGCCCTTCTATAAGATTGGGGGCGGACTGGGTCTGTTTCGGAAGATCGAGAAGCAGTGGATCAACAACTTGAGAGCCCAAAGCGTTCATCGCAAATCCTCCCCTGGCGATCCACGCCGCCGCCGGGGCGAAGATGTCGCGCCCGTGAAAAGTATTAGAAACGCTCCTGTTAATAAAGTTGGGGTTGGTTATCTCATGGATAAAGGAGGGACTTAGCTTTTCTATCACTTTTGTAAAAACGCCGTTGTCCGGCCCGACAAAAAAATAGCCGCCCGCCTCGAACGCTATCGGTCTTCGGCTGGAGCCGACGCCCGGATCGACAACGCAAAGGTGGATCGCGCCCTCCGGGAAATAACTGAAAGCGGAATATAAAACGTAGGCCGCCTGTTGTATGTCATGCGGGGATATGGCGTGGGTGATATCGACAAACTCAAGCTCCCGGTTTATTTTCAGCATCACACCTTTCATCACCCCGGCGTATGCGTCCGAGGAGCCGAAATCGGTTGTCAGCGTGACGATAGACATAGCGCCTCTCCTGTCAGATGGCCGTTTACAGCCTCGATAACGCAAACCGGGACGATGGTGTTCATCAGGCTCTCCGGCCCGTCCAGATATACGGTCATGTAGTTATCTGAAAAGCCTTTGAGCAGACCAGACTTATCTCTTTTGTTTTCTATTAACACTTCCACTGTCCGGCCAATAAACAAACTACGAAAATTTTCGCCTTTATCGGCGGAGAGTTTTTTAAGAATGGCCGAACGCATTTTCGCAACCTGTTTTGCGGGCGCGTCCGGCAGTAAAGACGCCTCTGACCCTTCGCGTGGAGAAAAAGCGAACACATGGAGCATCATCAACGGCGATAGCTCGATAAGAGCGCGGGTTTGGTCAAACTCACGCTCGCCTTCGCCCGGAAACCCGACCATCACGTCGGCGCCCAACCCGATATCGGGTATACGCTTAACAAGTTTTTCGAGAAGCTGTAGATACTCACCTGCCGAGTAGGGGCGGCGCATGCTTTTTAATATAGTGTCCGAGCCGCTTTGCAGGGGGATATGCAGATGCCGACAAACACGCGGCTCTCCGGCCATAAGCTCGATCAGCTCATCGGTCACATCGTTCGGGTTTATGCTAGACAGCCTGATTCTCTCGATCCCGGTATCTCCAACTATTTTTTTCATAAGACCGGCAAGCGTGATCCCGCCTCCGCTTTTGTACTGGCCTATGTTTATCCCGGTGAGCACCACCTCTTTAATACCGGCTTTGCTCATATCGCCTATCCTTGCAGTCACAGCCTCCGCTTTGGCGCTCCTGCTCTTTCCCCTGGCCACCCGCACAAGGCAAAACGCGCAAACCTCGTCGCATCCCGACTGCACGTTAAGATAGGCGTTTGTTCTCCCCTCCATAGCGGTGACAGGGCGCACCGGCAAAGTTTCCGGAGGCTCCGATCCGCCGACGAAGATCGACCGGCTGTTATCCGAATCGATTGCGCTTAACGCTTTGGCTATATCAAACTTTTCGGCGTTGCCTACTACAAGGTCAACCCCTTCGACGGACGATACCGCCTCCGGGCTTGTCTCGGAATAACATCCGGTGACGACTATACGGGCGTCCGGATTGGAGCTTTTGGCGCGCCGTATGGCGGCCCGGCATCTGGCCGCGCTTTTGCCGGTGACGGCGCAGGTGTTTATCACCACAACGTCCGCCCGCTCCGAAGACTCCACAGCCATAAACCCGGCCCTGCCAAGCTCGTAAGCCATCTCCGCGCTTTCAAACCGATTGTAGCGGCACCCCAGCGTTTCAAAAGAAACTTTCTTTTTTTCCATCCCGCCATTATAGGGAACCGGGACACAAGTAGTCGATCAACTTCTTTTGGTGAGGGCGCAAAGCCAGACCGCCCGTCCCGTCGCCCTGAGTGTTAAGCGACGGGGCTCGATCCGCGCGGGCAGGCCCGTGACTCTCACGGATAAACCTTAGCGAAGCGAAGATTTCCCCTCCTTACCGAGGAGGGGTCGAACAAGCGTAAGCGAGAGAGCCACGCCCATACCGGGGTGGTACCCCATTAAAAAGTCTTTTGCTTATGCTCATCGGGTTGTTCTTCACCTCAATGTATCAGCATGACTGCCCTGAGGTGAAGGACACCTCAGGTAATGGCAAAGGGAGCGGTAAAATGTCATTGCGAGCGACTGAAAGAAGCGCGGCAATCCCTCCCTCTCTTTCGCCACACAAATGTCACCCCGGACATCGATCCGGGGTCTCGTTTTACAAAGCGCTCGCCCTTTTCAACGAGAGGCCCAGATTATTCCTTTCGCATAGGCGGTATGCGCAAATTCTTTCTGGAAGCGAAAAAGCCATCTGTGAACATAAACGGCGCGTGGCAAAAAAGTTATCGAGCGCCAGGTCGAAGCGACGGACAGCCAGATCGACAGGCTTGTTTACGAGCTGTACGGTTTGACCGAAGAAGACATCAAGATTATCGAGGAATCTTTGTAGGGGCAGGTTGCATAAGTAAAATCCGGGCGGATGGGTGATCGCCCACTTCATTACGAAGCCGGGTCGTGTAAATCCGCCGAGACAAGAACCACCGAGCTTTTGGGGGGAAGCGCGAAGTAACCGCCGTCTATCAGCTCTTTCTCCTCACCCGTCTTGTAAAAATCGTCCGGCGTTTTGAGCGCTGTAAAGATTTTCTGGAGCCATCGCCGGTTTTCGATTACCGGAAGCTCGAAAGATACTGTATCTTCCCCGGAGTTAAACGCGGCGTAGATATCTGGCGCCCTTCGCCCGTCCTCTTTCACCGGGCCGCCTATTGTAAAAGCCACTATCCGCGACGACGGTGTCCAGTCTGGCTCACCCGGTTTTTCGCCGTGCCATGCTATGTCTGGTATCTGTGTGCCCTCCATCGGCTCGCCGGTGTAAAAGTCAGCGCGTCTGAGCGCGGCGTTCTCATTCCGAAACGCCACCATCAAAGATACGAACCTGTGAAACCCGGCGTTTTTTCCCAACAGGCTCCAGTCAACCCAATTAAGCTCGTCATCGTGGCTCCACGTATTGTTGTTTCCGTTTTTCGACCTTGCCATCTCGTCCGCCTCGTATAGCATGGGGACTCCCTGGGATATCAAAAGCAGTACGATGGCGTTTTTCATCTGGCGAAGCCTCAGGCTTATGATTTCGGGATCGTCCGTCGGCCCCTCCACGCCCTGGTTATAGCTGAAGTTGTTGTCGGTTCCGTCCCGGTTATCCTCGCCGTTTAGCTCGTTATGTTTTTCGTTGTAGGAAAAAAGGTCGGCAAGCGTAAACCCGTCGTGGCAGGTTACAAAGTTGATGGAGTGATAGGGATATCGTCCCCCGCTTTGATACAGGTCGGGACTGCCGGACACGCGATGGGCCAGTTCCGCCGCCTGTCCCTCGTCGCCCTTTAGAAAACGCCGGATGTTGTCGCGGTACTTCCCGTTCCACTCGCCCCACCGGCCCCACGAGCAAAACTCGCCCACCTGGTAAAGCCCTCCTGCGTCCCAGGCTTCGGCTATCAGTTTGATATCGGCTAAAACGGGATCGAGGGCGATCGCCTCGACAAGCGGGGGCTCGCTTAGCGGCTCGCCGCTCATGCCCCGGCTCAGTATCGAGGCGAGGTCGAACCGGAACCCGTCTATATGCATCTCGGTGACCCAGTAGCGGAGGCACTCGCGGATCATGTCGCGGACAACCGGATGGTTGCAGTTGATGGTGTTGCCGCAACCGCTAAAATTCAGATACTCCCCGTTCTCATCAAGCATGTAATAGATTTTGTTGTCGAGTCCTTTAAATGAATAGACCGGCCCCTTTTCATCTCCCTCTGCGGTGTGGTTGAACACAACATCCAGGATCACTTCGACGCCCGCCTCGTGACAGGCGCGTATCAGCTCTTTAAACTCGTTGATCTGCCCTCCGCCGGAATCTGCGGCGTAGGAGGCTTTGGGGGCGAATAACGCTATGGTGGAGTAACCCCACAGGTTTATGAGCGGCCTGCCGGTGGCCGGATCGCTCAATCCTGTTTCGCTTTCATAAAACTCGTGGACAGGCATAAGCTCTATGGCGTTGATCCCCAGTTTTTTTAGATACGGAATTTTTTCAATGAGTCCTTTAAAGACACCTGGGGCGCCGACGCCCGACGAATGATGGCGTGTAAAACCTCTTGTGTGCGTCTCGTAGATGATTAAATCTTTCATCGGAATGTTGGGCGGCTTGTCGCCTCGCCAATCGAAAGAGCCTGTACCGATCCTGCATCTCAATTGATGCGCGCTCATATCTTCGGGGCCGGTCTTCGCGTACCTCCCCCCCCACTCTCCAGAACCTGCCAGAGATTTGGCGTATGGATCGAGCAAGATAGCGTCCGAATCAAATCGATGGCCGGTTTTTGGGTCGTATGGGCCGTTGACGCGGTATGCGTAAAGGACATTTGCATGATCGAACGAGTCGAGCTGGATATGCCACACGTCGCCTGTCGTGTTCTCAGACCTGTTCAACTCCAGACTGGCAAAGGGGTCGCCTCCATTTTCTTTGAAAAGTAAAAGGGTCACCGAAACCGCGTTTTTGGAAAAAATCGAGAAATTCACCCCTCTTGGAATGATGGTCGCCCCTAACGGAAGAGGGCTTCCCTTTTTCAGGATAAAAGGTTTTTTCGGTGAGGAGCCGCTATATTCAGTCATTCACCGATTGTATAGCACGCGCTGGCCCTGATACATAACCCAATTAGTCAAGTTTGACGGTTCGAGGGTAATTTGTTAGAATGGTTGATCGTGGCAATATTTTAACTCTTTTCCAACTCGTGGTGTATGCGTAAAAAATCTAGTTCAGCTTTTAAGGTGGGCTCTAAAGTCATCTATCCAAATCATGGCCTGGGAATTATAGAAAAGATAGAGGAGCGTAAAGTCTCTGGAACCGCCGGCGCCTTTTACATCATCAGGATTCAAAAAGGCTCTATGACCATCATGGCCCCGACCAAGACAGCGGAGACTATGGGGTTAAGGGATATCATCTCCAAGAACGAGATTCCAAAAATTATGCGAATCCTGAAAAACGGAATCGCCGAGAGTTTTGAGCCGAACTGGAACAAAAGGCAGAAAACATACATCGACAAGATCAAAACCGGATCTCTTTCCGAAGTCGCTACTGTCTACAGGGCTTTGCACAAGTTAAAAGAGTCCAAAGGGCTTTCTTTTGTGGAGCAACAGGTGTTTGAAAACGCCCATCACCTGGTCATAAGCGAGCTGGCCGAAGCCAAAGGCATCGGAGAGGAAAAAGTTGTGAAGCTGGTTGATAGAGCCTTATCCAACTAACCTGGCGGTAGTATCCTTTATTTTTCGAAGATGTGGCGGATATGGTCGAACTGGGACTGCTAAAGAAAATCGATGTTCTTTCCGGCCTGGCGGATCGCGATCTGGAGGATTTCGGAAAACACTTAACCCCTGTCCATCTCGACAAGGGATATTGCCTTTTTTACCGCAACGACCAAAGCTCCGGCCTCTACTTCCTTTCGAAAGGATCGCTACAGATCATAATCGATAATGAAGCGAACAAGGAGATCATCGTATACACAATAATAGAGGGCGATATAGTGGGGGAGATGACCCTTTTCGACAGCTCCGCCCGCTCGGCTACGGTTGTCGCGCTGGAGGAATGCCGCCTCCACAAAATCCGAAGCAGTAAGTTTATCGAGCTTATGGGCGTATACCCTGCGATAGCCATCAACCTGTCGCGGATTCTTGTCGACAGGCTTCATGCGGCCAACGACATGATCGAGCGGCTCGGTATGATGGACGGAAGCCAGAAAGTCGCTCATTATCTCAAGGCGTTGATTATGCGCGAGGGGGAGCTGAAAAACGCATGGTACTGCCTGCCCAAAAAACCGACATACCGCCATATATCCCAAAGGCTTGGTGTCTCTGAAAAAACCGTCTACCGGACGGTGCAATCGATGTTAAAGGAGGGTAACATCGATATAAAGGGGCGGAAACTGATGGTCAAACAAGTTTTTCTGGACAATATTCATTGACTGGAAGGGCGGGAAGGGCGATGCGCTGGCTCCTTGTGATAGCGTTGATAACTGTAACTTACTCAGCCTGCTCCAAACTCGACGATCCTCAAAACAAGATTATAGAAAAAGCCGCCCAAATGGCGTTGCAGGAAAAGTTGGGACGCGGCGTCAAAGCGAAAATGACCGCAGATGGCGTTATTGTCTCCGGCCAGGGCGCGGAATATACGATTTCCTTCTCGATAAAAAATCATCCCACAGCCAAAGAGCCTCCCGGCGACCTGCCTTTGTTTCCCGGCGCTTCTATCACCGGTTATTTCAAAGGAGCGGATGAAGACACTGTAAGATTAATCGCCACAGGGTCGGCCGTGGAGATCGCGGGATTTTATCAAAAAGCTTTTAAAAATAAAGGATTCATCCAGAAACGCGCGATGACAGGAGAAAGTGAATTCTCCGGCGCATGGATTTCGCCCCGCGCAGGTTTTGACGTCAACATATATTCGTATAAAGAGGAGGGGCGCTCGCAGATCGTGATGATAATATCATGGGCGGAGGAGGCGGGGGCGCCTGGGGCTTTAAAATAGGGCGGATTTGCGGGCGCTATATCCTGGCTCCGCACTCCGCGCAGAACTTATGGTCGTCTGCCGCAGACGATCCGCAATTGGAGCAGAGACGTTCATTACCCGGTTCCGGGACAGCGCGGCTGGACGAAACAGCGCGGCTGGACGAGACAGCGCTACTGGACGGGACAGCGCTACTGGCCGGGACAGTTCTAATGGAACTCTCCTTTTCATGGTCGTCCACTCTTTTTAAAAGGTTGATCGCCTCTGTCTCCATACTGGATTTCATCGTTTTATAATCGTTATCGTCTATTTTTCCTGTTTTATAGTCGAACTCCAGGTCTATCAGGGCGGTATAAGCCGCCTCTTTTTTGTACAACAGATCGGAGTAATCGCTTTCTGTCAGAGTCTGGCCGGGCACAGCGGCTGAATCCCGCCTATAAAGTGGATACGCGATAAAAACAAGCGTCAGGAGCAAAAGAGCCAGTTCCACCAAAAAAAGAGACATCCTTAGTTTCCTACGCCTCGAAATCCTTTAGCTCTTTTTTCAGTTTTTCCGCCATTTCATCATTCATCTCAGGCGCAGGCTCCGGGCCGGATTGAGGCGCGCCGCTTTTCTCTCCTTTTTTGGCCCATCGCGACGCCGTGACAGCCACCCCCGACCCGGCGGCTATGATCGCAATGAACGGCATGATGTATCCAACCAGGTTGAATCCTTTTTTCGACGGAGAGGAGAGAGCCACTTCGCCCTCTCTTTTTACAAAATAAGCTACTACATCGTCATAAGTTTTGCCGTCATTGAGCATGGCGCGCATTTTTTTTCTGGCCGGAACAGCGTACCCGCATTTTACGTGGGGACAGTTGGCGATTGTGGAGTTGCATCCGCATAAGCATTGCAAATCACGCGACAGCTTGCTAAACACCTGCTCAAGTTCGTTCCCGGCGCCGGTACCGGCAGGCTCCACAGCCATCGCCGGAGCTGATACGAGAAGCAATATTGGAGCGATAAAATAAAGCGCAATTTTCATCGACACACCTTATGACAGACAATCTCTTTGAGTATTCATGATAACACAATAGGAAAGGAGGCTCTGTAACAGTTATCTCCACCAGATTTCACACCATGCGGCGCCACTGGCGCCCCGGACACCGATCCGGGGTCTAGCGCCTGAATGAATGAGATACCGGGTCACAAGCCCGGTATGACATAATGCGCGCCCCAAGCCTCCCGCCATGCCGTCCTGAATCCTTACCGCTCTGCGGTCTGTACTTCACCCCGTTCAGCCGTGCTGAGCGACGCGAAGTACCTTGCCTTTCACTCCCCCTTTCCGAGGGGGTGTTCTATTTTCTTATTCTATTATTGAACACCATCCCGTTATGTGTGTGGCCCAGCCACTCCCCTCCTCGCAAGGAAGGGAAAGACGTGGGCTAATTAAGTATCGTGTCCCCGGAACTGAAATTTTCAAAACAGATCATTCCAGCCTGGATTCCATCATGTCCAGGCAGACCCATATAAGCGTGGACAGGAGGGGCGCGTAAAAGTAGATGGATGTCTCCAACGGTAATCCGAAGAAATTTTCGGCGAGTTTCATATAGGGAAAAACAGCGCTCACAAGCGCCGCTCCGGTGACGATCAGAAAAAGTTTTGCAAGCGATCGCATTTTTAAAGACAACACCTGCACCGCCACCGCGCCTGCGGAAAACAAAACCGCCATCGCAAGGTAGGTGAACATAAAGTGGGTCACCCATATTTCATTGTCGAGCAGATATTCGTTGGTTGCTGTGTCTACGATATGAATCAAGACTCCGCCTATGGCGCCTGCCACCGCGCCGATCAGCCCGCCCAATATTCCGTTGCGGAAAAAAGCAGGAGCCGAAACGGTGAAGATGCCTAAAACGGCCCACGACATAACCTGATACGTCTGTAAAGACGCTAACTGTATCAACTGGCCTTCGTCCAGCATAATTTTCAACCAGGCTCCGGCGAACCCGGCCACTGCGCAAACAACCGCCAGCATAACGGGAAAGGAAAAACCGGCGTCTTTTTGGCGCAGATGATCGGACATCGTAAGGCCGGGACCGGGGACCGAAACGGAGCCGGACCGGGCTCCATCGCGCTCGCTTTCCAGTTGTCTGGCCTGTATCTCGACTTGGCGGCGATCCCTTTCCAGCTTCCTCTGCTCATACTCCATTTTCGATTTCATCTTCGACAGCTTGTCGCCTTCGTCGAGCCCCAGGTATTTTCCAAGAGCTGTCCTGAGCTGGCCCGCTGTCTGGAAACGGGCGTTGGGCTTTTTCTCAAGGCATCTAAAAACTATTCTGGCAAGCGCCTTGTCGCACTCTTCAAGAGGAGGCGGAGCTTTGTTGATATGCTGGTCTATTACTTCGCTCGCTTTAGCGCTGTTGAACGCGATCTTACCCGCGATCAACTCGTACATGGTCAGTCCCAGCGCGTAAATGTCGCATCTTGCGTCCGGCTTTTCCCCCTGCAATACTTCTGGCGCCATGTAGGCGAGGGTTCCGGCGATTTGCGGATGGTCGTCCGACTCGGACGCGAGCATTCTGGCGATCCCGAAATCCATCAGCTTCACTTCGCGCCTGGAGCTAATCATGA
>UOGA01000044.1_pt1 | contig 15148 bp, 9 predicted proteins | sample 1989841 | NCBI WGS metagenome assembly UOGA01 (sample SAMEA4712198, study PRJEB27164) | hydrothermal vent metagenome | biome: marine basaltic hydrothermal vent biome; feature: marine hydrothermal vent; material: mineral | place: Pacific Ocean | collected 2011-06-14/2011-07-23 | depth 1691 m | reverse complement strand
CGACTCTTGTCAAGCAGGGCCGTAAAGTGGCCATAGTAAGCTCCGGCGCCGTGACCATCGGCGCAAGACGCCTCGAAGTGGGAAGGCGTAATCTTTCCATCCCTGTTAAGCAGGCGGCGGCGGCGGTTGGGCAGAGTGATCTGATCGGGCTATGGGCCAAAAGCCTCGGCGCGGAGGGATTGAAAGTGGGGCAGATACTTCTCACCCATGACGATCTTGCGAACCGCAGGCGATTTTTAAACGCGAGAAACACAATAAACGCCCTGTTCGATTTCGGGTTCACGCCTGTGATAAACGAAAACGACACCGTCGCCGTGCACGAGATCAAGTTCGGCGACAACGACACGCTAAGCGCGCGCGTAACAACCTTGATAGAAGCAGGTCTGCTTGCGGTTCTCTCCGATGTGGACGGGCTCTATTCGAGCGATCCGAGGCTCGATAGAAACGCGCGCAAGGTGGATGTTGTAGACAAGGTTGACGATTCGATTCTGGCTATGGCCAAAGACTCGTCAACACGCACAGGGCTTGGAGGCATGGCTTCCAAAGTCAGGGCCGCCGACGAAGCGGCCAGGATCGGCGCGGCGACGATCATCATACCGGGCGCAAAAGAAAACAGCTTGCTCGACGCGCTCGCAGGGGAGCCGATCGGCACCTTTTTCTTCCCGCATAAAGACAAGATGAGTGGCAAGAAACATTGGATAGAATACACGCTCAAGTCACAAGGCGCGATTGTTGTCGATAAAGGCGCCAAAGACGCGCTCATTTTAAATGGAAGAAGCTTGCTAGCCTCCGGGATAACGGATGTCAAAGGCGATTTCGAGTCGGGCGAGGCGGTGGATATCGTCGGGCCGGATGGAGAGACGATAGCTAAAGGGCTCGTCAATTACCACTCCTTCGAGCTGGCGCGGATCATGGGCCGAAAGTCTGGCGAGATTGAAGAAATCCTGGGCTATAAAATTTACGACGAGGTGATGCACAGAAACGATATGGTCTTCTCCAGATGATATAGCCATAGCCACTCTTCATTCCCAGTACAATTTTATCCGCGAAAACTCTCTTTTGTCGCCATACTCATGCACCTGATTAATAACGTGTTATCTTGTCGTCGCCTGTATTCAATCCTTACAGAATATTTCCATCGACATTTGTCCTTATTTTTTCCTTTAACTTGTTTTAGAATAATTATTCATTTTATATGCAATCCAGGCGATGGTCAGGACATAATAGGCGCAGGTTTTAGAACAAAACTTCTTGGGATTTTCTTATCGTAAAGGGATTGTCATTTTGAGCGATTCGGCATTGGCGGACACAGCGCAACCGCCCGGTAATGAGATAAGCCGGAGGATGTTAGCCGAGCAGGTAAAACTTGCCTTTAATCAAATCGGCTTCGGTTTGCTGGCGACTATGTTTTGCGCCATCGCTTATATGATAGTAGTCTGGGATGTCGTTCCCTTCGCCAGGCTACTAACCTGGTTTACCGCTCTTACCGCGCTGACTTTTATCCGGCGCCTGTCTTCCACAGTTTTCTTTCGCCAAAAACCGGGAGCCAAAGAGGCTTTCCGATGGAGCGTTATATTCAATGCAGGCGCTTTTCTTTCCGGTTTGCTCTGGGGAGTGGTCGGCGTATTTTTGTTCCCCGAAAATTTCATAGGCCACCAGGTTTTTCTTATCTTGCTGGTGGCCGGGCTCTCAGCCGGAACAGCCTCTACCTACACAGCCATAAAATGGGCGCCGCCCCTTTTTATCATCCCGTCGATGGGTATTTTGACCATTAAAATCTCCACTATAAGCGGCGACATCTATCCTGAGATGGGCGCCGTTATGGCTTTTTACACTTTAGCGATCCTCGGATCGGCGAGCCGCATAAACAAAGCCACAACGCATACATTAAGCCTCCGATTCGAAAATGTTGGTTTAATTGAGGAACTGGAAAAAACCAATAAAAAATTCAAGCAGTTATCCGAAGCCACTTTCGAAGGCGTCCTGGTGCATGACAAAGGAGAGATACTTTTCACTAACAACGTTCTCCCTGGGATGTTCGGCTATAAGGCCGGGGAGGTCAAAGAGCTAAACGCGCTCGATTTCGTGGCCCCGGAGCATAGGGATTTCGCCAAAGACAAAATGCTATCCGGCGCTGAAGAGCCATATGAGACTTCAGGAATCAGCAAAGACGGGCGAAGAGTTCCGGTCGAGATACATGGGAAACCTGTTCCCTACGAAGACAGGATCGTCCGCATGGTCGCCATAAGGGATCTGACCCAAAGAAAAGAGAGCGAAACCGCCCTGAAAGAGAGCGAGGAGCGGTATCGCGATCTTTTCGAAAACGCCAACGACCTTTATTACACAACCAATCTTGAGGGGAAGTTCACATCCGTTAACATGGCGATTCTTGACACTCTCGGATACAGGCGCGAGGAGCTTTTGGGAAAACATTACAGTACAGTTGTCCCCCCGGAGTTAATCGAAAAAGCCAGGAAAATGACCCGGCGCAAGCTCGATGGAGAAGAGAGGACGAGGTACGAGCTGGAAATTATCGGCAAAGACGGGCGCCAAATACCGGTTGAGCTTAGCACGAAACTTATAATCAAGGATGGAGAGCCTGTAGGCGTGCAAGGCGCCGCAAGAGATATGACTGAGCGTAAAAAAGCGGAAGACGCTCTTAAGATACTTAAAAGAGCTCTCGACCAAACTTCCGAAATGGTCTCCATTACCAACAATAAAGGTGTCATTGAATATGCAAACAGGGCCATGGAAAAGGTCACCGGATATTCGTCGGAAGAGCTTATTGGCCGCACTCCGCGTGTTTTCAAATCTGGTGAGCATGGAAATGAATTCTACAGGAATATGTGGGATACCATCAAAGCCGGAGATACATGGAGTGATTGTATAATAAACAAAAATAAATCGGGTGAGCTTGCTGACGAGGAGATGACTATCTCCCCTATCAAAGATCATAAAGACGACATAACTCATTTTGTAGCCATTAAACGGGACATTTCAGAACGTAAACAGTCTGAGGAGAAACTCAAGAAAGCAAAAGAAAAGGCGGAGGAAGCCACCAGGCTCAAGGACAAGTTTGTCTCCCTTGTAGCGCACGATCTGAAGACGCCGTTCAATTCCATTCTCGGATTTTTAGCGCTTTTGAGAGGTGGAAATATAGGAAGTCTTAACCCTCAACAACAAGAAATTGTCGATCGGACGCTCACCGGGGGAGAAAAGCTTGTCCAGATGATCGACGACCTGCTTGACCTGAGCCTGCTTCAGTCAGGAAAGCTTCCTTTGAGGCGGATTGCGTTTTCCGCAAGAGGCGTTATCGACAGTGTGGTAGAAGAGATTGGGTATTTAGCGGATTCTAAAAATATACGAATAGAGATTGAAGTTTTAAAAATCAAAAAAGTCTATGCCGATATGAAACTTTTTCACGGCGTGATAAGAAATCTGATGTCCAACGCCATTAAGTTTTGCGATAAAGGCGGCTTGATTAAAATATTTACCTTAGATGACAGTAACGCCACGATAGCTGTTAGTAATACAGGCGTTGAGGTGGAGCCCGGCATACTCGATAATTTATTCAAGCATGAAATAAAGACGACAACCAGGGGGACATCCGGAGAGGAAGGGACAGGTTTCGGGCTTCCGTTCTGCCATGATGTTATGAAAGCCCACGGCGGATCAATCCGGGTCGAATCGAAAAAAGCCGAGGGGAGCGTCTTTTACGTCTGTTTTCCGTCCGACCAGCCCGATTAGCCATCCTATCGCAGGTTAGCTCTTTTTATCTGGAAGTTTCTTTCAAAATTCATTTTCATATTCAAAAAAGCTATAATCTATAGCCATGGTTAGAATGCAAATCGCGCAAACATCAATTGAAGGAGGCGCTAATTTTGGATGAGATAGAAAAAATAGCCAAAGCCGCAAGGGAAGCGTCAAGGGAAATGGCGGCGGCGCCTTCTTCTGTCAAAAATTCCGCCCTTTTGGCGATGGCCGACGCTCTGGAGAAAAACCGGGAGAGGATATTCGACGCTAACAAGAGCGATCTTGACGAGGCAAAGAAAAACGGGCTCAGCGGCGCGATGCTCGACAGGCTCAAACTGGACGATAAACGTGTAGGCGGTATGGCCGGAGGGATCAGAGAGGTGGTGGAGCTTGACGATCCGGTTGGCGAGATATTAAACGTGACGCGCCGCCCCAACGGGATGCGTGTGGGGCAGATGCGTGTTCCCCTGGGCGTTATCGGGATCATCTACGAGTCGAGGCCCAACGTCACGGCGGACACGGCGGCGCTTTGCCTTAAATCTGGCAATGCGGTTGTGCTTCGCGGCGGGTCGGAGGCGATCCACTCCAACCGCGCCATTGCGGATATTCTTTCGTCCGCTATCGTGTCCGCCGGTGTACCGCAAAACGCAATCTCGCTTATCCCCACAACCGACAGGGAAGCGGTGAAAACCATGCTGAAGATGGACAAGTATATAGACATAATCATTCCCAGAGGAGGGTACGAGCTTATCCGTTTTGTCACCGAAAACTCCGTTATCCCGGTGATAAAGCATGACAAAGGGTTATGCCACGTCTATATAGACGCCGGGGCTGATATAAAAATGGCCGGTGAGATAGCGTTTAACTCCAAGGTTCAACGCCCCGGCGTGTGCAACGCGGCGGAAACCATGCTGGTTCATAAAGATATAGCCGAAAAATTTCTGCCCGGAATGATTAAACGGTTTCATGACGCCGGGGTGGAAATACGCGGGTGCGACAAGACCAGAGAGCTGGCGCCAGATGCGGTGGAGGCCACGCCGGACGATTGGGACAAAGAGTACCTCGATCTTATTTTGTCCGTGAAAGTCGTCGATTCGATAGACGACGCAATGTCGCATATCGCACAATACGGGTCCGCCCATACGGAGACCATAGTGACCAACGATAAATCGGAAGAGGAAAAATTTCTTAAGCTTGTCGATTCGTCGGCTGTCATGGTTAACGCATCGACGAGATTTAACGATGGAGGCCAGTTCGGCCTGGGGGCGGAGATAGGCATCTCGACGCAAAAACTGCACGCCAGGGGGCCTATGGGGCTAAAAGAGCTTACATCCCTGAAATACATCGTTTACGGGGAGGGCCAGATTCGCGAATGATGATCGGTGTTTTGGGAGGCTCGTTCAATCCAATTCACATCGGCCACCTCAGCGTCGCGCAGGAGGCGGCCCAGCTTATGAAATTAGACAGGGTATATTTTGTGGTCTGCGCAAACCCCCCGCATAAAGAAAAAGAGACGCTAATTGAAAACCGCCACAGATACAAGATGGTTGAGCTGGCGCTGGAGGACAACCCGATTTTTTACCCAAGCGCAAACGAGATGGAGCGCGGGGGAATAAGCTATACCATCGACACCATGCGAAGCTTTAAAGAGCAGTTCGGGGATGATATTTATTTTATCACCGGGCAGGACGCCATCGAAGATATAGGATCGTGGAAATCGGCGGCGGCGTTGCTGAAAACTTTTAATATTGTCGTGACCACAAGGCCCGGTTACGACTCCTCCGCTTTGTTCGATCTTCTGCAGTCTGTTTTGTCTGTCAAGTACGCAAACCTTAAACTCAAATTTATAGGCGAAAACAGTAGCGGGACGGTAAAGTCGGTAGGCGCCGCCGGGTCTTCATCGGCCATTCATTTTGTCCGGACTCCGATGCTCGACATATCCTCATCGGACATCCGAAAGAGGCTTATCGAAGGACGCTCTATTAAATATCTTGTGCCGGGGGTTGTAGAAAGATATCTTAAAGAGAACAAAATTCTTTGCGGCGGTGGAGCCGCAGCGCCCGAAAAACAAACTAGCTGGATGGAATGAGTATGACATCTGTTGAAAAAGCGTCTGTATGTTATAATTGCGCGCTTTCGAAAAAAGCGGTCGATCCGGTAGCATTCGATCTGAACGAAATTTCGGACGTCACCGATGTTTTTATCATAGCGGGCGGAACGTCCACCCGGCATGTACAGACTATCGCTTCGGCCATAGAAGGCGTTTTGAGGGAGATCGGAGAGAAAAATTATCATATTGAAGGCTACCAAAACGCCTATTGGGTTCTCATCGACGCAGGTGATGTGGTCATCCACGTTTTCTCGGAGGAAGCCAGGAAATATTATGATCTGGAAAGACACTGGCTTGACGCGCGGAAAATAGAATTCGATCCACCCGCCGCCGTGGAAGCGACATAGGATTGACAAGGAAGTAGAGAATGGACAAAAACAGCGCCGCGCGTTTCAGAGAAACGCTGGTCAGCCTCAAAGAACAGTTGGCCGGAGATCATGAACGGATAGTCGGCGCCAGCTCTGAAGAGTTCGGGGCCGACCTGCCCGACATCAACGACGAAGCGGCCCGCACCATGTCAAGGAGGATACTCCTGGAGATCGGCGACAAAAACTTCGACGCAATCAACCAGGTCAACGAAGCCCTGGATCGGATCGAAAAGGGAGAATACGGGGAATGCGAGGAGTGCGAGGATAACATCCCGATCAAAAGGCTTGAGCTCCTTCCTTTCGCGAAATATTGCGTGGAATGTCAGGAACGTCTTGAGAAGTGAGACGTCGAATAATTTAGAAAAAGCGCTATGCCTATCCAGCTTATCTTATTTTTACTAGCCATTTTGGGCGGGTTTTTATACCTTACGCTCCTCAATATAACGCCCGTACCTATAAATATTTATCCGGACATCACAATTAATCTTCCGGTTTCCCTGCCGCTTTTCGCCGCGTTTTCCGGCGGAGTGGTCACGGTTATGCTTCTCTATTTTTACGACACGTTTATAGAAACGGTCAACAAGGCCAGAAAATCGGCGCTCGACAAAAGGGCCCGTCGTGTCGTGGAGCTGTATGATACAGGGGCGGAGCAGTTGCGCCTGAATAACTCCGGACAAGCGGAGAAATATTTTAAAAAAGCCCTCGCCCACGACCAGAGCCATCTCCCGTCAATCATCGGCCTGGGAGTGATCCGGCGGATGGATGGAGTGGTATCCGAAGCGATAAAGCTTCATTCCAAAGCGCGGGGAATAGATAAAAACTCGGTCACCGCCCTGATGGAGCTTGGCGAGGACTATATCGCGGCGGAGCAGTTCACAAACGCGGTCTCTGTTTTTCAAGAGGCGATAGGCCTTGTCGGCAGGTCGCTCCCTCCTCATATCCGGGTGCGGGATATTTTGCTCAAAACGCGCAACTTCAACGAAGCCATCATAGCCCAGAAACGGATCGTATCCATAGCGCCGCGCGGACAGGCGCAAAAAGAGCGCGCAATGCTGACTGCGCTCATTTATGAAGAGGCTCTGGATAAGCTGGCCGAAGGCCGGTTTTACGACGCAAAAGACGGATTTAAATCGGTTTTACGCAATGACGGCCAGTTTATCCCCGCTTACCTTAAGCTGGCGGAGGTTTACGAGCGGATCGGATCGACCAAAAACTCGATCAAAACTCTGGAAAAAGGTTTCAAAGCCACTCGCTCGATTTTAATTCTAAAAGCTCTTGAGATGTTCCTGTCGGCAAGAGGCGAGATGGATAAAGTGGTGGACAACTACAAATGGGCGAAAAGCCTTGAGTCGAACAATGAGGTTATACGCCTCCTGCTGGCGGACGCCTACGTAAACGTATCCAACTTCGCTTCGGCCAGGGCCGAAATCGACTCGCTTAACGGATCGCTCGTTCATACCACCTTGTACCACCTGATAGAAGGCAAGATACAGCATGGGGAAAACAACATCGACCAGGCCCTCGACTCCTATGCCAAAGCGCGCGAAAAAGAGGCCGCATCTTGCCTCAGCTTCACCTGCATGGCCTGCGGCGGCGGTAGCCATGAATTTTCCGGGCGATGCAAAGCGTGCGGGCAATGGAACACCCTGCAGGCCGTTTTGTCGTAACTGAGCGTATCGCCCACTGCTTTACGCAGTAACGCGATAAACTCAAAACCCGGCCCCCCGGCCCACGGCCCCACGGCCCCCGGCCCCCGGCCCACGGCCCCACGGCCCCCGGCCCACGGCCCAGACGGACCGTAGGCTTATACTATTTTCTTGCCGTGCTCCCGGCTATTTTCTATAAACACCTTGTTGTTGTTTTTCCCGGCCACTATTGACCCGGCCACATAAAGCCCAGGCACGCTCGTCTCCAGCGTATCGAGGTTATGCTCCGGCGCCAGCGTGTCGCTGTCGATCCTGGCTCCGCAACCGGTTAGCAACTCGGCGCCCGGATGATACCCGGTGAGCGCGAACACAAAATCGTTTTTAAGCTTTACGGTATCGCCACTATCGTTATTTTTTACCTCTATCGCGTCCGGCTTGATCCTGACGACTTCGCTGTCAAACATCGCCTTTATCTCGCCCGCCTCCAGCTTTTTATCAATATCAGGCCGTACCCAGTATTTCACACTGCCGGAAACAGTAGCCCCCCTGTGGATCATGGTCACCCTAGCTCCGGCCCGGCAAAAAGCAAGAGCCGCCTCCACCGCCGAATTTTTACCCCCTATGATGGCCACATCGCAGTTGTGGTAAGGATGGGCTTCGGTATAGTAGTGCGACACTTTGGGCAGGTCTTCCCCTTGTATCCCCAGCATGTTGGGATGGTCGTAGTAACCGGTGGCCACGATGACTTTATCAGCCTTGCGGACACGCTTCTCGCCTGAGCCAAGGAGGGTGTGGACGTTAAAGGAGCCGGAATCCGCCTTGATCGACTCCACTTTTTCGTAAGCGGCTATTTTAAGGCCGTAATGATCCACAACCGATCTGTAGTAATTAAGAACTTCGATGCGCGTCGGACGGAACGATTCGGTGATAAAAAGAGCGTCCCCTATCGCCAGACGATCAGGAGTGGAGAAAAAAACAAGGTCGGCGGGAAAACGATATATCGCGTCGGTTATACATCCTTTATCCACGACAACGTAGTCCAGGTTTTTCCTCTGCGCTTCGATAGCGCAGGCAAGACCGGCTGGCCCCGCCCCTATAATAAGATAATCAAGGCTCATCAAACTCCTCCTGAAAATTTTGTGTCGTCGAACGCTTTTGGATATTAAGACGAAGCTGTGACTCTATCAAGCTTTTTCCAATCCGGTCTGCTATAATTTCCCCGAACAAAAACGTTAAGCGGCATTTCCCTTGAAAGAATTATTGTTAGAGATCGGAACCGAAGAGATTCCATCCGGGTATATTATACCTGCGGTACAAGCCCTTAAAAAATCTCTCGCCGAACGGCTCGATAGCCTGAATCTATCTTTTACCGGTATAGAAACATACTCCACACCCAGAAGACTGGCCGTCTGCGCCCTCGATATCCCGGATAAGCAGGAGCGAAAGGTTGTGAAATCTTACGGCCCTCCTAAAAAAGCGGCGTACGCCAAAGACGGGTCGCTCACCAAAGCCGCCATCGGCTTCGCCAAATCAAAAGGCGCTAACGTTACCGATATCAAAGTGGAGGACACAGCAAAAGGCGAATACATTTATGTAGAGCTAGAAGAAGGCGGCGCAAACACCATCGACCTGCTGGCAAAACAGTTGCCAAAGCTTATCCTTGGCATACCCTTCCCGAAATCGATGAGGTGGGGCGATGGCGACATAAAGTTCACACGACCCATTCACTGGATAATGGCTGTATATGGCGGCGAAACCGTGAAGTTTAGCATTGACGGAGTTTCTTCCGGCGCCACCACGCGCGGGCACCGCTTCATGGGTTCGACATCGATTGAGATTAATGGAGGGGGAGACTATATACAAAAACTCAAAGACAACTTTGTGATCGCGGATTTCGATCTCCGCAAAAAAACGGTTCTCGACGGCGCGCGGTCTCTGGCGGAGAAAAACGGCGCGAAACTTCTAGAAGACGATGACCTCGCAGAAACAGTGGCGTGTCTTACAGAATGGCCCGTCGCTTTATGGGGCGGGTTCGATGAGAAGTTTCTCGATCTGCCGGACGAGCTTTTAATCGCGTCGATGAAAAACCACCAGAAAATGTTTAGCGTCACAGGATCGGACGGAAAATTGATAAACGGATTTATCGGTGTGTCGAACATGAAGGTGGACGATGACAAGGTGGTGGTCGCTGGCTACCAGCGTGTTCTGGCGGCGAGGCTTGCGGACGGGAAATTTTTTCTCGACGAGGATATGAAAACCTCTCTGGACAGTTTCGCCAAAAAACTCGATAAGGTCGTCTACCATAAAAAACTTGGGATGGTGGGAGAGAAAGTCAAAAGGCTCACATCTCTTGCTGGCTATATTGCGGAAAAGATAAAACCGGAAAGTATCGATAAAGTCAAAAGAACAGCGGCGCTTTGCAAAGCCGATCTTGAAACGTTGATGGTTTATGAATTCCCGGAATTGCAGGGGGTCGTAGGCCGGGAATACGGGCTAAAAGCGGGCGAAGACAGGGATGTGTGCGAGGCGATTTACGAGCATTACATGCCCAGATGGTCGGGCGACGCCCTCCCCCCGTCCGACATCGGCGCCATCGTGGCCCTGGCCGACAAGATAGACACTCTTGCTGGCTGTTTCGGCGTGGGGCTAATTCCCACCGGGGCGGCCGATCCGTTCGCCCTTCGGCGAGGCGCGCTGGGTGTCATCCAGATTATATTTGAGAAGCAGTACACCCTCGACCTTGGCGATCTTTTCGACAACGCGATAGGCCAGCTCAAAGGCAAGCTTACGTCTTCGCTCGATGAAACCAGAGACAACCTCTTTTCGTTTTTCGCAGGGCGTATAAAAAATCTCTGGACAGGACGGGGCGTTCCCTACGATGTGGCGGACGCTGTTATTGCCGTAGGGTTCAGCGACCTGGCCTCCGCCCTGCTCCGGTGTACTGCGATGGTCGAGCTTAAAAAACATGATTTTTTCGAGCCGCTTGCCATTACTTTTAAACGGGCGGGGAACATAACAAAAGGACACACCGGCTCCGATATCGATGAATCGCTGTTTGAAGCGGACGCGGAGAAAGCGTTGTATAAAAACATAATGGCAATCGCCAGCGAAGTGGAGAAGCTGACCGCAGAGAAAAATTTTCTTCCCGCTCTCGAAAAAATCGCCGGACTGAGGGGAGTGGTGGACAAATTTTTCGACGACGTGATGGTGATGGCCGATGATGAGAAAGTACGCGAAAATAGATTAAACCTGCTACAAAAACTGACCTCTCTTTTCGGCTCGATAGCCGATTTTTCTAAAATCGTGGCTTGATAAACTTTCGAATAATCCACAAAAAAGCTTCTGGAACTGTATAAAAGGCGATTTTACTGCTGTATCCATGTCTGAACATGCGAAATCTGGATGAGACCGATATGATTGTATGCTCATAGCAGTAGAGGTCGAATTATTTCACGCCGACAGTTTGAGACCCCGGCTCGGTGGCCGGGGCGCCATGCTCGCCCGTGAGAGTCACGCGCCCTCGCGTGACCTTAATGTTGCGATAAGAAAATAGAACACCCCCTCGGCTCTGTCGAGCCACTCCCTCCGGGCTATTAGCCCCCTCAGAAAGGGGGAGAGAAGATTTTCCCTCCTTACCGAGGAGGGGACGCAGGGGTGGTGTTCAAAAGAAAAAGGCAATATCCTTCGGTTCCCTCAGGACGACAGAGCGGATGCGCCATACAATGGCGTCATGAACCTTTCGAAAAGCTCAGAATAAATGTTTTTTTCAAATCAATAAAAAACATAAACTCCGTGAAGTATTTTGTAGTTTCAAAAACCGCCACTTCGCATTTATCATTATGTATCGCTTGTAGTACAATGTGTAAGTGGCAATGCGGGCGCCCGGTGTCTTTATCTCACTCTAAATAATATGTATGGGGGCAGATAACAAATGGCCAGAGCAAAACAAGTCTATTTTTTCGGACCTAAAGGGGCGGAAGGCGCCGCGAAAATGAAAAACCTGCTGGGCGGCAAAGGCGCCAACCTGGCCGAGATGTGCAACCTGAAAATCCCGGTTCCCGCCGGATTCACCATCACCACCCAGGCGTGCGTCGATTATTTTAAAATCGGCGGCAAGTGGCCCTCCGGTCTGGACAGAGAAATAAAAAAGAACATGGCCAGACTGGAAAAAGAAATGAACAAAAAGTTCGGCGACCCTGACGATCCGCTTCTGCTGTCGGTGCGTTCCGGAGCCCGCGCTTCGATGCCCGGAATGATGGACACAATTTTAAACCTTGGGCTGAACGACGTCACAATAAAAGGATTGATTAAAAAATCTGATAACGAATGGTTCGCCTGGGATTCGTACCGCCGTTTTATAACAATGTTTAGCGATGTGGCGCTCGGCATCGACCGGCAGAAGTTTGAAAAGGAGCTCTCAAAAGAAAAAAGACTCGCAAAAGTAAAAGCCGACACCGACCTTCCCTTGAATTCTTTAAAGTCGCTGGTAGCCATATTCAAAAAGATCGTAAAACAGGAGACAGGAAAACCTTTTCCGCAAAAACCGGAGACACAGCTGAGAAAATCGATAGACGCGGTATTCGCCTCCTGGCATAACAAACGGGCCAGAGAGTATAGAAGGCTCTACAGCATCCCGGACGCATGGGGCACCGCCGTCAATGTGCAGGCTATGGTTTTCGGAAACATGGGAAAAAACTCCGGCACGGGCGTCGCTTTCACCCGCGACCCGGCCACAGGAGAGCGCCGGTTTTTCGGCGAATACCTGTTTAACGCCCAGGGCGAAGACGTTGTGGCGGGTATCCGGACGCCTTTGTCGGTGGATGAGCTGGGCGCAAAACTTCCAAAGGTCAAAAAGGAGCTGGACAGGATATACAAAAAACTGGAGAGACATTACCGCGACATGCTCGATATCGAGTTTACGGTGGAGAACGGCAAGCTGTATATGCTCCAGACCCGCGTGGGCAAACGAACCGCAGAGGCGGGTGTGCGGATCGCGGTGGAGATGGTGAAAGAAAAACTTATCACGAAAGATGAGGCCATTAACCGGATTTACCCGGAGCAGATAGACCAGCTTCTCCATAAAACAATCGATCCGAAAGCAAAGGTGACCGCTCTTACCGTCGGCCTTCCCGCGTCGCCCGGCGCAGGGGTGGGCAAGGTTGTGTTCACTGCCGAGGAGGCGATAGAACAGGCGGCCAAAGGCGAGCAGTTGATACTGGTCAGGCAGGAGACCAGCCCGGAGGATATCGGCGGGATGAACGCGGCCCAGGGGATATTGACCGCCACCGGAGGAATGACTTCTCACGCGGCGGTTGTGGCGCGGGGGATGGGCAAATGCTGTGTCGCCGGAGCGGAGGAGATAAAAATATCGATAAGGCAGGGGATGTTCACTATCGGCTCAACGGCGATCTACAGGGGCGACTGGATCACGCTTGACGGATCGACCGGGCGGGTCATCCTGGGCAAGGCCAGGCTTGTCAAACCGGAGTTGTCAAACTATTTTCATACTCTTATGAAATGGGCGGACAAGGCGCGTGTTTTAAAAGTGCGTACAAACGCCGACACGCCCCATGACGCCAAAGTGGCCCGCGAATTCGGCGCGGAGGGGATAGGCCTTTGCCGGACGGAGCATATGTTTTTTGAAGGGGACAGGATCGTGGCGATGCGGGAGATGATACTTGCCAACAACAAAAAAGAACGCCGCAAGGCGCTTAAAAAACTGCTCCCGATGCAACGCAAAGATTTCGTCGGCATTTTCAGGGCGATGGAAGGGCTCCCGGTGACGGTGCGTCTGCTTGACCCGCCCCTGCATGAGTTCCTTCCCAAAAATGAGGTGGACTACGCGATTCTGGCCAAAGACCTGGGCGTATCTATAGGCGAGTTAAAAGACCGGGCTGGCATGCTTCACGAGTTCAACCCGATGCTCGGCCACAGGGGGTGCAGGCTGGGGATTACGTTTCCGGAAATTTACGACATGCAGGTTCAGGCTATCATCGAGGCGGCATGCTCGCTTGTGAAGAAAAAGATCAAAGTAAAACCAGAGATAATGATCCCGCTGGTCGCGCACGTCAACGAACTGCGCCTACTGCGCGAAAGAGTTATCGCTGTCGCCGACAACGCGATAAAAAAAGCGGGCGTTAAACTTCGCTATACGGTCGGATCGATGATAGAACTGCCACGGGCGGCCGTCACGGCGGACAAGATCGCCGAGGAGTCAGATTTTTTCTCGTTCGGAACCAACGATCTGACCCAGACCACTTTCGGTCTTTCCCGCGATGACGCTGGCAGGTTTCTGCCTCATTATGTGGGAGAGGGAATACTCCCGTCTGACCCCTTTGTGACAATCGACCGCGACGGCGTGGGCGAGTTGATAAAAATCGGCGTGAGCAAAGGCAGAAAAACAAAGCCGGGCCTTAAAGTGGGCATCTGCGGCGAGCATGGGGGCGAGGCGGGATCGGTTCGGTTTTGCCATGAAAACGGCTTTGATTACGTGTCGTGCTCTCCTTACAGAATACCGATAGCAAGGCTTGCGGCGGGGCAGGCTGGTGTTCTATCGAAAAAGCCGGGCGGAAAATAAAGGCCAAACGCCTGCGGTTTTTAAAAGTTAGCTCCTCTTTTCGGCGGGATAGCGGATTTTTCTAAAATAGTGGCTTGGACTTTTGAAATTTCCTGGGCGCTAATGTCGGAAATGCGCGATTTAGTCTTTTCAAAAATCTTATTTCTGACGCCAGTCAATTAAATCTTTCCGTGTGCGCTCAATATCTTTGAGTATTTTTTCTGTTAGCCCACACGGCCCAAATCCTCTCCTGTATGGAATGGGACAGTGGCTGTTCTGCCATCGGAGTGTCTAAAAAACTTGTGACTGCCTTTCTGCCTAACCTGTTCGAATTCCAAATTCTTGAGGTACTTAATTATTAATTTTGCGGTAAAGGTGGGCATTGTGGCCATGCAATGGCCTATACCCCGATTTCCAATTGCTGAACGGATATAAATTTCATATTGATCGGCTCTTCTTCTTCAAGACAAAGCTCGATCACCTCCCTTATTCTAGCAGGTTGTTGAAAAACTAGCGTTGTAAGCGGTTTTTTCAACAACCTGCTAGATAGAAAGCTCTGCCTCAGGCTGTCTCGTTTTTTTTGGCGCTCCGAAAGCTGGATGCGTTATATTACCTTTGTAACCAGATGATCGAGTTTTGTACATTGGTTTTTGCAAGAGAGTTAACATGAAAAAGATTTTATTGGTTTTAGCCATATTGTTGTTTTCGATACCTG
>UOGA01000065.1_pt1 | contig 15396 bp, 9 predicted proteins | sample 1989841 | NCBI WGS metagenome assembly UOGA01 (sample SAMEA4712198, study PRJEB27164) | hydrothermal vent metagenome | biome: marine basaltic hydrothermal vent biome; feature: marine hydrothermal vent; material: mineral | place: Pacific Ocean | collected 2011-06-14/2011-07-23 | depth 1691 m | reverse complement strand
AACCATATCGACAGGGAAAACAGACTCTGAAAGGGTAGGGAGAAATATCCGCTTCGCCTTATCATAAGGCGGAAGTATCGGTGTTACACTGTCTATTTTTCCAGCAGGATCGTAAGACACGTCAAAGAATGAAGGCACATACACTCCGGGTATTTTCGATAGTCGTTTTAAAGTGTCAGAACGGGGCTCTCTTTTATCCTTCACAACCTCACTCAGAACTTTTGTTACGATTTCCTCCCCGTCTCCAAGTATGAAAAAATCGAAAAAATCCGCAATCGGCTCAGGGTTATACACTCCGGCTCCGCCACCGATAACAAACGGGAAATTTTTATCTCTTTCCGCCGACTTTAGCGGTATTCCCGCAAGCTTGAGTATCCAGAGAATAGTTGTATAGGAAAGCTCGTAGGGAATAGTAAACCCAACGATGTCGAAGTCAGCAAGCGGACGTTTGGTCTCAAGCGACATGAGGGGCGCGTTTTCACGCAGCAGCGCTTCGGCAAAATCCTCTCCCGGGGCAAAGGCTCGCTCCGCGGCAAGGTCCGGCTCCTGATTTATGATGTTATACAGAATTTTCAACCCAAGGTGAGACATCCCTATCTCGTACAGATCGGGGAATACCAGCGCCATCGAGCCTTTGATTTCGTCATAATTTTTATGAACGCTGTTCGGCTCTACGCCAAGGTATGTAGATGGCTTTCGCACAGATTCCAGGATGCGGACGAATTTATTTCCGGTAAGGTTACTCAAGCCGGAATCTCCTGAGGGATACGTTGAGGACAAGACCGATCGCTATGAAATTCGTAAGAAGCGCCGAGCCGCCGTACGAAATGAAAGGAAGCGGGATACCGACTATGGGGAAAAGCCCCATAGTCATACCCACATTATACAACATGTTGAAAGTTATCATTGCGCACACCCCCAGCGCAACGAGCGATCCGAATTTATCTTTGGAATGAAGCGCTGTCTCCAGAAGTCGCATAACGAAGATGAAAAAAAGCGCTATTAAAATTAAAGATCCGATGAATCCTACCTCCTCGGCGACAACGGAAAAAATGAAATCCGTATGTTTTGCCGGAAGGAAGTTGAGCTTGCTTTGCGTGCCGGCAAAAGCGCCTTTGCCAAAAAATCCACCAGACCCTATAGCTATTTTCGATTGTATTATGTGGTATCCCTGCCCCATTGGGTCAGCCTCCGGGTTTAAAAGGGTCAATATCCTTTTTTTCTGATACGGCTTCAACAATACCCAGAATATGGGGGCCATCACCGCAAGCGTTATCGATATTTTAATGATGACGTTACGCGCTATCCCTGTGAAAAGGGCTATCGATACGAAAAGTATCACATATATAAGAGCCGTTCCGAGGTCGGGCTGTCTGGCTACCAAAAGAAACGGGATAGCGACAAAAACCAGAGGCAGGACGAGTTCACGAAATCCAAGGTCGCCATCCTTTTCCACGTCATCCATAACTCTTGCTATCAGGATGATCATCACAATTTTCATAAGCTCGGAAGGCTGGAGATTGAATCCGCCAAAGGAAAGCCATCGTTGCGACCCACCGCCTATATGTCCTGTTGTTTCGACAAGTATCAATGAAATCAAACCAATTGCGTATAGCGGGTATGCCATCCTCTCTATAACGCGGTAATCGATTATCATCACCATGAGCATCGCCGCAAAGGAGATTCCTATCCAGTATATCTGGCGCAAATACAAATCATGCAAATGTGGCGAATCATTATGAAGGTTGGCGCTGTAGATTGCGATGACTCCAATTGCGCACAAAAGCATTGTCATCGCCACAAGCGTGAAATCAATATTGCGCCACTTGGAGCGATCGATGTATTCACCCGTCATGACTTGTAGTTACTTTTTCAAGGTTGGTGGATACCGTGTCTTCTTCTTTTGGCAAAATCTTCTTTAAGTAAGCGTCCATTATCTGCTTAGCCACAGGGGAGGCGGCTTCGCCTCCATGACCTCCATGCTCGGCAATAACGGCAACGGCGATTTTAGGATCGTCATAAGGCGCATACGCGACGAACCATCCATGATCCCTGTGTTTTATCTTGATTTTGCTGTTGTCCCATTCCTCGTTTCTTTTCATCCGTATCACCTGCGATGTGCCGGTTTTGCCAGCGTATTCATATGGCCCTTTTCGAAGCCGCCATCCTGTGCCATGATCTTCGTTCACCACGCCGCGCAATGACTCCCCGATAAGTTTTATCGTATTTGCGCTGATGGGTATCTTTTCTTTGTGGACGACATCTTCACCCTTTGGCAAGGTGACTCTTGGACGCACAAGCCAACCGCCGTTTGCTATCGCGGCCACCATTCTCGCCTGTTGTATCGGAGTGGTGAGGACAAACCCCTGTCCTATCGAAACAGACACCGTTTCCCCCAGTATCCAGGGCTCTTTTTTCACACGCTTTTTCCACTCCGTGGTGGGGATGAGCCCGCTGTTTTCTCCTTCAAGCTCCACACCGGTTTTCTCCCCCAAGCCAAATATCCGGGCGTATTTAGCGATCGTATCGACGCCAAGCTTAAGCCCTGTGTTATAGAAAAAAACATCGCAAGACTGCACTATGGCGGTATGGGCGTTCATCCATCCGTGTCCCTGTTTTTTCCAGCACCTATATGTTTTCTTGCCCAGCCTGTAATGACCCGGGCAAAAGATTTGTGTCTCTGGTGTGATAATTCCTTCCTCAAGGGCGGCGGCGGTTGTTATGATTTTAAAGGTTGATCCGGGCGGATACATCGCTTGCGTGACTCTGTTCTGCAAAGGGTGAAAATCGTCATCCATAAGCTTTTTCCACTCATCGAAGGTTATCCCGAAAGAAAATATGTTGGGATCAAAAGATGGCTTGCTTACGTATGCCAGAATGTCACCATTGTCAGGATCGATTGCGATAGCGGCTCCCATTTTCCCTTCCATGGCTTTTTCCGCGGCCGCCTGAACGTCGTAATCCAGTGTCAGGGAAATATCAGCTCCGCTTGAAGGAGGTTTAAGCGACATCCTTCCAAGCTCCCGCCCAGCGGCGTCCACTTCGACATGTTTAAAGCCTTTAACTCCACGCAACCTGCCCTCGAATATCTTTTCTATCCCGTATTTACCGATAAAATCGTCGCGCGAGTAGGCCCGCGGCTCTGCCGAGGCGTACTGTTTGGGGGATATGGCTCCAAGATAACCGAGCAAATGGGAGCTAAAGTCGTTATATATATAATTGCGGATAGGCTTTATCTCGAGGAAAATTCCTGGCAGGCTGATGCGCCTCTCCTCTATAAATGCAACTTCCTCCCTGCTGATATCCCGTTTTATAACCACAGGTTTGAATGGGCGCGTTTTTTTCATCTCCGATATTACAGCCTCGATATCAACGGGTATAAAATTGTTCAGGTACGCCAATGTTTCTTTCGGGTTTTCCACATCTTCAGGAATAATCGAGAGCTGGAAAGATGGCCTGTTATCCACCAGAATTTTGCCGTTGCGATCCAATATCTTGCCACGCAACCCGTCAAGTGTTATCCGGCGCATTCGGTTGCTTTCCGCTCTGTTGGACAAGGCTTCATGCTGCGCTATTTGCAAATTCCAGAGACGCAACGACATAGCCGCAAAACCAATCGTTACAAGCGCGGTGCAGATGACGACTTTTCTTTTAAGGCTTCTGAAAAAAAGCTCAGATTCAGTTCGCGGTTTGAATGCCATGAAAACTTAGTAAGCGGCTAACAATAAAAGGACATAACGTAACCTGGGATGCCAGCGGCGCTGCATGTAAATAACGCCAGCCTCTCCGGCTCTTATGATAAACAGAGAACAGTGTTTTGAAAACAGTTAAATAACCTATGCGTTAGCTGTATACGATCTAGAAAGGCGCTGTATTTTCCATTGATTTATAGGAAATGAGCTTTTCATAGAAAATCTTTCTAAGTTCATCAAGCCGTTTTTCGCTTTGGGCCTCAAACCGCATGACAACCACAGGTTGCGTGTTCGAAGCGCGTATAAGCCCCCAGCCGTCCCCAAAGTTCACTCTGGCGCCATCGATGTCAACAACATCGTAGTCCTTTTTGAAATAAGCTGTAATATCTTCTATCAGCTTGAATTTCTTATCGTCCGGGCAGTCCACCCTGATCTCTGGAGTGTTGTACACCTTTGGCGTATCCGCAAGGAATTCCGATACCTTTTTATCTGTTTCAGACATTATTCTCAAAAATCTTGCCGTAGCGAAAATAGCGTCGTCATAACCAAAGTAATCTTCCTTGAAAAATATATGCGCGCTCATTTCTCCCGCAAGCTCAGCGTTTTCCTTTTTCAGCCTTGCCTTGATAAGTGAGTGTCCCGTAGCGTTTATCACAGGCTTGCCACCATGTTTTTTAATATCGTCCTCAAGGTTCTGCGAACATTTGACGTCATAAACGATGGCCGCGCCCGGTTTGCGGGTGAGAATGTCGCGGGCGAAGATCATCATTAGCTGGTCGCCAAAAAGGATACCGCCGTTTTCATCCACCACGCCGATCCTGTCCGCGTCACCATCGTATGCGAAGCCCACATCCGCGCCGGTTTCCCTGACTTTGGCGATTATATCCTTGAGATTGTCAGGGACCGTCGGGTCCGGGTGATGGTTCGGGAACGTGCCGTCCACATCGCAAAAAAGCTCTATAACCTCGCAGCCAAGCTCTTTTAACAGGCGTGGCGCAAATATCCCACCGCAACCGTTTCCGGAGTCGACCACGATTTTGAGCTTACGTTTCAGCGTGATTTTTTCTTTTACCATTTTGATATAGTCTTCAATCACATCCTGCCGGATGATTGAGCCTGCTCCGGTCTCGAAATCCTCCGCCTCGATTATATCGGCGAGTTTTTGTATGCCTGCCCCATGTATGGAATCGAAACCGAGATTAAGTTTGAATCCGTTGAACTCGGGCGGGTTATGTGACCCGGTTATCATCACACCGCCATCGGTGTTGAGGTGGTAGAGCGAAAAATATAACGAGGGGGTAGGAACAAGCCCTATATCGATAACATCGATACCGGTCGAGATGATCCCTTCGGCCAGAAGCTCGAAAAGCTTAGGTGAGGAGATTCGGGCGTCCCTGCCGATCGACACCTTATGTCCACGGTTACGTTTGATTACAGTTCCAAAGGCGCAACCTAACGCTTTGACCACATCAGGGGTCAGATCTTTCTCTACAACTCCGCGGATATCGTATTCTCTGAAAATGTTTCTATTCATCATGTAAACCTTATTTAAACTATTGCTATTTCACGGTTATTAATAAAAAAATCTGAGATAAGCCTTCGCATGCCAGAGCTTGTCATTTCCTTGTTAACAGAGTCACGGAATCTGGCTCCGCCACGTATTCCACGGGAGTAATATCCCATATGCGCCCGTATTTTCCGGACGCTGACTTTTTCTCCATATCTTATTATCATTAGATTAAAGTGGGCAAGAATAACACAACCAATCTCTTCCCTGGAAGGTATTGTATAAGACCCTGTATTTCCAAGCTCGTTAATCTGGCGAAAAATCCAGGGGTTACCCAAAGCTCCGCGCCCTATCATAACAAACGCGCATCCTGACGTTTCAAGCCTGTATAGAGCCTTTTCAGGTGTCGTTATATCTCCGTTGCCGATCACAGGAATGGATACGGCGGAGGCGGCTTTAGTTATCAGGTCCCAATCCGCTTCGCCGGAATAACCTTGGGCGGCTGTTCTCGCATGTATGGCGACGGCCACAGCGCCGGCGTTTTCTATGGCTTTGACCATATTCACGACATTTACAGTGGAGCTGTTCCATCCTGTGCGAATTTTAACTGTTACAGGCTTGGATACGGCGGAGGCTACCATTGACACTGCGCGTTCCGCTTTTTGCAAGTCTTTCAACATCGCGGCGCCACCACCGCATTTCGTCACCTTTTTTACCGGGCATCCGAAGTTAAGGTCGATAAAGTCGCAAGGGCGCTCTTGTACGATCAGGGCCGCGTCGCGCAAAACCTCCGGGTCGCCGCCGAAAATCTGTGTCGCCACCGGCCCCGGTTCATTTTCACCCGGCATCATGTCGAATGTTTTTCCCGAATCCCGAATTAAAGCGTTCGCGCTCAAAAGCTCGGAGGTGACCATGCCTGCGCCATGTTCCATCACGATGTTCCGGTATGGCATGTCTGTTATTCCAGCTATCGGAGCCATCACAGCTTGTGATTGCAGTATAATTTCACCAATTTTCATAATTTTCACTTTATTTGATTGTGAATGATGGCGCAAGAGGGCTGTTAAGTTTAATATGATGGTTTTCATACATTTTATCGCTTTACGCCACTTTGCTTCAAAGAGGTGGAAATAGTAACAATATAATGATTTCTCTATACGGTCTTGAATCAGTTGTCGAAGGGGCGGTAACGGGCGGTAGGCCTGTTTCATGCTCCGGGGTGACAAAGTCGGCAAAAGGGCTTGTTATTTCGACGCTTTCCATGCGCACAAAGCGGCCTGTTGTTGTGGTATGCGATAAAGCCGCCAAAGCGGAGGAAATAGCTGAAACACTACGCTTCTTTTTGCCAGATGGGTCGCTTCCGTTGCTATATTACCCGCCATGGGAAATATTGCCTTATGAAGAAATGTCTCCGCACCCGGATGTTTCCGGACAGCGGCTTTCCACCCTCACAGAGCTTTCGCATTGCTCTGAGCGGTTTATCCTGGTGACTACAGTGGAGGCGCTCTCCATGCGCACATTGCCACAGAAAACGCTCAGGAACTCTGTAACGCGCATTGATGTCGGTGACTCTATCGATTTGGATATTCTTGCCGATCATCTTGTGGCGCACGGTTACGACAGGGTGGATCTCGTCGAGGAGCGCGGCGAATTTTCTATTCGCGGGGGAATCGTGGATGTGTTCACCGGAGAAGGTGAAAGACCGCGCAGGATAGAGCTTTTTGGCGACGAGGTGGAGTCGATCCGTCTCTACAACCCTGAGACTCAGCGGTCGTTGGAGCGTGTGGAAAGGGTGAGCCTTATTCCGTTTCGCGAGGTGTTTTACGAGGGGCTTGATAACCAGACGCTTTTGGAGCGGTTCGACACCTTTAGACGCGAGGGAGTGGTTGGTATTGATAAAGCGCAGGCGGTTGAGGAATCTTTGAGATCACGCGAATTTTTTTCCGGGATGGAGCGGCTTTTTCACATTTTTTATCCTGAGAGCGCCACGTTGTTTGATTATTTGCCGGAATCCGCCGCATTTATCCTGGATGAGCCAGAAAGTATTTTCGCCCATATGAAAAGCTTCTATTCGCTGGTTGAATCGGCAAGGCGGGACGCTTCCGATAATGGCGGAATATCGCCAGAGCCTGAGTCTTTATATCTTTCTGAAACCGAGCTTGAGCGCGCTATTGGCGATCGGGAGTTGTTGCGTCTTCGCGAGCTTTCCATATCGGAAGAAGAAGAGGAGACATTCATAATATCCACAAGCGCGCCAGAGAGATATCGCGGCAAGGTAGCTTCGTTTATAGAGAATCTGAATAAAATGCTGGCCGACGGTTTTTCAGTCATCCTTGTCGCCTCATCGACTGGAGGGGCGGAGCGGCTTAAACGCGCCCTTGCGGAGCATGACATCGGAGCAACGCCCCTTTCTGAAGAAGAGATGGCGGCAATGTTAAAAAGATTGTGCGACCGGCAACCAGCCCTTTTTGAAGGGAACCTTTTTATAACCGTTGGACGCCTGTCGGAAGGGATGATTATAAGGTCGGACAAATGGGCCATATACACTGACGATGAAATTTTCGGGAAAACGACGAAGGCGGTTCACAGAACAAGGAAGGGGCGAAGAGCATTCAGCATTGGAGTCGCCGAACTTGAGAAAGGTGACCTTATAGTCCATTCCACTCATGGGGTAGGGCGATATGTTGGCGCCCGTGAGATGTCTATAGCCGATTTGGCGGGTGAATACCTAGAGCTTGAATACGCCGAGCGGCAGAGGCTCTACCTCCCGATAACAAGTATCGGCATGTTGAAGAAATATTCTAGTGGTGGAGGCTCCACTCCGGCGCTGGACAGAATGGGCGGAGTCACGTGGAAAAAAACGAAATCGAAAGTGAAAAAAAGCCTATTGGCGATGGCGGACAAGCTGGTGAAGCTGCAAGCCATGCGAGAGATAAGCAAAGGACACGCCTTTTCACCGAAAACAAATTTTCATTCGGAATTTGCCGATACGTTTGAATTCGAAGAGACGGAAGATCAACGCGCCGCGATAGAAGATGTGGCCTCTGATATGGAAAAGGAGAGGGCCATGGACAGGCTTATCTGTGGGGATGTTGGGTATGGGAAAACAGAAGTGGCGATGCGCGCGGCGTTCAATTCTGTCTACGATGGAAAACAGGTGGCCGTGCTGACGCCAACAACTCTGCTCACTCAGCAGCATTACCAGACGTTTGCGGAAAGGTTCCGCTCTTTTCCTGTGCGTGTTGAGGCTTTAAGCAGGTTCAAAACCAAAAAGGAACAGAAAGAGACGATAGGAGCCGCAATCGAAGGGAAAATCGACATTCTTATCGGAACACACCGTCTTCTCCAGAAAGACGTGAACTTTAAGAACCTTGGGCTTGTCATTATAGACGAGGAACAGCGTTTTGGAGTGAAACATAAGGAGAAGCTGAAAAACTTAAGCAAGAACGTCGACCTTTTGACTCTGACGGCCACGCCAATTCCAAGAACATTGCACACTTCCATGGTTGGAATACGTGATCTGTCAGTAATAGAAACGCCTCCTCAGGACAGGTTGGCCGTTCGTAATTTCACGGTGAAATTCTCCGACAAGACGATACGTGAAGCGATATTGCGTGAGATGGACAGGGGCGGGCAGGTGTTTTTCGTACACAACCAGGTAAAATCGATCCATAGCCTTGCGAAGTATCTCAATAAAATAGCTCCGGAAGCCAGGATCAGTGTGGCTCATGGTCAGATGCATGAGAGTGAGCTTGAGAGCGTGATGACCGAGTTTGTCGAGAAGCGGTGCGATATCCTCGTATGCACCACAATAATAGAATCGGGACTCGATATTCCATCGGCAAACACTATCATCATCAACCGCGCCGACAGGTTTGGTCTGGCGCAGTTGTATCAGCTTCGTGGCAGGGTAGGGCGCGACAGGCACAGGGCGTATTGCTATTTTCTTGTCCCTGCGCTATCCGGTATGACCGAAGTGGCCAAACAGAGGCTTAAAGCCATAGAGGACCTGTCGGATCTTGGCAGCGGGTTCAAGCTTGCGGCGCGGGATATGGAAATCCGTGGAGCCGGAAACCTTTTGGGCGCGCAGCAATCCGGCCAGATTGACGCCGTAGGGTTTGACACATATTGCGATATGTTGGAAGACGCCGTGCGGGAATTAAAAGGGGAGCCGCCATCCGACAGGTTTGAGGTGAATATGAATTTGAGCTATCAGGGCAGAATATCGCAAGATTATGTGCCAGGCCTGAACCAAAGGATCGATTTGTATAACCGTTTGGCCGGCGTATCGACACTTCCTGAGCTTGAAAGCCTTTGGGATGAGATGAAAGACAGGTTTGGCCCGATACCGGAGGAGACCGAGAAATTGTTATTAACTACACGTGTAAGGCTTCTATGCAAGGATCTTCGAATAGAAAAAGTGGATATGATACGCGACAAGCTTTATATCGTGATACATCCTTCGACGAAACTTGACGCAGGCAGGCTCGCAAGCGCTGCGGACAAATACGACCAGCGGTTTAAGTTCACATCCGAAAGCGGCGCGGAGTTTATTATTGAAGGGTATGGATGGCGTGAGCGGCTTGATTCTATTAGCGGATTCCTTACGACGATGCAAAAGAGCGTGGTATGACAATAGGGCTTTGCATGATCGTTCGTGACGAGGCTGATGATTTACCAGGATGCCTTGATTCTGTTAAACATATAGTTGACGAAATCGTAGTGATGGACACAGGCTCTGTGGACGGCACACAGGAAACGGCCAAACGACTTGGCGCGAAAGTCTATGGAACGCAATGGGTTGACGACTTTTCCGCCGTGAGGAACCTGTCGCTTGAAAAAGTTACCACCGACTGGGTTCTTATGCTGGACGCGGATGAAAGGCTTGCCGCAAAAGATTGTCAAAGGATACTCTCCCTTACTCGGAGCGATGGAATAGACGCCTACTATTTTATCCAGCGTCACTATCTGCCTGGAGCCGGATACGATAAATGGATGGCTACGAGCGGTGAATATCCGGAAATGGAGCTTAACTACACAGGATATACGCAAAATTATGTTTTACGATTGTTCAGAAGGCTCAAAGGTGTGGAATGGGAGGGGCGTATCCACGAAACCGTTGTTTGCTCTGAGCCTGAGACACGGTGGATTACGGCCAAGACCGATGTTGTCGTTCACCACTACGGCAAGGTCGGAGACACCGTACGGTTGGACAAAAAAAAGCGCCTGTACGTCAAGCTTGCAAGGCAAAAGGCGGAAGAGCTTTCGGATGACGCAAAAGCTTGGTTTGAGCTTGGAATTCAGCTACATGAGCTGGGGGAATGGGAGGAATGCATAGCTCCTTTCGAACGCGCTTTCAAGCTGGATGAAAGTAATATAAACGCTTTGTATTATATTGGTAACTCGCGTTTTAAAGTCGGCAAGTTAAAGGAGGCGAAAGAGGATCTTTTTAGAGTATTAGGGAGCGACCCCGATCATACAGACGCGTTGGTATCGCTGGCTGGCGTGGAACGCGCCGAGGGAGATAATGAGGAAGCTGTCAAGCTATTCGATCTCGCTATAGACACAAATAAAAAATCTTTTGCCGCATGGTTCAACAAGGCGGCATTGCTATTGAGCCTTGGTAGATATAAGGAAGCGGGGCCCTGTTTTGAAATGGCGATAAAGCTTATGCCGGATAACATTCCGGCGGCATTTGGAAAGTGGCAAAATGATATTTTCCTTGGGCGTTTTAGAATAGCGGCGGATGAAATGACAGTATGGCTTGAAAAAATGCCGGAGATCAGGTCTTCTGTATCGCAGGCCGCTGAAAACCTGCTTCAGCATCGGAGGTTTGACCTGATTAAAAACGCTTTTCCCGTAATTATCGCGGAAGCGTTGGATGACGCAAAAGTTTACGCGGTTTTGGGAGCCGCGGCGCTTGATAGCGGAGATGTAGGCGACGCTGAAACGAAGCTTGAAAAAGCCATAGGTATGGACGAGAGCTTGAACGACGCCAGGGTGAATCTTGCGCAGTTAAAGGAAGTTTATCGACATAATATAATAAAGGCGATTGATCTTTACGAAGACGCCTTGCGCAGGGACCCTGCAAATGATTTTGCGGCGCGACGGCTTGAGGATTTGAAAAATAGGTAAGTTAAGGAAACTATGAAAAGTTATAGCGGGGCGACGTTTTGTTTTGGCATTGCGGCTCTGGCGCTCTTGTATGGATGCTCTGATATTATTGATAGAGCCAATATCTTTGGCTCCGATGAGAAGGTCGTGGTGGCGGAAGTGGGCGGCAGGAAAATTTACCTTAGCGACATTGATAAAGAGGCGCAACGTTACAGCCCACTTTTCAAGCTAAAGGAAATAAAGAGCCCCGGACAAAAAGCAAAGCTTAAAGAGTCAATATTGCATAGGGTTGTTGACAATATCGCTCTTGAAATGGAAGCTTTGCGGCTGAAGATACCTGTAACCGAAGAGGAGCTTGACGACGAGGTTCATTCCTTGCTTGGAGAATATGACGACGCAAAATTTCAGCTGACACTGGCCGAGAATAAGATCAGTTTTAACGAATGGAAAGAAGCGCTTAAAAAAGGAATAATGATACGCAAGCTTGTGTTAAGCGAGATCGACTCGAAGATAAAAGTATCCGAGCCGGAGATAAAAAGCTATTTTAAAAGTAATGCGGAAGAGTTTAAATGGCCGGAGCGTGTCCGCGCGCGACAAATCATGGTGGATGATGAAACCAAGGCGGAGCAAATAAGAAAAAGGTTATTGAAAAAATATGATTTTGCTAAAATGGCTAAAGCCGAGTCTCAAAGCCCGGACGCCGCGGATGGTGGTGATCTTGGTTTTTTCGGCAGAGGGCAGATGCCTCCTGAGTTTGAGGCCGCTTTGTTCAAGCTGAAAGTTGGCGAGATATCAGAAGTTATCAAGTCCATATACGGTTTCCACCTTTTTGTGGTAACCAAGAAGGAGAAACCGAGGGCGATGACCTATGATGAGGCGCGCGAGCGTATTAGGAAAATTTTAATGACTGTAAAAAGGGAGAAGGAGTTTAAAAATTGGCTCAGGAAAATAAAAAGCGAGCTGGATGTGAAAACCTATCCGCTGGCTCTTTCCGCTCATCGATAATATCGGCTATAGCGGTTCTGCTCACATTTGCGTCCATGTCACATGCGGAGATAACGGACAGGATCGTAGCTAATGTCAATGGAGAGATTATACTTTTATCCGATATTCGTAAACAGACTCTGTTATTAAAAAACCTCAAGGAAACAGGTGACGCAAAGATTCCCGACAGCGCTTTGACGGAAGAGGCGATTCTCAGGAAAATGATTGATGAGAAAATAATGGCTCATTACGCCAAAGAGAATAACGTGACGATTAAGGAAAGCGAAATAGACAAGGCGATTGAGCGGATAAAGGTGGAGAACGGGTTTACCGGGGATGTTCTTACGAAACTTTTGGAGCAGGACGGGATGTCCATGGAGCAATATCGGGAAAAACTACGGGACCAGATGCTGATCCGAAGGATTAGCGGTATTGAAGTTGGGCCTGTGACCATAAGTGATGAAGAAGTGAAAAATTTTTATCGGAAAAATAAAAGAATATTCACAGAGCAGGGTAAGGTGCGCGCCAGTCATATAGTATTGCTTCTTCCGGAAGACGCAAGCGCTGAGAAGGTGAGTGAAGTTGAGAGGAAAATTAACTCTATTATGAAAGAGATCAGGGGCGGGGCGGATTTTGCCGAGATGGCGCGAAAATATTCGCAGGACGGATCCTCTGTAAATGGAGGCGACCTGGGGTGGTTTAGCAAGGGCAAGATGCTTCCTGATTTTGAACGAGTGGCTTTTTCGATGGAAAAAGGCGAGGTAAGCTCCCCGATTCGCACAAGGTTTGGATATCACATCATAAAAGTGGTCGATCGTGAAGAACCGAAAGCCACTTTATTTAAAGATGTGGCCGAAGGTATTCGAAGGAAGATTAGCGCTGACGCGTCTGTGCTTAAAAGGCGTGAATGGCTGGAAAGGCTGAGGGCGCAGGCATATGTGGAGATACTATATTGAGCGGCGTGGCTAAAGTGGCTGTCAAAACGATCGGACTGTTATCCGGAGGGCTGGATTCCACCCTGGCGACGCGGATAATGAAAAAACTCGGTTTTGACGTGTTGGCGTTGAACTTCATGAGTCCTTTCTGCACCTGCACAAGGAGTGATCACGGCTGTAAAAACGAAGCAAAACGCCTGGCCGACGAGCTTGGTATGAAAGTCCGCGTGGAATTTATGGGCGAGGAGTATATCGATATTGTCCGTAACCCGAAACACGGTTATGGAAAGAACATGAACCCGTGTATTGATTGCCGTCTCATGATGTTCAAACGCACAAAGGAGATCATGGAAGAGGAAGGCGCCGCGTTTATTTTCACAGGCGAGGTTGTGGGGCAGCGGCCCATGTCGCAGAGGGAGGATAGGATGCGTATGATAGAGCGGGATTCCGGGCTTGATGGCCTGATCGTCCGGCCTCTGTGCGCACAGCTTCTTCCGCCCACAATTCCGGAAAAGGAAGGAATAATCAACAGGGATGAGATGCTCGCTATACGCGGCAGGTCTCGCAAAGAGCAGATAAAGATCGCCAAAGATGACTTTGGTATGACGGAAAATCTCTGTTCGTCTGGCGGATGTTTGTTGACAGACCCGGGTTTCGCCAAAAAAATGAAAGACTTGGTCACGTTTGATGACTCGGCAAACGTAAAAGCCGCCCGGCTTTTGCGGCTGGGGCGCCATTTTCGTATTTCGGATGAGTTGAAACTTGTCGTAGGCAGAAACGAAAGTGAAAACGAAAAGCTATTAAAAATTGCGGCCCCGGAGGACTTTATTTTTTATCCCACAGAGATAAGCGGCCCGACGGCTATCGCCAAGGGCAAGCTTACACGTGAGGCGGTGTCTATGGCGGGGGGCATTACCGCGCGGTATTGTTCCAGTGTCAATGGCGATCCTGTTAGGATAGACTATAAGAATAAAGGGAATGACACTATATGGAGCGTTCTGGCTAAGCCTGTTCCAGAGGAGAAACTGAGCGCATTGAGAATTGGATAATTTAGATTGAAGTAATTGGAGAGTATTTGTTATGGGCGCATTACGCAGTGTATATCTTGATAATAACGCCACCACGCAACTGCGGCCGGAGGCTCTTGAAGCCATGCTTCCTTATTTAAAGGATATGTATGGCAACCCCTCTTCAGTCCATCGTTTTGGCAGGGCGACGAAAACCAGGATAAGTGAAGCAAGGGAGATAATCGCAAACGCCATCGGGGCCAATCCTGAAGAGGTATATTTTACATCCGGCGGCACGGAGTCCAACAATCTGGCGATAAAAGGCCATGTATGGGCCGATAGAAAAGCAAGCGGAGGACATATCATAACCTCCACGATAGAACATCCGGCAGTGCTGGAAGTGTGCAAGTATCTTTCCAAAAATGGCTTTGAAATCACAAAGGTAGATGTTGACTCTGACGCAATCGTAGACCCTGAAAATGTACGTAAGGCTATTCAGGATAATACCTCGCTTGTCACCATCATGCACGCGAACAACGAGGTTGGCTCCATTCAGCCGATAAAAGAGATAGCGGCTATCGCCAAAGAAAAAGGTGTGGTCATGCATAGCGACGCTGTTCAAAGCTTTCTTAAAATCCCGGTGAACGTAGACGACCTGAGTGTCGATCTTCTGTCATTGTCAGGACATAAGGTAAACGGCCCTAAAGGGGTCGGGGCGCTATACATACGTAAAGGGACGGCGATGCGCCCGCTTGCTCACGGCGGCCATCATGAACGCGGGATGCGTGGTGGCACAGAAAACGTGGCCGGAATTATAGGGTTCGCCAAAACTGTGGAGATCGGACTCGCTGAAATGGAAGACAACTCCAAGCGGCTCAAAGCGATGCGCGACGAGCTTCAACGAAGGATTGCGGAAACGATTCCAAACGTGAAGCTTAACGGGCATCCTGAAAAAAGATTGCCCGGCACGCTCAACATGAGCTTCGAATGCATAGAAGGTGAGGCATTGCTTATCAATCTGGACATGGCGGGGCTTGCCATATCTACGGGTTCAGCTTGCAGTTCCGGGTCGCTGGACCCGTCACATGTGCTTATGGCGATGGGCATACCACACGAGATTATCCATGGAAGTCTACGTTTCTCGTTCGGCCATGAAA
>UOGA01000163.1_pt1 | contig 15541 bp, 15 predicted proteins | sample 1989841 | NCBI WGS metagenome assembly UOGA01 (sample SAMEA4712198, study PRJEB27164) | hydrothermal vent metagenome | biome: marine basaltic hydrothermal vent biome; feature: marine hydrothermal vent; material: mineral | place: Pacific Ocean | collected 2011-06-14/2011-07-23 | depth 1691 m | reverse complement strand
CATTTCTTAATAATTCGGACAGCCCTGTGATCTAACAATGGAAGCTTTTTCCGCGCTTATTGTTGCTATATTTATACTTGTTCAGCTAAAGTTACAAATTCCTGTTTCATAAGACTAGGATTGGCCCCAAATGTTTTTTGATAAATAAAAGATGAACTTTTTTCGAGCCTGCGCATCTTTTTTTGACAACCTTAACGAATGGACAGGGAAAGCTGTCTCATGGCTTACGCTTGTTTTAACTTTTGTAACGGCATGGGATGTCACCGCAAGATATCTTTTCAAGTCCGGTTCTGTCGCGATACAGGAGCTTGAATGGCATATATTCGCCATAACTTTTCTTCTTTCAGCCGGTTACACATTAAAACATCATGCGCATGTCCGGGTGGATATTATTTACGCCCGCTTGGGGAAAAGGGGCCAGGCGGCTATCGACCTTTTCGGGTCCCTTCTGTTCCTGCTCCCCTTTTGCGTTTTAATGATCTACACATCCACAGGCTTTATCGAAAGCTCCTGGGCGGTAAGAGAAAGCTCTGGCGACCCGGGGGGCCTTCCCGCCAGATATATTCTCAAGTCGATGATACCCGTAGGCTTTTTACTGCTGGGATTGCAAGGTGTTTCACTGGCTATAAACAGCGCCATTACCATTATCAGCAAGCCTTGCATGGAAGAGGATAAAGGCTGATGTTTGGTGAAATGCCTCTTTTTCTGGAGGAGTACCTGTCGATTTTCATGGTGGTCGCCCTTTTTATCGCTCTACTGCTTGGCTATCCGGTTGCTTTTACGCTGGGCGGTGTCGCCCTTTATTTCGGGTTGGTCGGGTTCGGTCTAGATTTTTTCAACCTTCTGCCGCTCCGTGTATGGGGAATCATGACGAACTTCACCCTGCTGGCGGTTCCGCTTTTCGTGTTTATGGGTGTTTTATTAGAACGATCCGGGCTGGCCGAAGATTTGCTGGAGACGATGGCGTTACTTTTCGGACGCATGCGTGGCGGCATGGCGGTGTCCGTTGTTATAGTGGGAGCGTTGCTGGCCGCCTCAACAGGCATTGTCGGCGCGACCGTAGTGACAATGGGTCTTTTAGCTTTGCCGACGATGCTGAAGCGCAATTACAGCCCGGAGCTTGCCACAGGCGTCATCTCCTCATCCGGCACGTTGGGTCAGATTATACCGCCATCCATCATCCTTGTTCTGTTGGGTGACATCATGAACATATCTGTGGGAGACCTTTTCCTCGCCGCCGTGGTTCCCGGACTTACGCTTGTCACCCTCTATATAATCTGGATCATGTTTATAGCTTTTATCAGGCCGGAATACGCGCCCGCCATACCGGAGGATGAACGCGCCTCCATGTCTCCGAAGGATTTGACCTTACGTGTTATCAAGGCTCTTCTGCCGCCGGCCGCTCTTATCATCGCTGTGCTAGGCTCCATATTCATGGGTATCGCCAGTCCAACGGAATCGGCCGCCATGGGAAGCGTGGGCGCCTTGATTCTTACCATAGCGAACAAAAGATTTTCGTTAAAAACGCTCATTGAAGCGATGCGGTCGACAACGCGATTGACATGCATGATCTTTATCATTTTCATCGGCGCCACCACTTTCGGCCTTGTGTTCCGCGGGCTTGGAGGAGATGAACTGATTCGTGAGTTTATGACTGACACTCCTTTCGGAGCTCATGGGGCGTTATTCATGGTGATGGCCGTGTTGTTTATCCTCGGTTTTTTTCTCGATTTTATTGAAATAACATTTATCGTTATTCCTATTATCTCACCGATCATGACTGATCTTGGTTTCGACCCGATATGGTTCGCCATACTGGTGGCGATGAATTTGCAAACCTCCTTTTTGACTCCGCCGTTCGGGTTCTCGCTTTTCTACCTGAAAGGCGTCGCGCCAAAAACGATAACAACAGGCCATTTGTACAGAGGCATAATCCCGTTCGTTGTGATTCAGATTATCACGCTTATAGCCCTCATCGTTTTCCCGAAACTTGCCACCTGGCTTCCCGACCTGGCGCGGGCGAGGATGTTTGGGTGACGAGATAACCCCCCCCATCTTATTATTATCGACAGAGCTCACAAACGCTCGCAGCGCCCCACAATCTTTGAGAAAGAAGCCAAGGGTTGTGTGTAGTACGCGCCGCCCCGTGAATCACTTGCTAATTGAAATAAGAAGGTTTAACCTGCCGACAGACTTTATATGAGATGTTTTAAAGATGAAAAATATAATTTGCGGCGCAGGGTGCGGACGGAATATTTTTCTACAGCATACATGAGGGAAGCTTCCAAACAGAAATAGTAGAACTGCTGGAGTTCTGGATACTGAAAGGTGATTCAAAATACACCTTGTTCTACAAAAATAAAGACCACACCCCGATTTTCACTCCGCCCGGAGCGGGTAACTAGTTACAACTCCTCTAGAACTTTCGCGGCGTGGCCTTTCGCTTTTACCTTCGGGTAAATCCTGGCGACTTTACCATCCGGTCCGATAATAAAGGTTGACCTTATAACGCCCATCACCATTTTCCCGTACATATTCTTTTCCCCCCAGGCGCCATATTTTTCGTGGATCTTATGGTCCGGGTCGGAGAGGAGCGGGAACGGCAGATCATACGCTTCCGCCCATTTTTTCTGCGTTTCCGGCTTATCGCGGCTTATGCCGACTAGCGCCGCTTTTTTCTTTTTAAAGTCCGCTATTGCGTCCCGAAACTCGGTCGCTTCGGTCGTTCATCCGCCAGTGTTGGCTTTGGGGTAGAAAAACAGAACGACGCTTTTGCCAACAAAATCTTTAAGCGCCCGTTTTTTACCGTCCTGATCGAGCAGGCTGAACGCCGGAGCCTTTACGCCTTCTTTCAACATATCCATTCCCTTCAAACAGGTTTACTATTCCAGTTCATCAACAGCTTTCGCTATTCTTTCAATACCCTTCTCGATATCTTCCATGGAAAGGGCGTATGAAATCCTGATGTTTTCCGGTGACCCGAACGCCGCGCCAGGAACCACCGCCACCCTTGCCTTCTCAAGCAGGAATTTTGTGACGTCGTAAGAATCATTTATAACTCCGCCTTCCCACTTTGTTCCGAACCAGCCCGATATGTTCGGGAACACGTAAAACGCGCCCATAGGGGTGAGGCACTTTATTCCAGGAATGCTCTTGAAGCCGGAAAGAAGCTTGTCCCGCCTTGACTTGAACTGCGACAGCCATTCAGGCAAATGCTCCGGTCCTTTTTGCAACGCCGCAAGCGCCCCATATTGCGCGAATGTAACAGGGTTGGAGGTAGACTGGCTTTGCACGACGCTCATCGCCTTTATCACATCTTTATGGCCGAGGGTCCAGCCGATCCGCCATCCTGTCATGGAGAAGCTTTTGGAAAGCCCGGAGCATATCAGCGTATACGGCTTCACGTCCGGGTTGTAATAAGGCAAGGAGCGCAGTCGTCCTTCACCGTAATAGACATCCTTGTATATCTCGTCCCAGACGATATAAAGCTTATGCTTGATGGCCACCTCGCACACTCCCTTAAGTGTCGCTTCGTCATACACGACGCCGGAAGGGTTCGATGGCGAGTTTATGACAATGGCGCAGGTTTTATCTGTCACCAGTTTTTCTATATCATCCGCGCTAAACATGAAGCCGTCTTCCTCTTTGGTTTCAAGGAACACAGGTTTCCCTCCGCAAAGCGCCACCTGGTCCGGGTACGATACCCAGTATGGGGTGGGGATGATAACCTCGTCCCCATCGGAGAGGATCGCCTGAAAAATATTGAACAGGGAATGCTTTCCGCCAATGGAGAAAATGGTTTCTTCCCTCACGTAGTCGAGGTCTTCAGTTTTTTTGTAATAATCGGTCAGCGCGTCTCGAAGCTCCGGCATTCCGGCGGCGACGGTATATTTGGTTTTCCCCGCGCGCAGAGCTTCTATAGCCGCTTCTTTTACAAAATCGGGAGTGTCGAAATCCGGCTCTCCCGCGCCAAACCCGACAACGTCTATTCCTTCGGCCTTCATCGCTTTTGCTTTCGCCGTGATTTCAAGGGTGGCGGAAGGCTTGATTTTCGATACGCGGTCAGCCAGTTTCATGAAAATTCCTTTAATTCTGTCTCGGTTTAAAATAATAGTTGATGAGACCCTTCGACAGGCTCAGGGTGACATAATGCTGTCGTTCTGAACGAAGTGAAGAATCTCCACAATTAAAACTCATAAACATATCTGTTGTTATACGCGCGATAACGTTAACATTTTGTCCGCGCCTTTTTGAAACTCAAACGGGACAGGTAAAATATTGGCCTTTACGCCTTCTTTTTTCAAGTCCGAAAGCAAATCGCTAATATATTCGCTAGGTTTCGCGTCGAGCCTCATCAATGGGTATATTCTCAGCTCACCGCAACATACCCTTAACATTTCACGAACCGAAGCCAGGTGAAACGAGTAATCGAACCTGTCGCCATAGGTGAAAAGAAAATGTCCGCTTAAAACAAGGTCGAAAACAGCGTCATCATACGGCAGATGCGGCAGTTCCGCCCTGAAGTAGCGGTTTTCCATAACCCCGATGGGATAATCCTCGGCAAACAGGCTCAACGCTTCCGCCCGCTTCTTTCTCAGGTTTTCGAGTGAGGAGAAATAATCCCAATTAAACAAGTGGTTAACACGGGACAATCCATCCATAACATGTTCTATGTCGGCTGTTCCCTGGTCGATCATATTTTTAAGGTTCGGCCCGTACATAGAATCTACTCCCACAGCGTGAATCCCCAGCTTTGTAGCTTCCGCCACAAAGGATGACGCTCCGGCCGGACAGTCAAGCACGGTTTTCCCTTCTAACGATGGGATGTCGAGATCGAAAAACTTTTCATATTCAGAGAGACTTCTGCCGTAGAAAACAACCCTGTCCAGTTCGAGGTTTTTTTTATTTGCGGACATTTTACATAAGTGGTCAGGCTTAAGGTTTTAAAATTACTTTTTCGACTTATCGCCATAAAGACGGTCGATCAACGCCTCCACCACGGCGGGGGGAGCCAACGATTTTATGTCGCCGCCCAACGCCGCGATCTCCTTAACCAAAGATGATGATATGAACGAGAACTCCTCGCTGGGCATCATGAACACCATCTCGATATCGTCCGCAAGCCTTCTGTTCATAAGCGCCATCTGCAGCTCGTAATCGAAGTCGGAAACCGCCCTCAACCCCTTGATGATAACCTTGGCCCCGGCGTTTCTTGCGAAATCGACCAGCAAACACTCAAAAGACGTTACAGTGACGTTTTCGAGATCATCAACGGCGTTATTGATATACTCCACCCGCTCGTTCAGTGTGAAAATCGGGTTTTTTTTCAGGTTGTGCGCCACCGCCACAATAAGCTCGCTGAACAAACCGGAGCCGCGGCGTATAAGGTCGATATGACCATACGTTACCGGGTCGAATGTGCCAGGGTATACCGCTATGATGTTGGACACGCATCCATCCTGTTATTTATTTGTTTTCAAAGAAAGATAGGCTACTTTATCCGGGGCGGTGTCGCAAGAGGTATTGAATTGACGCCGTTATTCTTACAAATCGTCGAACGCCTCTTCAAACCCCGGCAGAGCCCTTCCACAAACGTCCGGCTCGCAACAGAAAGAAATCCGGAAATGACCGCCACGACCAAATCCTTTGCCCGGGACGACAAGGACATTTCGTTTTTTCAATGTTTCCACGAATTTCACATCGTCTTCTATAGGCGATTTCGGGAAAAGGTAAAAACCTCCGTCCGGCTTTACGATATCGTATCCCGCTTCGCTCAACCCGTTGTAAAGGATATCGCGGTTTTGCTTATACACGCTCATATCTGGCGTAACGTCCTGCATTGAGGCCGCAAGCCGCTGGAACAGCGCGGGCGCGTTTACAAACCCAAGTATTCTGTTCGCCAAAGTCATCGCGTCGAAAATCTTGTCAGGCTCCTCGTTGTCCGGATGTATGGCGATATATCCGATTCTTTCGCCCGGCAGGTTTAAATCCTTGGAGTGCGACGTCGCCACTATTGATCTTTGGTAACAGTTGAACACGTCCGGCACGATAACATCATCATACGCAAGCTTGCGGTACGGCTCGTCCATCACAAGGTATATTGGCCTTCCATATTTTTCCGCCGCGCGCTCAAGTATTTCCCCAATCTCTTTTAGGGCGTTCTCCGGGTATATAGCCCCTGTCGGGTTGTTAGGTGAATTCAGCAATACGATTCTTGTTTTCGCTCCCAGAGCTTTTTCTATTTCCTCAGGCATGAGTTGAAATTTTTCGTCTGTCTCCACGACCTTTATTTTCGCCTGATGGTTATCCGCATAGAAAAGGTATTCGGGGAAATATGGAGCCGCGATGACAACCTCGTCGGCGGGATCACACAAAGCCTTGATGATTACGTTCAGAGCCCCACCAGCTCCTGTTGTCATGACTATATTATTGGCCGAGAGATTCCGCCCGGATCGCTCGGAAACATATTTTGCTATCTGCGATCTTGTTTCGACAAATCCTGCGTTTGGCATATAGCGGTGGGCGCCCGGCTTACGTTCGTTTACAAGCTTTTTAAGTTCCGTCTCCACTTTTTCCGGTGGTTCGCCGACAGGGTTTCCCAAAGTGAAATCGAAAACATTATTTTCGCCCATTTCGGCTTTCAGTCGCGCCCCTTCCTCGAACATCTTTCGTATCCAGGAGGAGCGCTCCATCATCATTTCGATTTTTTCAGAAACAGGCTTTTTCATTATGGTTTAGGCGTGACGCTTTTTTGGTTGATAAAATTGTTCTCCGATAACTTTTCGGTAAGGCGCCCATTTATCACGACCTCGTGGAACATGTCGTCTTCAAGCAGTCTCCGGCGAAGGTCCCGCGTCCTTTTTTTTGCTTCGCCCATTGTCAAAGAGTCATCGGTATCCACAATGAACTCCACCAGCATTTTCCCACGCAGGTAATGGATTGTGACGTCCGACACCCCTTTTATCCCGTCAATCCGTTTGGTCTCCTCGTTTAGTTTAGCCTCCACCTTTTCCCTGTCGACCAGCATGAGCCGATAGTCCATATCTTCTTCCGCGTCTATATGCACCAATGCGTCGGTCGCTCCGGCCTTCTCTTTCAGGTTGGCGCGCACGGTCTCGGCGATGTTGTGCGCTTCGGAGACTGATATGTTCGGCTGTACGAGTATATGCACGTCGACAAAGAGGTCTACGCCAACCTTGCGGGCGCGAAGCTCGTGATACCGCTTGACGCCCTTGGTGGAAAGGATGACGTTTTTAAAATCTTTCAGACGCTCAGGTGGCGCGCTTCTGTCCATCAGGTCTTGAAAAGCGTTCCATGTGATCTCCCCACCCACTTTTACGATCATGAACACCACCACAATCGCCGCTAGTGAATCGAGAATGGGAAACCCCATCATCGCGCCACCTATTCCGATAAGCGCCGCGACGGATGATATGGAGTCTGTCCTGTGATGCCAAGCGTTGGCTACCAGCGCGTCGCTGTGGAGCCTCACCCCGGCTCTGAGCGTATAGTAATAAAGCGTTTCTTTGGATATTATCGAGACGATAGCGCCAGCGATCGCCGGCCACGTCGGTATCGCAAGCTCTCCGGTTAACAGGTGGTCTATAACCTCGAAAATTATAAATATTCCGGCGGCAAGAAGAGCCACACCGAGAATGGCCGACCCGATAGTCTCCGCCCTGCCGTGTCCGTATGGATGATCCTCATCCGCCTCATGCGAGGCTATTCGCATGGAAATATAGACAATGGCGTCTGTCGCAAGATCGGAAAGGGAGTGGACAGCGTCCGCCATCATCGCCGCCGAAGAGCCTAAAACCCCAGCTACAAACTTGGCCATTGCAAGAACCAGGTTTACCACAGCGCCTATTACAGTGACGCGGGAGGCCTCGCCCAGCCTTTCGGGGCAGTATTTAGACTTTATAAGTGGTGAATGTTCGCTCATTATTAATCTTTGAGCACGGCGTCGATCTTGTCCTGAGCGGTCTGCTCCTTGTCTGTGCGGGCGCCCATCTTTATCGTCATCGTCACTCTTTGGATTCCGGCGTCGAACACCGACTGCATCGCCTGTTTAATAGCCTGCGCAACATCATCGTATTCACCCTCAACCACGGTTCCATACGGGCAAAGCCTAGCGTTAAGGTCGGCGTCAACCAGAATCTTGTGGGCGATTTTGACGTATTTCGAAACTGAGGGCCCGGCCCCCATCGGCACAATGGAAATATCCGCTATGACTTTCATATAGAACCTCCTGATGCGGCGAGAGTGTCTAAACCTTGGTGATCGCTGGATAATAGCATAAAGCGGAATCTCGATTCAAAGCGACAAGGATAGCTTGAAGCGCGGCATGGCCTTATCGAAGGAGCTGGGTCGCCAGCCGGTATCGCGCTTTATTTTTGAATTGTCGAGAGAACAGTCTTTCGGGCGGGGGGCGTGGCCTTTGATATCGTCCATGCTTATTCCTTCGATTTTATCAGTAGGCAGGTCGAGCCGGCGCATTATGTCGACCGTAAAGTCGTAGCGGCTTTTCCTCTCTCCTCCGCATGCGTGATATATGCCCGTAACCGAGCTTTCGATCAGAGCCGATATGGCGGAGGTTTCGTCCTCCACATATAAAAATGACCGGTATTGATCTGTGAAAAGTTTTAACCCTTTGCCGTTACGAATTTGAGCTATGGCATACTCTGAAAAGTTTTGGCGTTTACCAGAGCCTTTCCCATACACTATCGCGGTACGCAACACCGCAGTTAAAGGATTCGCGGACAGAACCACCTTTTCAGAATCAGCTTTTGTTTTAGCATACAGGTTCAATGGGTTTACAGGATCCTCTTCCGTATACATTCCTTTCTGGCCGTCGAACACAAGGTCTGTGGAGTAATGTATAAGGTACACTCCAGTATTGGCGCACGCTTTTGCTATGTTTTCCGCCCCCTGAACGTTCACTAGCTTTGCGAGCTCTTTATTTTTTTCGCATGTATCCGGGTCGGCGATGGCGGCAAGGTTTACTACAGCGTCAGGTTTCACGTTATCGATAAATTTGACTACCGCAGCGGCGTCCGTGATATCAAGCGACGAGCCTTTAGTAGCCCCCTCAGGGATATATTCATGGAACAAAGGGGTAACATCGTATTGCCCCGCCAAACCTCGGACGACGTGGGAGCCTATGCATCCACCTGCGCCCGTCACGATAACGCGCTTCATATTTTTCTCTTTTTCCAATTCCACCATTTTAAAAGCTTGGGGTCATGCCTATCTTCGGAGGCGTAATAAACAGCGCAACGGAAAACGTAAAGGACGCAAGGGTCAACTTTCACACCCTTGTAATCGCAAAGTTTTTCATACAACTTCTCGGGGTTTCGCCCTTTCAATTGCCGTACTGATCGGATATTTATATTCCACAGCATTTCCGCAAGTTTTGGGCCGATACCCGGGATTTGTTTCAGATCTTTTAGCGCCGAGTCTTTATCGTTCATCGTTTATTTCTCATCGCACGCGCCAACGTCACGCCTGTGACAAAAAGAGAGAGAATGGCGAAAATCTCCCCATATTTTGTAAAGAAAGTCAGAGGCGCTTTTCCTCGCGGCGTAATTTCCCCCATAAGTGTGGTTTCAACAAAAAGTTTTGTCTCTTCGGTGACCTTGCCTGTTTGGTCGATTAACGCTGTAATACCAGACTGGGCCGCGCGCAATACAGGTATTCTGTTTTCTATTGCGCGGAACACACCCATTGCCATGCTCTGGCGGGACGCAGGGGAGTCGCCGTACCAGGAATCGTTGGAAATGTTCACTATGGCCGTCGCTCCCTTTTCGGTAAGAACGCGCGAGTATTTCGGGAAGATTATCTCGTAACATATCTGCGGCCCCACTTGTAAAACGTTTGTGTCAAGAAGGCTTAATCCCTCCCCAGGCTCCATATCCCCTATTGCGGTCACAAGCTTATCAAGGAAAAAGAAAGCTTTTTTGAGTGGTATATATTCACCGAACGGCACAAGATGGATTTTGGCATATTTCTCAGTTGTTCCTCCTGGACGAACCACCCAGGCCCTGTTGTACGAGATAATTCTTCCGCTCTCTTTTTTGTAACCCGGAGCGCCGAAAACTATTGGGACTCCTATTTCCTCTACAAGCTTGATAATCCTTCTGTCGTTTTGCGGGTCGGACCCGAAATAAAATGGCGCCGCAGTCTCTGGCCACACTACAAGCTTCGCCCCTTTAGAGACCGCCTCCCTGGTTCGGGTGAAATATATGTTGAGCTGATGGTTTCGGTACTCACGTTTCCATTTTTTGCTCTGGTCGATGTTTCCCTGTATCAGCGCCACTTTTATGTTAGCTTCTCCAGTCGAAGCAAGTGAATAGAGCCGCCATTGCCCATATGCCAGCGTCATGGCCACTATCGCTATGCACAACGTCACCCACCTTAAAGGGAACGGTTTTGAAGTGAAAGGGTCGTAAATGGTTTTCCAGTCGATAATTTTAACCACTGCGACATTGACGAGAACAATGATGAACCCTATTCCATCTTCGCCCGTGATATCCGCTATCTGTATAAAGGGTAGAACAGTGTAAAACGAATCGGCTAATCTGGCCCACGGGAAAGATATTATAGGCAGATGGCCACGAACAAGCTCCAGCGAGACCCAGAGAAAAGGAGCGATGGAAAGCGCGCTGTCCCATCCAAACCTCTGTTCCACCTTTATCATCACATAGGCGAACATAAAGGTGAAAAGGGCGGCGGCCATGACCATCAACGCTGTCGCGCCAAACGCCGGTATGGAAGGCATATGCGCATATTCGGTCATAGTGTTGCTTACCCAGTATATGGTGGGGCCGAAATAGAAAATTCCCATGACAAAACCGAGCCAGGACCCTGCAAGAATCGTTTTTCCGCGAATAGATATAAGAAATGGCGCAAGGGCGACAAAGCTTACAGGCCACAATCCGTAGTCCGGGAATGTAGATGCGACCATAAGCCCGGATAACGCTGCCAGGCCAATGTCTTTCATGGAAACAGGCTTTCCCTGTTTCAAGTCAGCTTTTTCAATTGATATGTACACTTTTATTAACAAAAAAAGGTATTGGCGTATTATAGTCATCCCATAATGATTATCGATACAATATCAGCTTGTTATCCTGTATTCATAATGTAAGCATGAAAAAATGTCTGAGACATTAGGTAGATTTTTGGCCGCAAGCAGGCTGAAGCAGGGGCTGGCCATAGATGAGGTGGCTCAAGCCACTCGTTTTAACAGCAAGTTTATTCGCGCTATCGAGGAAGACCGGTTCGATCTTTTGCCCAGCAAGGTTTTCGCCAAAGGGTTTTTGCGCGCATATGCCAAAGAGCTTGGCCTGGACGGAGATGATATAGTCGCGCGATACAACGCTCTCGATGTGGAGATGAGAGATGATAGCCCCGAACTTATCTCGATGCCGCTTCGCACTAAATCGAAATACACGACCCGGATATTACTTGCTTCCCTTGTTTTCTTCGTAATCGCCCTTGTAACATTCTATAATAATTATAAGTTGTATAATAACAAAGTGATAGAAGTGGCCCAGAAGGTCTTGCCGCAGGAACAAAAGGTGGAGCCCGCTGAAATTCTGCCTGAGCAGCAGGAGCAAAATGAGTATAGCGCCGCCACGGAGGAAACAGAAGACGTTGAACAGGTGGCGCCTGTGGTTGTTATAGAAAATAGTAAAAACGCCATTGAAGAGGCCGCCCCTGTTGAACAGGTTGAGACTGTCGAACCTGTGGAGCCTGTATCGCAGAGTAATGGCGTTACAACGGAAAGTGATAAGCTAAAGGATACGTCAAGGCCTTTAAACCTTACTCTTTCCGCTTCGTCGGACTCATGGATCAAAGTGGTGGTTGACGGGGCGATTACGCGGGAAATAATCTTGCGTGAAGGAAAAGAAGTGACATGGTGGGCTGAAAAGGAATATTCGCTTAGCATTGGCAATGTGGCCGGTACGAAACTCTTTCTAAACGGGAATGAGATCCCGCTGGAGCTATCGAGGTCAAATATAATCATGAATTTAAAGCTTCCTCCAGATGAAGGAGAGGCGAACGTATCTGAAAGGCAATAAACATAAAGTGACAGATAAAGAATTACCGGAATCGGAAGTTTCGGATAGAATCGCCACAAGACGGGCCAAAAGAGAGGCTCAAAGGTCGACTGTGCGATCGGCGGCGTTGCGGCGTAAAACAGATGAGGAATCAGCTCCTTCAAAGAAAAAAGCCCCCGCCGCAAAAAAGAAAAAGAGCGCCAAACTCTCTATGGCGAAACCATCGGCTAAAAAACCGACGGCGGCTAAAAAACCGGCAAAAAAGAAAACGGCCACCGCAAAAAGTAAAGCCAGGCCAGCGAAAGCAAAAAAGCCGACGGAAGAATATGAGTTGCGTTCACAACCCGATGGCACCTTGCGCAGAGTGAAGATTGAAGATAAGGCCTCCAAGCCCAAAATAACAAGACGGAGGAGTAGCGGTAAAGATACAGGGCCGGGGCCCGCCATTGTGGATCTTGCTTCTGTGGGGGCGGGATTATGGAACCGGGAGCGGGTGGAGACGACCGAGCCGGAGATAGCCGGGTCGATGCCGGGGGAGGTTGACGACTCGGTAAAGTTTCTCAAGCGGAAAATCGCGAAAAAACCGAAGGTAGCTGTGATTTTGGGCTCGGGGCATTCTGAAGTGGCTGAGCTTGTAGACGAAAAACGCATCGAATTCTCTGATATTCCAGGGTTTTCCGTTCCAAAAGCTTCCGGTCATCCGGGCTATATTTCTTTTGGGTCATTTGAAGGCACATCGGTTCTTTTCAGCGCCGGAAGGTCTCACTATTACGAAACAGGCTCGATGAAAGAGACTGGTCACGCTGTGAGGACTTTTCTTGCCATGGGTGTCGAGCGTCTGATACTCACAACTTCCGCCGGCGCAATCAACCCTTCATACAAGGAGGGGAATATAATGTTTGTCGAGGATCATATAAACCTGATGGGGGATAACCCGCTTTTCGGTCTCGACCCGCAGGCTGAGCCTTCGATATTTCTCGATGTCTCTAATGTGTACGATAAAAAGACGCTTGAACTTTCCGACAGGATTTGCCGAAGGGCGCGTTTGCGTCCGCAGTCCGGTGTGCTTGCCGCTGTGCGCGGCCCTGTCTATGAAACACCAGCGGAATTAAATTGGCTGAAATCCATCGGGGCCGACGCGGTTTGCATGTCTTTGGTTCCCGAGGCTCTGGAGGCGGCGCGATACGGCGTTCCTGTAACAGGTATCGCTGTCATAACAAACGCAGTTTCTCCAAAAAGAAAGAAACCGTTGAGCCATCAAGACGTTGCGACGGCTGGGGAGCGCTATGCCGCTCGGTTGAAACGGCTGATATCATACCTGCTGGCTACATAAAGCGGCGGGAAAAGTCTGGAGAAACGGATATTTTTGGAACAGCCCCATGGGAAAAGTTCAATCTGATTTTCTGGTTATAGGTTCCGGCGTCGCCGGCCTTACCTTTGCCTTGAAAGCCGCCGCCCATGGCAAAGTTGCGCTTGTGACAAAAAAGGAACTGGCCGAATCGAACACCAATTACGCCCAGGGTGGAATAGCCGCCGTTGTGGCGGAAAACGATTCTTTCGACCTGCACATTCAGGACACGATACGAACCGGGCAAGGGCTTTGTCATGAAAACGCCGTCCGCATACTTGTGGAGAGCGGGCCGCTAATGATTCGTGAGCTTATGGACTTCGGCGCTCGTTTTACCGTTGGTGACGACTCCATGTTTGATCTTGGGCGTGAAGGCGGTCATTCGAGGCGGAGGATAGTCCACGCCAATGATCTTACCGGCGCGGAAATAGAAAACGCGTTGATTCAGTCTGTGAAAGCTTCGCCGAATATCATGGTGTTCGAAAACCATATGGCCGTTGACCTGGTGACAAAAGCAAAGCTGTTTCCCGATATAACAGTAGCGGGATCGGACGATGACGCCTGTATAGGAGCCTATGTCATTGAAAGTGAAAATGGGAAGATTATCTCTTTTGAGGCGAAAGCCACACTGCTTGCGACAGGTGGATCCGGGAAAGTTTACCTTTACACTTCAAATCCGGACATAGCCTCCGGTGATGGAATCGCCATCGCATACAGGGCTGGAGCCGAGGTGGCGAACATGGAGTTCATGCAGTTTCACCCCACATGCCTCTATCATCCAGAGGCGAAATCGTTCCTCATCTCGGAAGCTGTGCGCGGTGAAGGGGCGAGATTGAAATTTAAGGACGGGTCGACCTTCATGGAAAAATATCATGAGATGGGCTCTCTTGCGCCAAGGGATGTTGTCGCCCGCGCCATCGACTATGAAATGAAAAAACGTGGCGACGACTGTGTTTACCTGGATACCACCATGATAGAGCCCGCGAAGTTTTCCAAACGGTTTCCGAACATCTATTCGACATGCAAAAAATATGGGTTCGACCTGACAAAGGAAATGATTCCGGTTGTTCCGGCGGCTCATTACATGTGCGGCGGAGCGCTGACGGATATAGACGCAAAGACAACAATTCCAGGGCTTTTCGCCGCAGGAGAGACGGCCCACACTGGCGTTCATGGAGCCAACCGGCTGGCGAGCAATTCATTGCTGGAGGCTGTCGTGTTTTCTGACCGGGCGGCAAAAAGCGCGATTGAACTGGTGAAAGAGTTTTCCGGTGAGGTTGCAAGCATACCCGCATGGGATTTAGGCGAAGCGGTCGACGCCGACGAGCAGGTTGTGATTACCCATATGTGGGATGAAATACGCAGGCTTATGTGGAACTATGTCGGTATAGCGCGCACAGACAAACGTCTTGCCAGGGCGAAAAACAGGATCCGCCTGATACGACAGGAGATTGAAGAGTATTACTGGGGTTTCGTTGTCAATACCGACTTGCTGGAGCTTCGCAACCTTGCTTTATGCGCGGAGCTTATCGTCGATTGCGCTATGATGCGGAAGGAATCGCGCGGTTTGCATTACAACCTCGACTACCCTGAAAAGGATGATCAAAATTTCAAGCATGACTCCGTGCTGAAAATTACGTTTGCCCCTTCAAAATAATTTTATTCCAGCGGTATTATGAAATTGGCTATCTGCGGTCGTTCCGTAAACCCCGCTTTATGGTAGAACCTTTTTATGTATGAGAGGCGGTTCTTTCCGTTTAACAGCATAAGTCGCGAGCAACCTCGTTTTTTCGCTTCTTTCTTTACAGCCTCCACAAGCGTAAGCCCATAGCCCTCGCCTCTGCCCTCTTCACGTACAAAAACCTCGGATATATAACCTTCCGGGCCGGTGAAACAGAGAAACGGAGCCCAGTGGACCGATATGTAACCTGTAACGGCGCCGCTAACGTTTTCCGCTACAAGAACAGTATGGCTGTTATCGGACAAACAAAGGTTAAGATGCTCCGTGATGAGGCGCTCGATTTCCTCCCCGCTTCCCTTGTTTATATGGTCGAACCACCCGACTTCGTTCAGTATGTAGGCGATAGCGTTCACATCGCTCATTGTAGCGGGACGAATGTTGAATATATTATTT
>UOGA01000218.1_pt1 | contig 15734 bp, 13 predicted proteins | sample 1989841 | NCBI WGS metagenome assembly UOGA01 (sample SAMEA4712198, study PRJEB27164) | hydrothermal vent metagenome | biome: marine basaltic hydrothermal vent biome; feature: marine hydrothermal vent; material: mineral | place: Pacific Ocean | collected 2011-06-14/2011-07-23 | depth 1691 m | reverse complement strand
GAGAAGCTTTCTATCACCATGATCTTTAATATAAGGACGAATATCTCGGATATTTGATCCTTTGAAAATTCTCTTAAACGAAGGCCAAATTTTCTGGAGAGTAGCAAGTTGATTTTCTACTATCCTGGAGGTTCTTAACAAAGCCTTGTCTTCATATGGGTCGGTCCACTCTGACAGCTTTGTTAAATAAAATTCTTTATGTTCGACCATCGACATGAATTTTTCTAGCGGAAGGTAACGATAGATTTTCGTTTCTGGAGAAAGAACAAGGGAGTTTTCTGGACTTGCTGTCGGGGACTTATCTTTAGAGTCTGTCACTGGTCAACGGCCTCCCCATGAGATGCCGGACTAAACCCGGCATGACAATCTTACCGAAAAAAGTTGTATTTCACGATGCAGTAAAGCGCGCGGAAGGCGTCTTTGAGCCCTATCTTTTTACCTTCGTTATACGTTCTGCCGTAGTAGGAGATGCCAATCTCGTATATGACCACATCAAGTTTGGAAATTTTGGCGGTTATCTCCGGCTCGAACCCGAAACGGTCCTCCTCAATATTTATCTGGCGTAAGACATCGATTTTGAAAACCTTGTAGCAGGTCTCCATATCCGTAAGGTTCAAGTTTGTGGCCATGTTTGAAAAGAGCGTTAGCCCCTGGTTGGCCAGCTGGTGCCAGAAAAAGAGCACGCGATGCGGCCGCCCGCCCATGAACCTGCTTCCATACACAACGTCCGCCCTGCCGGTCAATATCGGCTCCAAAAGGAAATCATATTGCCCGGGGTCATACTCCATGTCGGCGTCCTGGATGATAACTATGTCACCCGTCGCCATTGCGAACCCGGTTTTAAGGGCGGCTCCTTTCCCCTTGTTCACATCGTGACGCGATGTTTTAATTATGGAGGTGTGTTCTTCCGCTATTTTGGCCAGTATTTCAAAAGTTTTGTCGGTGGAGTGATCGTCTACTATGATCATCTCCAGATCAAGTGTTTTCCATATCGGCTGGCCCATAACGGTGTCCACTATTTCTTCTAACGTGGCTTCTTCGTTATAAACGGGGATTACGACGCTTATTTTCATATTGCCCTGTATTTTGCAAATTATAAGAGTTTATCTTTTATAGCGTTGTTCTTCAAGGGCGGGTATAGGGTAATATTGAAGATAAAAAAGACGCCTGCGAAAGATTTGCATGAAAACTATAGATAAATACATACTGACGGAGTTTCTGAGAATTTTCGTTTTCTCCATGGTCATTCTGATTGTGTTTTACGAAATGGTGCTTTTTTTCGACAATGTAGGTTATTTCATAAAACATAAAGCCACTTTCGACGAGATATCCCGGTTCCAGCTTTTCAAGGCGCCCACCGCTGTTTTCCATGTGACGCCTATATGCGTTTTAATGTCCGCCCTTCTTGTCATTGTAAGCATGTCGCGATACAGCGAAATCGTGGTTATCCAATCGAGCGGGATAAGCCTTTTGAGAATAGCCGCCCCCCTGTTAGTGGCCGGAGCCGCGATAAGCCTCATATCGTTTTTAAATAGCGATTACCTTGTATACATAGCCGAATCGGAGGCGAAAAGAGTTTATTACGACGAAATCAAGGAACAACCACGCAAAAGCCTTTTCAGTAAAGACCGCTTCTGGTACAAAGGCGACGACGGCTCCATATGGAACATAGGGCATATCGACGTAAAAAATAAAACGTTGCGGGATTTGTCCATATTTTACTTCGACAAGGACGGTGTGAAAATAACAAAACGAGTTTCCGCAGACTCAGGAGCCCTTATCGACGGGAAATGGGTGTTGACTAATTATGTGGAACGGGTTTTTGATAAAGATGGCAACTTTGAGGAAAGCCGTTTGGAAACTCGTTCATTTCCTGAAGATATTATCCCCAGCGAAGACTTGCAAAAAGTAAAGCTCCACCCGGAAGAGATGAGCTTGGTACAGATGCGTGGGTATATAAAAAACCTGCGCGCCAAAGGGTATGACGCCACACGCTATACCGTGGATATGTACGCCAAAATAGGGTTTCCGCTGATAAGCTTTGTTATGCCACTTATAGCCATCCCGATGGGGCTACGGTCCAGCCGGGCTGGCGGAGCGATGATCGGAGTTGGTGTGGCGATTGTAATAGCGTCACTCTTCTGGTTTATGCAATCGATGGGTGTTGCGCTTGGACATGCCGGCGTGTTGCCTCCTTTGCTCGCGGCGTATGGAGTGCATGTGCTGTTCGGGTCGCTGGGATTGTATATGTTGATCTCCAATCGCCAATAGAAAAATCAGAGCCGATAGACTTTTGCGGTTTTTACAAAGCGCTTTGATAGATATTTACAACATCTTCTCTGGATAGAGGAACAAACGACCCTAGCGCCGCATGTTTGGTCGCAGAGTCTGTCATTTCCTCGATTCTAGATCCATCTATCCCATGATCGGAAAGGGAGACCCCCAGCCCCAGAGTATTGTGGAAAAAATCTTTTGTAGCGCCTATCCCAGCTATTGCCGCTTCTTCTACGCTCAATGAGGAGATATCTACTCCCCACACATTTTTTGAAAATTGGGCAAAACGCTCCGGGTTGGCCTTAAATACATACTTCATCCAGCTCGGAAACATTATCGACAACGACGCGCCGTGCGCCAATCCGTATTTAGCGGAAAACTCATGCCCCATTATGTGGCAGGCCCAGTCCCCTCTGGTTATACCGGAGCTTAAAAGCCCGTTTAAAGCAAGGGTTGACGCCCACATAAGCTGCGCTCTGGCATTATAATTATCCGGCTCTTCCATGGCGACAGGAGCGCAATCTATAACAGTCCGCATTATGGCTTCCGCCGCCCCGTCCTGCAAAGGCGTGTTGGCGACGTTATGGAAATATTGCTCAAATACGTGACTTAGAATATCGACCGCGCCATAAGCTGTCTGCTCTCTCGGCACGGAAAATGTCAGTGTCGGATCCAAAATGGAAAAGCTGGGATAGAGCCCGGGGTGGTACGTCGCCCGTTTTTCCTCCGTTTCAGGATTGGTTACAACAGTATTCCCATTCGCCTCAGAACCGGTGGCTGATAATGTAAGTACCGCGCCAATTTTAAGAGGCTTATCCACGCTTCCTTTTTTATCGAAAAAATCCCAAGGGTCGCCATCGTATATCGCGCCAGCGGCTATCGCTTTCGCCGCATCGATGACACTGCCACCGCCGATGGCTAGAATAACGTCGATTTTTTCTTTCCTGCAAAGCTTTGCCCCCTCACGCACCGAATCTATTTCAGGATTTGGCGCTATCCCGGATTTTTCCGTCACTCGACACCCAGCCTTTGCCAGAAGAGCTAGAACCTTGTCGTAAAGCCCGGCTTTTTTTACGCTCCCGCCACCGGTCAAAAAAAGGACATTTTTTCCTATAGAGGCGGTTTCTTCTCCAACATGTTCTATCTGGCCTTCACCAAAAAGTATTTTTGTCGGATTGTAAAAGGTAAAACCGTTCACTTGCGGGTATAGGAAAGATTAACGTTATATAGACGGGGCCACAGCCGGAGCCAGACTTGAGTAAACAAGCGCCGCCTCATGACGTAACTTTATAAGCGCTTCACCATAGCTCGTATCGCTTGCATGAACTGTCAGCACAGGCTCTCCCGCAAGGATGATTTCTCCGTCGTACGGAACATCACGAGCGCCGTTTTCATACCACCTTTCCCAGCCGGTAAATACGACATCTTCTTTGGCGAATACCCGCGCTTGCGCAAAATATTGTCCTTGAGGGCCAGGATCAATAATAAGGTTTGAATATTTTCCTTTAACGCTATCAAGGTGCATACCAAGAAGATCGTTCCACGTCCCCATGGAGATAGCTTCCAGCCCGGCTGTCGGGCGCGGGTTCACCTCTACAAGTGTCACTTCTCCATTGTAAATAAAATCGAATCCCCACAAGCCTTTGAGGTCAAGCTCAAGCGTAAGTGAATCAGCGATTGCGGTCACCTGAGCTGTGGCTTCTTTTGCAAAAGGGTGCGGGAAAATGTTGCCTACGTAGCGGAAACCGTCCCCGCCAAATGTTTCATCCCCGATAATTTGAGTCATTATTCCCAACACAGAGGCTTCAGAGCCATTGGAGACTACTATCGCCGACGAGGCCAGCCCATCCACATGCGCCTGGTAATAGACACCTTCCTCATCAGGTTCGTAATCTTTATCGACAAATTGGACGCCAACCCCACCCATCCCTGAAAAGGTTTTCGCAAGCCACTTGCCGTTTTCCATCGATTCGTTTTTTTCATATCGTATGGGCGGATATTTGAAATTCCAGGAGCGGGCGGCTCTTGCGAGAGTCTCCGGATCACGCGATTTTCTAACAGACTCAACCGAACATCCATATACCTGCCCCACGTCTCCCAGCTTTTTAAGGGCGAAGATATCGTTTTCAAAACCGGGCCCATACACAATACCGGAATTTTCAAAACTGTAAGCAAGGCTAATAAGAGCGTTCAGGTCAAACGAACCGTCGCCATCTCTTTTTGAGGATTTGTTGGGACATAACTTCTTTGTGTCGCGGTCGCCAAAATAGTCTACAGTAGCAACCTCGTGGCCATGACGGACAGCGTTTTCCGCAAGGAAGCGGATGTTTGATCCGATTAACAGGATAGGCGATTCGCCTTCAAATTCTTCCATAAGATTTTTCCTAAGTTACTACAACCTTATTTTTCGAGTATACCACCCCCGGCAAGAATATTCAGAATATCAAATCTATTTCTCTCCATATGCCTCACGCAAGATCTCATCACCACCCTGCTTTAAAAGCTCTTCAGCCAGGCGTATGCCCAATTCGGTACATTGTTCAACGCCACCACGCACAACGTCCCGATAGATCACAGAACCGTCGGTAACTCCGACCAGTCCTGTAAGCTCAATTTCCTTGCCAGACAAAGTCGCATAACCTGCTATTGGCGCCTGGCATCCACCCTCAAGCCTTTTCAAAAACGCCCGCTCAGCTTCAACAACCAAGGCCGATTCATTATGATTCAGGAAATTTATCAAACTGGCTGTTTTTTCGTCGCCAATACGGGTTTCTATCCCCATAGCCCCTTGCGCCACCGCAGGAAGGCAATCGGATGGTTCGAGATATTCCGTCACCACTTCCTCCATCTCCATCCTTTTCATTCCCGCCGCGGCAAGAATAATAGCGTCGAGATTTTCGCTTTCAAGTTTTTTCAAACGTGTGCCGACGTTGCCTCTTATGGAAATTATTTCAACATCCGGCCGTCCGCTCAAAATCTGCGCCTGTCTTCGCAGTGACGATGTTCCAACGCGGGCGCCCTTTGGAAGTTCGGAAAAAGCTTTAACCTCGCTCGCAATAAACGCGTCGCGAGGGTCCTCCCTTTCGCATATTACGGATATTACAAGTCCGTCCGGCAACATGGTCGGCACATCTTTCATTGAATGGACGGCGATATCGACGCTGTTGTCCAGCAGGGCTGTCTCCAGCTCCTTTACGAACAATCCTTTACCGCCAACCATGGCAAGGGGAGTGTCCAGGATTTTATCTCCCTTGGTCTGAATGGGAACAAGATCAACGACAATTCCCTGGTGTTCTTTCTCAACCTGGTCTTTGACCCAGTTTGCCTGCCACAAGGCCAAAGGCGAACCGCGCGTGCCTATCGTAAGGTCGGCAAGTTTACTATTCGCCATCGCCAAGACCGAACAATTTACGGAAAACTTTCAGATATGTATGGCCATCCTTTGTTTCGGCCGATTTTTTCAGGTTTACTACCGGGGCATGGATAACCTTGTTTATTATCGAGCTTGTCATCTTGTCTATGGCCTCCTTGTCTTTATCAGAAAGATTTTCAGCTTTGCCAATGACCTTGGCAAGCTCGGCCTTACGGATATTTTCCGCCTTGGTTTTCAAAGCGGCTATGGTTGGGGCGACTTCAAGGTGGTCCAGCCATGTGAAAAACTGTGCTACCTCTTCTTTTATAATCGCCTCGGCTTTCTTCGCTTCGTTCTCACGTTCGGCCATATTGGCGTCTACTACATTTTGAAGGTCGTCGATATCGTACACATAGCAGTTGTCAATCTCGTTGACCGAAGGCTCGATATCCCTTGGCACGGCGATATCGATAAAAAACATGGGAAGCTGTTTTCTCTCCACAATCACTTTGGCGGCAAGCTCTTTTCTTATTACGAAATGCGGGGCTCCGGTGGAAGTTATCACTATGTCACACCTTTTAAGCTCTTCGTAAAGGTCGCCAAATCGTATCGCCTCTCCGCTGAATTTAGTGGCAAGCTCGACAGCCCTCTCATATGTCCTGTTGGCAACCAACACTGTTTCCACACCCTGCGATATCAGATGATTGGCCGCAAGCTCGATCATCTCACCGGCGCCTACCAACATTACTGTTTTTAATTTAAGGTCATCGAATATTTTTCTGGCAAGCTCGACAGCAGCATATGAAATAGATACGGCATTTTCCGCTATCGCGGTTTCAGTGCGAACTTTTTTGGCGACATTGAAACTTCGCTCGAAAAGATTGTTTAATATCGCGCCGGTGGACTGAAGCTCTTTGGCCGCCTTGTACGCGCCTTTGACCTGGCCTAATACCTGAGGCTCGCCTACTATCATTGAATCGAGTGACGAAGAGACCTTGAAAAGATGCTCCACAGCCTCTTCGAGGACATAAAAATAGGTCGACTTGTCGATCGTCTTCCTATCTATGGAATGATGCTCGCTCAAGAAATTTTTGAGCGCCTCCACGCCAAGTTTGATATCCGTCACCCTGGCGTATATCTCAACCCTGTTGCAGGTGGAGAGAATCACCTCTTCGAGTATTTCCGGTGTGTTGGCTTTTATAGTCTCCAACGCCTCACCGACTTTCGAGTCGGCTATCGCCAGCTTCTCGCGCACCTCCACAGGCGCCGTTTTATGGTTAATACCCAAAACTATAAGATTCATTTTTTATCCAATGTGCATCAGCAAAGCCGTGACAACTATGCAAAAACCGGTAATGCCCAACGCGGCCGCCTTTTTCCCTCTCCAGCCGAGCGCAACACGTCCATACGAAAGGACCGCATATACGATCCAGCCTATTATGAGCGAAACTGTTGATGTGTCAAACTTGATAAACGCCCCATAGCTCTGGGTAGACCACACAACAGCCGCCAGCATGCCAACTGTTATAATAGGAAAGCCGAAAACCAGCCCCACCCTGTTTGCATCGTCGAGAATAGCAAGCGAAGGAAGGCGATGGTACCACCCCCCGAAATGTTTCGACTTCAATTGCCGCTCCTGTATCAAATACATAAGCCCTGAAGCGAACACCAGGGAAAACGCGCCAAACGCAAGGAATGACAATGTCCTGTGCATTGTAAGCCAATACGCCTTGACCGGTAACACAGATTCCGCCTCTTGCGAAAACGCAAAAGCGATAAGCATCAGCGCAAAACCAATAGGCACCATGAACGCGCCTAAAGGTTTTATCCTGAAATATCCCTCCGCTACAAGGAATACAACGAACACCACCCACGCCAGAAAAACGCAATATTCAAACGCGTTGGTGTATGGGCCATGACCGGTTATCATCGACCGCTGGATCAGGGCGGCGGTCTCTACAACCACTCCCAGAGTGATCATTACCGTGGCAAGAACAAACAGCATTTTATTGCGCAGAGCCAGGTGCAAAAGATACTTTACCATCCCTAAAAAGAAAAGGAATGTGGCCACAATAAACATAGAGCTCATGCCTCAGTGATCTCCTCCACAAGACGTTTTGCCCCAGCCATATCACCATTTTTTATTTTATCCAGCAGGTCGGAGTCCGTCAGGTTGTTAAATATTGTTTCGCGCCGCGCCTGATCGTCTATAGTTTTCAATACGGTTTCCCGCGCTTTACCCATCATGTCCAAATATACGGCCCACTCTTCCCCGAACTCTTTCTCCAGCGATTTTCTGGCTTTTTTCGCCACCGCCGGACTCTTGCCCGACGTGCTTATGGCCAGGGAAAGGTCTCCCCTCCTCACCACGGCGGGAACCATAAACGAACAAAGCTTTGGCTGGTCCACGATATTCACGAGGACGCCTCTGGCCACAGCCACTACGTATACCGCTCTGTTCACCTCCGGCATATCCGTACAACCAAAGGCCAGCGTAACGCCTTCCATATGCTCCGGTTTAAAAAAACCGGGGATATATGTAATTTTTTTAGAATCAACCAGCTCTTTCATCTTCTCAGTCAACTCAGGCGCGACAACACTGACCTTCGCGCCGCATTTCAGAAGCGCCATCGCTTTGCGAAACGCCACAGCCCCACCGCCCACTATCAGGCACGGTTTTCCGTTTATATCCAGAAATAGAGGGTAAAGAGGGCTCATTTGCCACTTTTCACCAAGCTGTTCAACTCTGATATGAACTGTGTAATATCCCGAAACTCACGGTATACACTGGCGAACCGGACATACGCCACATCGTCCAAACGTTGTAAGCCTTTCATCACAACTTCACCGACCACCGAACATGATACTTCTTTTTCACCAGAGGCCATCGCCGCCCTTACCGCTTCCTCGACAAGCTCTTCACGGGCTTCGGCGGAGACCGGGCGTTTATGACAGGCTTTTTCTATTCCATACATGATCTTTTCACGGCTGAACTGCTGCCTGCCGCCATCTTTTTTTATTATCATTGGCAGGCTCTCTTCGATCCGCTCGTAGGTGGTGAATCGGCCCTGGCAACGCATGCATTCGCGCCGACGCCTTATCATATCCCCTTCGCTGGTAAGGCGGGAATCGATCACCTTATTATCAAGGTCGTTACATACTGGACATTTCATATCGAGATAAGCTCTAAATTTATCAGGATGTTATAAGTTATAGCTGTCGTGTCCAACACTATAAACGCCCAGGATAAAGAGGGAACTTCCCACAAAGCTCTTTTACCTTGCCCTTGATCTCAGCCAGGTGATTTTCATCTTCAAGATTTTCCAGAGCGTCGCATATCCATTCGCCAACAAGATCCATTTCATCTTCTTTCAACCCTCTTGTGGTTATGGCCGGAACGCCAAGACGAATTCCAGAGGCGATAAACGGCTTTTGCGGATCGAAAGGAATCGTGTTTTTATTTACTGTAATGCCTGCTTTCTCAAGCCCTTCCTCGGCCGCTTTGCCGGTTATATTTTTTGACTGCAGGTCGACCAGCATAAGGTGCGTGTCCGTCCCGCCGGAAACAAGCCGCAAACCGTTATTGACAAGCTTTTGCGCAAGACGCTTGCAGTTGGCCACTATCTGGACTTGATAAGTTTTAAACTCTTCGCCCATAGCCTCCTTTAGAGCCACCGCCTTTGCGGCGATAACATGCATAAGCGGGCCACCCTGAATTCCCGGAAATACGGCGCGGTTTAAATCCTTGATAAATTTTTCCTTGCACAATATCATTCCGGCCCGTGGGCCGCGCAACGTTTTATGGGTGGTGGTTGTGACAAAATCCGCGAGTGGAACAGGACTGGGGTGCAATCCTGCAGCTATAAGCCCAGCAATATGAGCCATATCAACCATAAAATACGCGCCCACTTCGTCGGCTATCTCCCTGAACTTCTCCCACCGTAAAATCCTGGGGTATGCGGACGCCCCGGCGATAATGAGCTTTGGTTTATGCTCAAGCGCAAGAGAGCGCAACTCGTCAAAATCAATAGTTTCCGTGTCTTTGCGCACATTATAGGGAACAACGTTGAACCACTTTCCAGACATACTTAAAGGATGGCCGTGCGTCAAATGACCACCGTGAGCCAGGTTCAATCCCATGATCGTGTCGCCCGGCTCCAGGACCGTAAAATAGACCGACATGTTCGCTTGTGACCCGGAGTGGGGCTGAACATTGGCGCTCTCCGCCCCGAATAGCTCGCACGCTCTCTTTATAGCAAGGTTTTCTGCCACGTCGACGTTCCCGCAACCACCGTAATAACGTTTGCCCGGGTAACCTTCGGCATATTTGTTTGTCATGACAGAACCCTGGGCTTCCAGCACCGCTTCGCTTACAAAGTTTTCAGACGCTATTAGCTCCAGAGTATCGCTTTCCCTCTCCGTCTCTCCATGAATAGCTTCCCAGATTTCAGGGTCTTGCTCTTTTAAAACTGATACATATGAATCGGTAGTCATAAGATGTTGGCTCCAGTATACTTTTTTTCCAGTTTTGATATTTTCTCAAGCCGCCGGTCGTGCCTTCCGCCTTCATATTCAGTGTTAAGCCACGTTTCCAGAATGTCGTAAGCTACGTTGACACCGGTAGTCCGGCCGCCCAGCGCCAGGATATTGGAATCATTATGCTGTCGGCTCATTCTGGCGGTATAGTTATCATGCACAAGAGCCGCCCGGATACCCGGAAATTTATTGGCGGTAATCGACATCCCGATACCTGTGCCGCAAAGCAAAATTCCCCTTTTATATTTACCGGAGCTTACAGCCTCGGCCACTTTAATCCCGTAATCCGGGTAATCCACAGATTCCTCGTTGTAAACGCCCATATCCACAGGATCGTATCCAAGCTCTTTAAGTCGCTCAATGATATGGCCTTTCATTTCAAAAGCCCCGTGATCGGACGCTACGGCTATTTTTCCTTCACCCATTTTTTGTCAGTCAATCAATAATAGTTAATGGTTGCTCTACGATAACAGAACCATCTTATTATAAAGCTTTCCGTTTCTGTATCAAAAATGGCTTTAGCCCTTCAGGAGGCATTTAATGCGGAACGCTTTCCGCCAGCTTGCGGAACTGCAGGCCGTATAACAGTTCCAGGTAGCGCCTGGTCTCGTCTCTTTCAAGGTTTGTGACATATTTCCAGAATCCGTATACACGGGAGAGTGTCATCATTCTCTCCGCATACAGCTTCCATGTATAGCGTTCCTCGACCCTTTTCTCCGCCCCCTCGGAAATTTTATCCCAATGGCCTGGGTCCGAAGCGCATTTTTCAAAAAAGTCGGCCATAATGTCAGCGGCTTCTTCGCCATGGTTCGGGTTTATATGAAACCCTGAAACACCGTGCTCTATAATTTCAAGCGGCCCGCCATAACATGTTGCGAATATCGGCAGACCTGATGTCATCGCCTCTATTACCGTGAGGCCGAACGCTTCAAACATCGCCGGTTGCACAAAAGCTCCACGCAAGTCGGCAATATATCTATACAGCTCCGCAGACATATTTTTTTCCAAATGAACTCCCAGCCATCTCAATTGCCCGTCAAGCTTGTGATAATTCATAAGGTCGTGCATCCGCCCGATCTGCTCACGCTCTTCGGCGTCAGACGATTTGTCCTGATCCAGATGACCCGCTATAATCAGCAAGTTGACCTTTTCCCTCAGTCTTTCCGAGTTTCCGAACCAATCCACAAGACCTGTAATATTTTTTATCCTGTCAAGCCGCGCTAGGGTGAATAGAATCGGTTTTGATCTGTCTTCAAATGAGCCTCGCGCGTCTGGCCTTTCCCCATTGCCAAATACAAGGCTCTCCAGCTCATCACGCAGACCTGCTAGCCTTCTTTCCTTGTCCCTGTGTGAAAAATAGACTTCCGCGTCGGCCCCTGGTGATACGATGTTAAATTTCGGATCGAACATGTCTATGCCATGGACCACCCTGTAGAGGCCCGGCATGGTGAATGTGGAGTAACTCTCATATTGCCCTATGCTGTCCACATTGCCTGCGATCTCCTGGTATGTGCTGGTAATAATGAAATCGGCCGTGTTCATAGAGATAAGGTCGGCGGTAAACTGGCAGGAGAAGTGGTAACGCTCCTCGTTGTCTTTCCAGTACAGGTCGGAATATAAATATTTATTCTTTTCAAGAGCATGGGCTATGTTGCACTGCGTGACCTGGAGCCTGTTGGAGAGTATCGACGCTACAAGGTTGCCGTCAGAATAGTTGCCTATTATGAGGTCTGGTCTGTATTCGAACTCCGTCGATAATTCCTTCTCCACATCCATTGTAAACCTGTCGAGATATGGCCACACTTCAAACCTTGAAATCCATTGCGGAACAACTTCCCCGGCCTTGTTCCTGAACGGCACCCTCAATATACGCGCGTTCTGCGTACCGGTTATATTTTCTATCCTTTGGTCACAGGTAGTGTTTCCGGCCTCCGGGATTAGCCGGGTAACCACAACTATTTGAGGATCTATCATTATCCCCTGTTCGGAAAGCCTGCGCCGCATCTCCTTTTCAAGAGCGCGCACTTGATCGAGAATATAAACAACCTGCCCGCCTGTGTCCGGCATTCCAAGAACATTCGCCTGACCGAAATAGCCGTGGGGCGAAAGGATAACAATATTGAAAATCATCGGTATGCGCCCAAGGAACTTTTCCAAGGTGTTCGGCTCCGGCGCCTCGAGGATATCGGATAACATACCAAGCGAATTCCGCATTCTCCGCGCCACATTGCCCCAGCCAATGGCAAATCCAAGATCATGCATCTTTGAGCTTACATCATCCCAGCCTGCGTCCTGCGGTTGCGTGGAAAGATAGTCTTCGGCCCGCCGCAACGCCTGTCGAAGCGCCTGGACACTTCTTATCCGGTCATTGAGCATAAGCTGGGCGCCACGGCAATGGTGCACCTTCAAAAACCGTAGCAACCTTTCAAACCCTTTGCCATCCTCCTGAAATAGCTGGCTGGAAAGCTTCCTGTTCAAAAACTCCACGCCACGCCCGATTGACCGTGACTCCTGAAGTTTCGGAAACCCCCTGTTGAAAGGATCAAGGTCTATTTCCAAAGTCCGTCCATTTTGATCCGCTCCCACCAATCTTTCTTTAATGCCAAGGTATTCGGAAACGGTGATCCGGTCGATATCCATAGTTTCAATATGAATACGCAGATATGTCCACCGCGCCACTCTCGGCCTGATGGCAAAATAAATCCAGGGCGCGTCTGTAATGGCTTCCTGGGAAGTATAGATAAGCTCGGCAAGCGGAGATTTGGTTATACCCTCATAGTTTGTCTCATCGCAAAACGCCAGAAATTCGTCCCACAGCTCGGAGCGCAGCAAAAACGCTTTGTCCATGGTTATATATCTTCGTAACAGCAGATATGTGGTGTCTCTGTTTTGTTTCAGATAGTTAAACGCCGCGGTTCTTATTTGCTTTATATATTCCGTTTCTTCCTCTTTCACACTCGCGCTCCTTCAGAGGTGGTAGGACTCATGGAACCGAAAAAATTGTAATGCTCCACGGCTTCGATAATGCCCCACGCGTGATTTCCTTCAGAAAAATAAATTTGCGGACGCCCGCGCAATTTGTTCAACTCCTGGCTATGGTTGCCGACCACTACCGCCAGGGTATTGCCTGTCAGCATATCCTCATCGTTTCCGGAATCGCCAGCTACAAGCAATCGGTCAAACGGTATCCCCCATTTTACCGCAAAATAACGCAACGCCATACCTTTGGATGCGCGAATAGGCAATATATCAAGATATGCCTGATGCGAATATACAACCTGGGCGTGAAGTCCGGCCCTCCTTAGCATGCGAACTATTTTGCTCTTCTTGGGCGCCTTGTCAGGGTCTACGAAATAGCTTACCTTGTGCGAGGCTTGCCCCCATTTGGGTTGAAGCTTAAGGCCATCTATCCCTTCCAGCGCCTTCCCTATGGCTTCACGATTCCACCTGTAATTTATATGCCGTATCCATCCATGATCCTCCACAAGGTTCGGGCCATAGTGAATAGCGCTCCCAACGGAAGTGACAAGAAGGTTGGGAAGGGGAACCTCCCACTCTTTAAGAACATCGAGCGCAAGCTTGAGACTGCGGCCGGTCGCCACACCGAACCCGACATTGTCTCCGGTATTTTTTACAAGGTCAATAAGCCTTTTCAACCCTTCCTTGTCACCTGTGAGAGTATTGTCTATGTCACATATCAACACACGGTCCGTGGCGATCAGCCCACTGTGCGTCTTTACGCCTATCCGTCGTTTTCGCTTATATTGTCCAAGAGCCTTTTTCATTACACGCATATATTGCTTTAAATGACTGCTCCATGAATAAATCCGGCGAGCGCCGGTCAACCCGTTTTTCGACCAGTTGGCAAGCTGTCTTTTGTTTGACAGGACGGATTCCAGAACAGCGCCAATGCTCTGTACATTCAGCGGGTCTATGAGCTGTCCGTTTGTAAGCTTCGAGACTATTTCCCTGGCCCCTCCGTTTTCAGTGACCACCACCGGCAATCCAGACGCCGCGGCCTCCAGTATCGTCAATCCAAAAGGCTCCGTTAACGCAGGGTTAACGAATACTCCGCCGGTTTTTGCCGCCATGCGATAAATCTCCGGCACATCGTCCGCCCTGTGATGTTTCGGGTAAGCTACCGATCCGTATAGATCGTAAAAGTCTACGAGCATCAGTATGTTCGTCAGAACACCCCGCGAAGCTTTGTCCATGGATCGAATATCATCACGAGAGCCGACTATGATTACAAGGTTCGCCATCTCTTTTAACTTCTCGCTTTCCCCATACGCCTGGACAAGCGCATTGATATTTTTTCGTATGTCGGGGCGCGACATGGCAAGTATCATCGGCTTTTCCGGGTTTTTCAAAAAACGGGACACCTGAAGCTGTATGCCAACAGGTTTCGTCTTCCGTTTAGACGGCGGGCTGAACTTTTTCACGTCGACACCCGGCGGAATAACCGTCATCCGCTTGGTATTGTAGTTATCGTAGAGGCTATATTGCTCGTCGACTTCCTGTTGCGTGCTGGCGATGACAAAAGAAGCGTTTTCCAGCGCGTTCTCCTCCGCTTCGATCCTGCGCCCTATATGATAGCTGTTTTCGATCGTCTCTATCTTCATCCCCTGGTCTAAAAGACGTTGACGTTTCACCCTGCCAAGGGAATGCCCGGTGTACGCCAGCGGTATACCTAAAAACCCCGCCAGCCTAACTCCAATATATCCACCGTCCGCATAATGACTATGTATGAGGTCTGGCGCGCGTCCGATACTGCGTAAATACTGGAATGCGTTGTCGGCGAAACTCTCCAGATGCGGCCATAACGCCTCTTTGCGCAGATACCGCATAGGGCCGCATGGAATCCTGACAATATTAAAACCAGGCGACACATGCTCTAGAAGCCGGGAGTAATCCGAGCTTACCTTCGGGTCTGCGATCAGGCGTGTTAAAAGGTCGACCTGTTTGACATCAGGATGCTTTGCGATGGCGGCCGCAAGCTCCACGACATACTTTATCTGGCCGCCTGTGTCGGCGTCCCGGCCAAGCTCAAGCTGAGACCCACGCAAAAGACCGTGCGGGCTTATCAGCAGTATGTATAATCCGGCGGAGTTTCCCACTTCCTAAAACCCCCATGCGACAGAATATTTTTCGTACAGGCTTTTATCGAGACTTACAGCGCCCTGAATCTTGCATATTTCTGATGCAAAAGCTGTTGCGCGCTTGATCGTGTCTTCCAACGCCCATCCTGCGATAAATCCTAATATGCAAACCGCGCTAAAAGCGTCTCCAGCGCCGACGGTATCACGAATCTCCTCCACAGGGTCAACAAGGCGCTCCACAACTCCATCGGAGGATACAAGCATGGCGCCTTCTTCACCCATGGTAAGAACTACGGTTTCTATTCCATGCTTGCGACGCAAGCTTTCGGCGCCCTCTTCAAGGGATTTCTTACTGTCCAGGCTTTGCTCTAAAAGGTCGCAAAGCTCATCACTGTTAAGCTTCACCCAGCGCGCCATGTTGATCGCGTCAAAAACACTTTTCGAGTCCCACCATGGCGGTCGCAAGTTTACGT
>UOGA01000010.1_pt1 | contig 15740 bp, 15 predicted proteins | sample 1989841 | NCBI WGS metagenome assembly UOGA01 (sample SAMEA4712198, study PRJEB27164) | hydrothermal vent metagenome | biome: marine basaltic hydrothermal vent biome; feature: marine hydrothermal vent; material: mineral | place: Pacific Ocean | collected 2011-06-14/2011-07-23 | depth 1691 m | reverse complement strand
TATGCGAGGGACAGCCCACTCCAGATCGGCGTCCGCACATACGACAGCGGCGGCGTTACCGCCAAGCTCCAGAGTCACCTTTTTCCTTCCGGATATTTCTTTCAGCCGCCAGCCCACACCAGGGCTTCCGGTGAATGTCATTTTTGCGATTCTTTTATCAGTCGCCAGCATCTCCCCCACTTCTCTTTTGCATGGAACCACGTTGTACTGACCTGGCGTGATACCGGCTTCGAGAAGAATCTCGCCTAACAGCAAGGCTGAAAGCGGGGTTTTAGTGGCGGGTTTTAGAACGATGGTATTTCTTGCGGCGATGGCCGGAGCGACTTTGTGCGCCACAAGATTGAGCGGAAAATTAAAGGGCGAGATACAACCCACTACACCTATGGGAAACCGTTTTGTTATCGCATAGCGCCCTTCCGCCCGAGCGTCTATATCCACTGGTATAAGCTCTCCTCCCATCCTTCCGGCCTCTTCCGCCGCTATGGAAAAGGTCATTATGGTACGGTCTACTTCATGCTCCGCAAGGTCAACAGGTTTGCCAGCTTCGGCGACAATGATATTTGCAAGCTTCTCCCTGTTGCGGATGAGTCCGTGTACGATATTTCTCAGCAATCGCGCAGTTTTGTTTGTGCTTAAAAGGCGTGTGGTCTCGAACGCTTTTTTAGCGGATCGGATAGCGGCGTCCATCTCCTTGCGTCCGGCAAGGCACACCTTTGCGATTTTTTTACCGGTATACGGGTTAACAACATCAACGACCTCGTCTGTTTTAATCCATTTTGAATCTATAAGAATTTTTCTCGGTTCAACCATTTTAAAAATCTCCTGCTAAACTAGTTCTTGTTATACCCGTATGGACCTCTTGTTTGGAGCAATTCTTTCCAATAGTTTTCCCGTTCGATGATTGTTTTATCATCCGTTTTCATGGATCTGTATTCTAGAAGCGCAAAGCTGAAATTCTTTCTTGAGTATTGCATACCTTCCTTCTTAATAAGGCGCGTCAGTTCATCGGTCCATCCGTGGCCGGTACCCATATAACACGCCCAGCGTGACCATATTCCAGAGTCCCCATAGGCAGAGCCGACATATCTTTTCCCATTGCTTTTGTCTGTGATGAGATAAACTCCCTTAACATTAATCAAGGCTCCCCGCCAGTCCGGCTTATTTGCCTTAAAAATACTTTCAAGTAAATGAAAATCGTAATTTATATTTTCGTAGCCACAAAACTCTTCTCCGGTGTAGCAGTCTTTAAGTATTTCCGAAACAGTAATTTGGTCATAGTACCTTTCCATGAGACGCGACTTGGCTCTGCCGGGTCGTTTAAAATGGACTTTCAATCGACCAATAAATTGCTGCGCAGTTCTGTCCAGTTCAATTTTGTAGCTATCAGAATAGTTCTTTGTTTCTCGCGATAGCGCCCTATAGATTCCGCCAAAAAGCCATGTATCCGGTTCAGAATAGAAGTCAATTAAAGAAAAAATATAATCTCGGTTAAAATCATCCTTATTTCCCCGATATGTATTCCACCCCTCCCATTCTTTCTTGTCTCTTACAAAAACATCCAAAGGATTATCTATCTTGTTCCAGGAGGCAAGGTGGATTTTATAGTCCTGTAAATTGTCGATAAGAATTATATCGATTAATTTAATGCTCATATTATCGATTAAATTTAATTTTGTCTGGGCTGATGTACGTCAATAAACAAGCTGCGGCAAACTCGACATGGATGACAAGATTTCCTTAACGTTTCCTTTTTTAATAACAGCAGGGTCAAGCTCGATATCGTTTTCTATAGCATTGATCACGTTCCACGCCGGAGCAATGTCCCCGATAAATGTTCCGCCTATAACTTTGGCTCCATCAAGGATCACTTTTGCATATTTTCCATTTTCTGTTTTGGCCGCAATATGCGTAACTCCATTGCCCTCAGGCGCATTATACCTTCCCACTACGGCATACATGCTTTTATATGCGTGGCTAGCGTTAAAAAATATGTTCTCTTTTACAGGCTGTTCATCTCCAGCCATTTTTGCTCCGGCCGCCCTGCCCTGCTCCGCCGCCACAAGCCATGTGCCACACGGGATTCGTTCGTCCCCCATTTTTCGCACAGCCACATCTCCTGCGGCAAAGACATCGTTCGCGCTTGTACGGTAGCTCTCGTCAACAGGAACTCCCCTTTCAAGCTCGATTCCGCTATCTTTAAGAAATCCATTTTCCGCGCGAACTCCGATGGCGATCATGACCATCTCCGCAGGTATAACCTCGCCCGATTTCAGTTTCACAGCATTCACTTGCCCATCGGATCCTAAAATCTCCACCATTTCCGTTTCACAAATAATACGGTTTCCGTCCGCCTCCATCTGTTTTCGAATAATAGAGGAGCCAGCTTTATCCAGGATAAGGCTCAGGATCGCGCATTCGCGCAAAAGGACGGTGACAGGTATGTCGAGATTATGGAAGTTTTCCGCCATCTCTATCCCAAGTATGCCGCCTCCCACGACTACGGCGTTTTTTACACCTCTTTTCTTGATATAGTCGACCTTCATTTTAGCGCACATCTTGGTCCGATAAGTGAATACACCTTTAAGGTCGGCCCCTGGCCAGGGAAGCATAAAAGGGGTCGCTCCAGTGGCTATCAAAAGCTTGTCGTAAGGTTCCTCATGAGAGTTCTCTCCTGTCACGGTTTTTTCCACTGTGTTTACAGAGACGACCTTGTCGCTCAACACCCGGATATTACTATCTTCGCCCCAGTTATCCGGCTTTCCAGAAAGCTCATTTTCGCTAATAGCGCCTTTGAAATAGAAAGAGAGAGCCGGGCGGAAATAGAACGGGTAAGGCTCATTATTGAATATAGTTATTTGGCCATCGGGGTCCAATGAGCGAATCGTATCGGCGGCGGTAACTCCTGCGATACCAGAGCCGATAATCACATATTTTTTTGTCACAGCCTCATCCTCTCATGAACAAGGTCGACGATATCACGCACTTCGACACCATTTTCTTTGGCGTCCTTGCCGAACGATTCAAGACATGTAATACATTCCACCACCATCATGTCGGCTCCGGTTTTTTTCGCTTCTTCATAGCGGCTTTTATGAATGGCTTTCAACTGTTTGGGGTCGCTACCCAAACCCCAGTATCCACAGCAAAAGGTATCATCCGCTCCGGAGCGGCCCATCTCGACTATCGGGTTCATCCTGCCAAGAAGCTCCCTTCCCGGCTCTGGCATCCTGGCTTTTCTGCTCACGTTGCATGAGTCGTGAAAAGTGACTTTCGTTTCAGATTTTTCAAGCCTGAGCTTGTCCGGAAACCTGTTGAGCCACATCGGTGTAGTCAACGGCTCAAACGCCATTTTGTACTTTTCCTTGATCTTGCGCAGTGACATGTAACACTCCGCGCACCCGGAGATGACATATTTAGGGTCCGATTTCTCGACAAGCTCCGCAAGCCTTTTATGATAGTCTTCCGCCTCACCTGTCCGCCCGCCCATTAGCTGGGGCCATCCGCAACAGCTTTTAAGGCCGCCCAACACCTCATAATCGATCCCAAGTTTGTCCGCTATATCGATGCACTGAGCGGCGGATTTCTCGCCCGTGTATATGTAGCACCCGAAATAAAAAAGGTATTCAGCTTTACGGAAAACAGATTTATCTATATGCTCCGAAAGTTTATGGCTTTTCAGGCTGTCGTTCTCTGAAAACTTCCATTTGGTTTTGACATATGTTTTGAAGCCTGCCTGACGCAACGAGCTTTTGTCATGGCCTTTGAGCGCAAAATATTTTTTATGGTATTCGGGGGCCTTGCCTTCTTCATTCATTTTTTCCTTGAGCGAAAGCATCATTACGGAACGGCCGGCGGCCGTAGGGCAGACAGCGTCGCAACGGCCGCATTGGACACAGTCTTGCGCGAATTTCAATACGCTTTCGGTTAGCTTCCCTCCCTTTCGCGTGGCTTCGTTAAGCTCTTTTATCGGAAGGCCAGGATCCACAACGGGGCACACTTTCATGCATTCGTCCACACCAATGCAATTTATAAGGTTAAAGTTACTCCATTCGGCAAGCTCTTCGGAAAAGGTCAAGAGTGGCATACGTCGCAAACATCCTGAGTTTTTAGAATCTGTTGTGAAATTATCGCTTTATATTATTATCCGGTCAAGGCCCAATAGTGATATATGTAATTAAATTTTGGCAATATTTTTTTTATTTTCGGCGCGGGAATTACGCTTGATAATATTTTCCTTATTTTATTAGCGTCTGGGTTATAATGAAACTAATTATATTGGGGTTAATTAATCTGACTTTGAGTTCATATGACTTCCGAGAAACATAATAATAAAACTGTTCTTATCGTAGACGACGAAGAGGAAATCTGTCGCCTGTTTACAAGAGTCCTGCAAAACGCCGGTTACAAATCACTTTCAGCGAGCGACGGTATGGAGGCCCTTGTTAAAGCGCAAGACAATAATATTGATCTTGTCATTACAGATATAAGAATGCCTGGCATCTCCGGGCTTGATCTTATCCGACAGCTTCACGACCTCGAACCACAATTGCCGATAATCGTAATATCCGGTTTCGGAGGACAGGCCGCCGCTGTAGAATCCCTGGAGCGCGGCGCGTTTTTCTTTCTCCAAAAACCGTTTGAAGCCAGCACATTACTTGATATAGTAAAAAAGGGCATGCGGCTACCACATATCACCAATCATGCCTACGTGGAAGTTTCCAACACTATCCACAACATCAACTTTTCATTTTTACCGGATTTAAATATTCTGGAAGGGATAAATTCCCAGGTGTCGGCCGCCGCTCGCTATATGGGTTATTCACTACCTCTTTACAGCATGATTCTTCCATTCGTTATTAATGAATTGCTTGAAAAGGCGATCATAATTGGCAAGAAAGAAAGTAATGACAAGGAAATATTGCTGGGAGCGGAGATATCTTTGGATAAAATCACAATCACTATCAATACAAACGCCAAAACATTTTCCCCCGATGAAATCCCTAAATCGTTTGACGATATTGATATTTCCGACACGAGAGAAATGGGAATGATGATGGTTAGGCGCTATTCTGATGTCTTAGATTTCAGCGATAACGGTAAAAATCTTACGGTGATAATCAATAAAACTAGTGATGGCGATACGTTGAATGACGAATCCGCTTCAAGTGACAATTCATGAATTTTACAGCAAAACCTTTTTGCCTTAGACTTTAGACTTGATATAATTTATCAATAGGAGGAATTTAGTTTGCAAATAGCTTCAAGAAAGTCAGGCGACGTAACCATTATGGATTTTGTCGGAAATATAAAAACAAACGAAGATTATAATGACTTTAAAAACGCTATCAACGAAGCTATCGGAGAAGGAAAGCAGAAACTGCTCCTAAACTTCAAGGAGATCCATTTCATAAACAGTTCAGGTCTTGGCAGGCTTATTTTGGCGGCAAAGCAGACCAGAGAAAATGGAGGCTCACTGAAAGTGGCTCATCTTTCCAGCGATCTTCGCGAACTTTTTTCCTTCACAAAACTGGACAGCAAAATCCCTCTCTACCAAACAGAAGAAGACGCCTTGAAAGACTTTTAATAAAAGTCTACTTTTCCTTTGCATTGGCGATTACCCCGATTAAACTGCCTGTTTAACATAAATAATCAGATAGCATATTAGTTGTGTGATGAAAACAGGTAAAGTATTGGCCGCGATGAGCGGCGGAGTAGACAGCAGCGCAGCCACCGCCTTGCTCAAAAAAGAAGGTCACGAAATAATCGGCGTAACCATGCGCGTCTGGGAAGACCCTGTGGGAACTGAAAAAAGGCATGGAGCCTGTTGCGCCCTGGACGACGCCGACGACGCGCGTCGTGTAGCCGATCGCCTGGACATTCCCCACTATGTCCTGAACGTCAAAAAAGAGTTTAAGGAACAGGTGGTGGACAAGTTTGTGAACGAATATGTCTCTGGACGAACGCCCAACCCTTGTGTCTTATGCAACGGAATTATCAAGTTCGACTACCTTTTCCGACAAGGCGAAAAATATGGCGCGAAGTATGTCGCGACCGGTCATTACGCTCAAACCGGGTCATTCCGTGATTTTCCTGTGATTATGCGCGGTGTCGACAGGAATAAAGATCAAAGTTATTTCCTCTTTTCTATAAAACCGGAAAATGTTGGAAGGATTCTTTTTCCCCTGGGCGCTTTGGAAAAATCCGAAACGCGCAAAATAGCCCATAGCTTCGATCTAAACGTCGCCGAAAAAGCGGAAAGCCAGGAAATTTGTTTTATCCCGGACAACAACTACGCAAACTTGATAAAAAGCAGCTTCAACACCGGAGCGGGTGTGACCGCTGGAGAAATTATAAACGGCGATGGTATTGTCATAGGACAGCACAAAGGCTATGCACACTACACAATCGGCCAACGCCGCGGTTTAGGCATAGCAAACGCCACCCCTCTTTACGTAACAGCCATAGAGCCTGAGACAAATCGTGTGATAGTAGGCCAGAAATCGGATGTGTATGGCAAGACTCTACAGGCTAGCTCCATGAACTGGTTTGTACCGCCGCAGGAAATTTGTGACCTTACGCTTACAGCGAGAATCCGCCATAATCATGACGACTCTGTCGCTGATGTTAAGGCGCTTGGAAATAATGAGGCTGTTATCGAGTTTAAAACTCCTCAGCTTGCCATAGCTCCGGGGCAGGCGATTGTCATATACCATGAAAATGTCGTTGTGGGTGGCGGCTGGATTGAAAAGAGAATCGCCTGATGTCCGGAAATATAGATATCAATAAGGCGCTCAAAGTTGCCTCCAAAGCGGCGCTTGAAGCGGGGCAAATACAAAAAGATTATCGTTTTAAAAGCTTCACCGTGGAACACAAGGGAGAGACAGACCTTGTGACAGAAGTCGATATAGCTTGCGAAAAAGCAATAATCGATATAATTAAAGTGGCGTTTCCCGACCATGGAATTCTCGCCGAGGAGGAGGACTTTAAAAAGGGCGAATCCCGGTATACCTGGGTGATAGACCCGCTTGATGGCACCACCAATTATGCTCATGGGTTTCCTGTATATTGCGCTTCTGTTGGACTGGAAATGGATGGTCAATCATTGGTCGGAGCCGTTTGCGATCCTACACGGGATGAGCTGTTCACCGCCGCAAAAGGACATGGGGCGTACCTTAATGATGTTCCTATAAAAGTTTCTTCAACAGAAAAGCTGATCGACGGTTTGCTTGCCACAGGCTTCCCGTACTCCATAAAGACAAATCCCCAGAACAACCTCAAACAGTTTGGAAATTTCGCCATGCGCGCCCAGGCTTTACGTAGGCCGGGAGCCGCGGCTTTAGACCTTTGCTATGTCGCATGCGGCAGGCTGGACGGTTTTTGGGAATTTCACCTTAAGCCCTGGGATATCGCCGCTGGAACGTTGATGGTCACAGAAGCCGGTGGGCGTATGACTCATACCGATGGCGCAAAGCTCGATATTTATCGCTCAGATATTGTGGCGTCAAACGGCCCGCTCCACGAAGCGATGCTGGAAATATTGAAGGCTGGTTGATCGAAAGCTTTCTACAATCCTTTGTTGAATGGCTTAAAAAAACCGACCATCAAAGCTGAAAACAACAGGTCAAACGCAGGAAACCTGGACTTTGTCGCCATGTACACCTTGCTGCTGTTGGCGGAGTACCTTTGCTTATGGAACGTTAGTGATCGAAACCCGTAAAAGCTGTTGGTGATTTTTGATTTATAAACCCATTCCAGCAGCTTCTTTGTATAGGGGCTATGGCAATATCGGTTATTTATGTCATCTTCCAGGTTGTAAAATGGCATAAGCCCAAGATAAAGCTTTCCAGCATGCTCAGCTTTAAACTTTTGCAGGGCCTCATGAATTATCCACGCCAGCGCTCCTTTTGGAGCTTCGGGGCGGTTTCGCAAAATGGAGGGGCAATATCCCTTTAGCTCGTTACCATCCCACACCGGATCGAAATACACATACGCCACAACCTGCCCGTCAATAAACCCGTAGAACTTCCGTACGCAAAAATAGTCGCTGTATATAGGCCTTCGCGTTATAAACCACAATTCATTGGAAGTCTTTTTAAGGTCCTTCAGCCATGATATCGATATCCGCCTCGCCTGCTCGTATATATTATCGTCCCCATATATTTCCCGTACTTCCACTCCATCTTTTCTACCCCTGTTATGTAGATGCCGTATATCCATTTTACGGCGTCCGGCGAAAGTATATTCAGGGATATCGATAACCGCCTCCTCACCCATCTCATTGACATAGTAGCCCATACCGTCAAGAATGTTTGCGCTGGTCTCCGTAAGATGAAAAAACGTTATCCGCTTATGTGATCGGTCCAAACGTTCCAGCATCAAGCCCATGTCGGATTTGTCGCAAACGGGATCGCACAAGACGAAACGCGCTGGCCCGAAATCCTTATAAGCTATATATCCGTGCGGGTGAATTTCATAGTAATCGAGACCCGGCTGAAATGTGTGGAAGGAGAGCGAGTTCGTCCCGTATGCCTTTAAATATTCCCAACGCTTTGCCGCTCCATCAGATAAAGCGTCAGGAGCGCTATACTGCTTTGCGCTCATTTGGAATTCACTTCAGTTATTTAAAATCTTTCGAATCTTGTTCCAGCTGAGTCTTATCTCTAAATGTTTTCTCATATCGCTTCGCCTCTATCACAAACAGCAGGGCCCATTCGTTAAAAGCGAATTTCAAACCGGCGACGCCTTTGAAGATCATCCCCCGCAAGAACAGAGATTTTAACAATTTTGCTTGCGGAATAAAAAAGAGACGCAAGACAGACCCCCTGCCCTCCTCGGCTCGACGTGAGGATTCCTTTTCTATTCTTTCAATAGCGTCCCTTTGAGATTCCATTTTTAGTCACGCCACTCCAGGGACTTCGATTTTTGCCACAAAACCACGGTAAAACCCAAAAATACTACCCAGCCAATCACAAGCCCAAGCCTGCGCACCTTTAGCTCTGACAGCATACTTTCCACCTCCGCAGTAATACCCTGCGCGGCTTTCACGATATTTTTTGACGTTATGGATACTTCGTTTATATTTATTTTATGAGTCAAAGCAAGCAACTCTTTAAGATTATCCTCCACTTTCAGCAGACGCTCCTCCAGCCCGGATATTTCAAAACCGCCATGGGCCCCTTCCTTGAACCCCGTCAGCAACATATCGGCTCTTTTAACTAAAGCCGTCGCCAAATTCACAGATCTCTGAATTTTCTTGGCGGACGTATAGGCGTCGGAACCTTCATCATGGCATCCGGCGCAATCGTTGTCTTCATCTCCTGTAAACTTGTCCGCCGTTGGATGCAGGATGTCATGACTGTTGTGGCAATCCAGGCAAATAGGCTCGCCTTCTTTTTTATAAATTTTCCAATGAGGGCTGGCCTTGTAATATTCCGCCTGCTGCGAATGACAGTTGAAACATACTGTTCTGGTTCTCTCGGATGTCGCGGGGAGGATACTATGGTTTCCATGACAATCCACACATGTAGGTGTGAGCAGATCACCTTCGGCAAAAAGCTTGTAGTGTTTACTTTTTTTGTATAGTGAAAGCTGGTTCCATGGTTTGCCGATCTTTTCAAAAATCTTTTGTTTTGAATGACAATTTCCGCACGTTACAGGGATGGCGCGGCGGGATACGGATGAATCCGGGTCCTTAATCCTCAATATCCTGTGAGCGCCGTGGCAACTCACGCACGATGGCGCGTTTTCGTTACCGGCTTCAAGCCGCCTCCCGTGCACGCTTCCTGAATAAAGCATATATTGATCGGCCCGCTGATTGTATGACCTCATAAGCTTGGCGTCGGAGTGACATTTTGCGCAAAGGGCTGGAATATCCTTTGGCTCTGGAGCGCCTTTAAATCCGGCTTCCTCATCCATCGCCATATCTTCATCGGCAGGGTTCCCTCCGTGGCAATCGGCGCATCGCACACCAACTTCCCGATGAACAGATTTCATCCATTTATCCACTGGCGGTGTGAGAGATTCATCCTCCATTTCTTTATGACAGACGATGCAATTGTAATCTTTGTATTGAAGATAGCTATCGCCTTGGTTCGGTTTGCCCTCCGGCGATAGAGCGGCTTGCGCGGGAATGACCGAGAATAAAATAAAGGCAAGAAACGTAAAATATTTAGACACCATAGCACAGCGATAAAAACCGCGCGTCGCCACATTCATATGGCGTTCATTACGTTTTATTAACCGCATGGGCTCTTACACCCCCTACAATAATATCTGGCGGGAAGCATGAAACATTTCTCGCATCTTCAAGCCTCCCTCACGCCAAATAAGACAGAGGAACCAACCCCTACTTGATATTGAAGTCAACCCGACGGTTCAGGCTTCTACCCTTTTCCGATCGATTAGAATATTTTGGCGCTGTTTCCCCAAGGCTTCTTACAGTTAACCTGCTCTCATCAACATTTAGTTCTCTTACCATATGCAATTTAACAGATACGCCTCTTCGTTCGCCAAGCTTTTCATTATATTTACTGGGGCCAATAGAACATGTATTGCCCTCAATTAAAACATTCACATCCGGATTGTTCTGAAGCTTCGCCGCGTTCTCTTTCAAAATTCCCTTTGCCTCGTCTGTAAGCTTTACGCTGTCAAACTTAAAGTATACGCTGTCCAGAACGATAGAAACCGCAGGCTTGGTCACAGGAGCGGGCTTGGGCTTGGATACCTCCATCTTCGGCTCAGGCTCAGGCTTTGGTTTAGCTGCAGAGGCTCGTTTTTCTATCGGCTCAGGTTTGGCTTCCGGTTTCGGTTCTATCTTCATAATAGGCTTTGGCTCAGGCTTCTTGCCAAACACAATAGTCATACCAGCCATAAACATGTTGTTGGGACTGCGGACACCGCCACCTGCGGTCTTGCTGGCATATCCGGCTTCCACACTTCCCCAGTCGTCCAGATAATATCTGGCGCCTAACATAGTCATGTTGTTGTCACGCTCGCCCGGGTTCTGTTCGGTATAAGCAAATCCGGAAAACTCGGCGATAAGCCCCAAACTTTTGGCCGCCGTCCACTCCACACCAGCTCCATAAAAAACCTGGTTCTCCACGTTATTTTCGCTTCTGTTCAGAAATCCTACGTTGGCGTGCCACGATACTTTTTCATATTCCTTATCGATAAGAAGCCCAAAACCCAGATTTGTCTTCCCTGTCCCAAGCCCCTTATTCTTGTCTCCCGTAGGAAGTGTGGCAATAGCCATTCCGGAAATATAAATGCCATATTTCTTTATCGTTGAAAAGTTCCATTTAGCGCGCGCCAAGCCATCGGCTATGCCCGATGAATCGGAGCCGCTTTCAGGCTCGATCTTTTTATATGGAGCCACTACAGATAACTCGAGACGATCACCAAGGCCAACGGTCAAAGGAACTGAGAGGGTAGAAACATCCATTTCTACAAAATCGCAGCATTTCAGTTTTTCGTAAAAAGCGCCAACCGCGATATTTTTTTCTCCTAACGGTTTTGCTTTTTGCACATAGAAAAGACCAGAGCCACCCTCGATAGCGACCTGCGCTGACGCCAGCGTGGAAAAAGCAATTACTGCAACTGCCGTAAAAAATGAAATTAACGTTCGTTTATTGTTCGACATTTTGCTTAGGTTTCCCCTATTTTCGCTCTTTCGGTGATATATCAAAGTACGTAAACATATTTACTATTCTGGCACGTATCATACCAAACAGTTAATCTAATGCAATATTAAATGTAGCTTCCCACTATTAGTTTTACGAGATATTTTGTCCTGAAATCAGCTCATTGTAAAAGCGCGAAAGCTCCAGGGTGACAGATCCAGGAGGCTTACCTTCAAAAACAGACTCAACGGAACTAACCGGCATAATTTCCAGCAACGAATTTGTAATTAACATCTCGTCCGCATTCCTGATTTCGGCTGTTTCAAATTTGCCTTGTAAAACCGTTATCCCGTTTCGTTCCGCAAGCTCAACCACAGCTTGCCGGGTTACGCCGGGGAGAATACCGCAATCAAGCGAAGGAGTATATAAATTCTCATCTTTAACCCAAAAAATATTCGCCGATACACAGGAAGAGATATAACCCTCCATCGTCAACGCCAGGGATTCGTCCGCGCCCGATTTTCTGGCCTTATTCAGCGTCAACACTTTGTCTAGCGCGCTGGTTGATTTTATTGCGTTCAAAGGCGCCAAACGGTTTTTTCGGATAGCGCTTATCGCAAGCTTATATCCCTCTCTCCTCTTTTCATCGGAAGGATGCGAGTATGGTCTCACAGTGAGCGTCCACGTGTGCATGTTACAACCTTCCACGCCATACCCTCGCGGACCTGCGCCGCGTGTTACAGTCAGCCGGGCCACGCCTCTTACGATTCCGTTATCATTGCAAAGACGCGCTATCCCCTTTGTTATATCCTCACTATCAAAAGGAAGGTGGATATCCGTTGCTAAAGCCCCGGCCTCCAACCTGTTTAAATGCCGTCCCAGCAAAAATGGTTTACCGCCATAAACAGGGATCGTTTCAAAAAGACCATCACCAAGGGTAAACCCACGGTCATCGATAGAAACTTTTGCGTTTTCAGTACGATACTCCCCATCAACGATTGTGGTCTCTTTCATTTTACAGCGGATTCCATCAAGGCTTTTGCCTTGTCCAGAGTCTCCTGATACTCATCCTCCGCAACCGATAGATATGTCACTCCTCCGCCAGTATTAAATGAAAGCGTATCCCCGGAAACCACCATGACACGAATCGCAACGCTCATATCCATAGAGCCATCATACCCAATGTACCCTATAGAACCGCAATATACGCCGCGTGGAGACGGCTCCAGCTCATCTATAATCTCCATTGCCCTTATTTTTGGAGCTCCGGTTACTGATCCTGCCGGAAAACAGTGTTTTAAAAGATCGACAGCGTCAATGCCAGACCGTACCTTCCCTTCAATTGTCGAAGTAAGATGGAACACGGTAGGAAACTTTTCGACGGCGCAAATTTCAGTGGTCTTGACACTATGCGGAAGACAGACTCTGGAAAGGTCGTTACGCATCAGATCAACTATCATCATATTTTCCGCGCGATCCTTCTCACTGTTTACAAGCTCTGCAAGAAGCCGCTCGTCTTCCTCAGCGTCCGCGCCCCTAGGCCTTGTTCCCTTGATCGGCCTTGTCTGGGTTATCCCGTCGTGGAGTTTTAGAAACCTTTCTGGCGACGATGAAAGCGCCTGAACTTTGCCAGTGTCGATATATGCGGCAAACGGGGCGGGGTTTATCTTCCTAAGCCTGAGGTAAAGCGAGACAGGCTCGAAATCTCCGACAGCCCTGAACCTTTGAGATATATTCGCCTGATAACAATCCCCGTCTTCAATATATCGACGCACACTTTCCACCGCTTCAAGGTATTCACTCTTAGAAAAATTACTTGGATATTCATATAATATTTTATCGTTTTTATTGCTATTCTTCTTGGTGGCATTATCGACAGCGCCATTAAGGGCTGTTGATTCAAGGTCATCCAGCGCAACTTCCGGGTCAATTGATTCATCATGATTGACAACCAGGATCGTCTCACGGGCAATATGGTCAAACGCTATAATTTTGTCATAAAATCCGAGCCACAGGTCACCTTCAGGAGCCTCAGGCTTTTCCTTGCGCCTTGTAGACGGCTCACAGTGGGAAAGGAGACCGTAACCAAAAAACCCGGCAACTCCTCCTGTGAAAGGCGGGGATAAAGGATCGCGGCTTACTTTCCTGAAAGATAAAAGCTTTTTGACAAGGTTAAAAGGATCGCCACTGTATTTGGAGACGCCGCTATCATCCTGTATTTCGAAGTTTTGATCGTTCCCATGTATGGTTGTTTCCGGGTTCCACATCAGGTATGACCACCTGCCGGAGCCGTGGATATCCATTCCGCTGTCCAGCCATACAAGACCGGCGCATGGGGCAAGATGAATAAATAGCGATTCCGGGTTTACCCACGCTATTTTTCTTAGCCTGACCTTGCGTGGCGTCGTATCCCGCTTTTCTGTTTTTGTATCAATTACCATGACCACCAAGACATTGTTATCAAACTAAGGATACTCCATTTCATCCTCTTCTTCTTTTTTCTCTGGAGAGGCTCCGGCCAAAGATAGCGCCACCGCCTTCATGGCGCTACGTAGGGACACCTCAAGCTGAATCTCTTTTTTGGACCGCTCCTGCTCTGGATAGGTTGCAATGATTTTTCGGTCGACGATTCTGTCGATTGTTTCGCTCCACACATTCTTTCCATCCACGACCGAGAGAGCGCTGGCTTTGACCGTTACCGGACGGAACGCCAATCCGAAAATGTAAGCGCCGCCGAACCACAAGGGCGTACTTGTTATAAGTTCGAAGACGATGTTGGCCAGAACCAAGCCCTCGGAATGAGTAAGCGTGTTAATTATCACGCTTTCAGCGAGGATATCTGCGGTCATCCCCAGTATGGGGTATATAAGCCTCGTACGTCCGTACCAGGGAATCTCCCCGTAAAGAATGGCGTCAACCCCGAAGTTCTTCCGAATAAGAGCGATTTGTGATTGCAGGGGACGGACTCCCCTGTGTGTCCCGAAAGCGCCATCTGGAATCAACACCGGCTCCACTTTTTTTCTTTCGGCAAGCTCACTGACCAGAAACTCGTCTGCCCGCTTCTCTATTTTGCGCAGTACCTCGTCAATCCTGGCGCGCTCATCTTTCTCATCAAGTTTTTTTTTAACGTCGAAGATCGAGGAGAGGCGCTGGATCGGCGCAGTTACCTTAAAGCCGATGATACCGAGTCTCGGCGGGTGGCTCAGCGCAAGGGTTTTAGGAAGGGGTACGGTTGCGCAGGATGAAAGTAAAAGAAAAATGAATAAAATAGACGCGATTCGAGTTAGGAGGGCGGGTTTTCTTTGTTGATATCCTGACATCATTCCAGGTCTCTTGCTCAAAAACACACTACATCAACACTCATATCACAAAATATTTCAGCGAACCAATTATATTATTATTCGCTTTGGATTAATTTACTTTTTACCGCATTTACAATCTCATAAACCAGAGACATGGTCAAAGCGCGCATTTCCGGCTCATGTTTTGCTATCTCCCTGAGCGCAATCACAAGCTCGATTTCGTCATTGGAGATAATTAAACGATCGTCTTTTTTATTTATATCAGTCGCATCTTTATTTCTTTCTACATTTTTGCTGTCAAAAAGAATTCGCTCCACCGCCTCCCCACTATATTCAGCTATGCAGCACAATGTCTCCACTTTGGGAAATGATTGGCCCGCTTCATACTTCGCCACGGTCCCCTGACTTACGCATAACAGCTTGGCGAATTGCCGCTGTGTCAGACCACCGCGAATTTCACGTATCATCTGACCTAGTCTTTTTGAGCCTTTCATATCAGCGCTTGTTATTCGAAATCGAATAATTACCTTGACAGGAGTGTAATCCGGTAGTGTAATATACTACTTATCAACCAATTAACTATACTACATAAATATATTATATTAATAATTTTTTTATAACTCGATAGGGGCAGGTTAATAATGTATATCACTCGTTCATTGGCGCGCCCGCCATTCAGTTGCAAGAAAAAGGCTCTTATCTACAATAAAAATAGCTCGAATGACACGAAAACCGGTTATTACACAACATCACAACTTGCCAAGAGGTGGGGAGTTTCCGTAATGACGATTATTCGCCTCATTGAACAGGGTGATCTTCG
>UOGA01000238.1_pt1 | contig 15745 bp, 17 predicted proteins | sample 1989841 | NCBI WGS metagenome assembly UOGA01 (sample SAMEA4712198, study PRJEB27164) | hydrothermal vent metagenome | biome: marine basaltic hydrothermal vent biome; feature: marine hydrothermal vent; material: mineral | place: Pacific Ocean | collected 2011-06-14/2011-07-23 | depth 1691 m | reverse complement strand
TAAGTTTTCAGGAGGAGAATATGGCGTTACTGATTAATGACGAATGTGTTAACTGTGGAGTGTGTGAGCCTGAATGCCCGAACGAGGCGATTACTGAAGGAGAGGATATCTATGATATTGATCCTGCCAAATGCACTGAATGTGTCGGGCACTTTGACGAACCACAGTGTATCGATGTCTGCCCGGTGGATTGTATCGTGACAGACCCCGACAACACGGAAACACCGGAGCAACTTCAAGCGAAATTCAAAGAGCTGACTGGTAAAAGTTAAGCTTCTTTGCCTGATCTTATTTTTGCGATATTCGCTTAGGTTCTGATGGCGTGATTTTCGTCATCAGAGCCTAAGCTTGTTATTATTCAAGTTCCAGTCTTCAACTCCCGATAAGCGTTATAAGGGAACAGATGGAAATGTTTTACGATCTTATAGAGCCTGTTTTGCGCATGGTATTAGCGTTTTTCTTTGCGTTTAGCGCTGTCGCAGGCTTGGCTGGAGCTATCCACAGCATAGCGCTTGATGGGGAATTGCGAAAACTTTCGCAACAGAGCCAGGAGATTTTGGACGGTCTGCGCGATGCTGTTACCGCAAGGAAAGCTCATATGGATGAGAAGAAAAAAGCGCGTCAGGAGAAGCTGGAGAGCATGGTCTGACAAGTTTTTCCCACCCGCTTTTTCCAGTGTAAAATTACTTCAGGATGATTACCTGTAAACTCAAATTTTCTCAATGACGCGTTTTCCTTATATTTTTATTATCGTGGCAACATTGCTATTTGCCTCGCCTGCGTTCTGCGATACCGTGGAACTTTATTCCACTGGAGGCGTTCGTCGTGTGGAGGTGGAAGTAGCCAGCACGAGAGCCGAACGCGCCAGAGGGCTTATGTTCCGCGCAGGCCTCAAAGAAAATCATGGGATGTGGTTTATCTTTAATAATGATAATCGAAAGACATTCTGGATGAAGAACGTCCGTTTTCCGATAGATATTATTTTTATTGATAAAGACTTTATCATACAAAAAATCTGGCGGTCAGTCCCTCCCTGCAAGGAAGAGCCATGCGCTGTTTATTCTTCAGGAACGTCTGTGCGATATGTGCTGGAGGTGGCTAGTGGGTTTTGCGAGAAAAATGGCGTTTTGGAGAATCAACGAGTACAATACACTCCATGAGAGTCATCTTACTTATTAGCGTCGCTTTGCTGGTCTCAGGTTGTTCCACCGCATCGTTGGGTGTGAAGGATCCACAAGCGATACAATCGGAAAAAGTATCCAGCATCGTCACCGGCGTTACCACTCGCGATGAGCTGACGCAGATGTTCGGCGAGCCTGAAATGAAAATCCCGGCTGGTGGAAACTCATATTACTTTTATAAAGATCTTAATCTAAACTCGCTTTGGGTAGTGTTTAATGAGGACTGGACCGTCCAGACGTACAAATGGTCGGATTGATAGGCCTATTCATTTAACAATCTTGACAGACGACCAGCCTGATTTTATACCTCTCAACAAAGGAGGGATTAAACCAATTGTCGGGTAACCAGAATTGATCGAAGTTACGAAGCTTACCAAGCGGTACGGAGCGTTTACCGCGGTCGATGACATATCTTTCTCTATAGAACCGGGGGAGATTTGCGGTTTTCTGGGGCCGAACGGCGCCGGGAAGACCACCACGATGCGTATCCTCACAGGCTTTATGCCACCCACTGATGGCAGGGTGACTGTAGCCGGGTTCGATGTTTTCTCCGACATGATCGAGATTAAAAAAAGGGTCGGCTACCTGCCGGAATCTACACCGCTCTACACCGAAATGCGCGTATCTGAATATCTCGATTTCGTAGCCGAGATCAAGGGACTTAAAAGCTCAGCAAAAAAGAGAAAGGTGGCCGATGTCATGGAGGCTACGCATATTACGGATAGGCAGAGGTCGCTGATAAGCTCGCTATCCAAGGGATACCGTCAGCGAGTCGGGCTGGCTCAGGCGCTTTTGAACGACCCTGAAACGCTGATACTCGACGAGCCTTCCATTGGGCTGGACCCCAAGCAGATAACGGAGATACGCTCGATGATAAAGGATCTTGCTGGTAAGAGGACGGTGATCCTTTCCACCCATATATTGCCGGAAGCGCAGATGATCTGCTCCCGTGTGATGATTATCAACAAAGGAAAGTTGGTAGCCGCTGGAACACCGGAAAGCCTGGCTCAAAAGTTTGAGGAAAGTGGAAAGATAGTGGCGACAATAAAAGCTCCGTCGGAAGAGGCTTTCCGCGCTGTGAGGAATGTTGAGGGCGCTTCGGAAGTGTCTATGACAAAAGTCGGAGAAGAAATTGTCAAATTTTACATATCCCCCACAAAGGATAAAAATCTGCGCAAATCCTTGGCTCGTCTTGTCGTCGATAAGGATTGGGAGCTTTTGGAGCTTAAGGAAGCCTCCCTTTCGCTGGAGGAAGTTTATCTGAAGCTTGTGACGCAGGAGAGTGAGCCTGCGGGATTGACCGGTAAATGAGAAACGCCCTGGCCGTGATGAAACGCGAACTGCGCTCCTATTTTTATTCACCCGTAGCCTACGCGGTGATATTCATATTTCTGCTGATCGCTGGATATTTCTTCTATTCCGCTATGGTTTTCTACGGTATCAAGAGCTATGAACTATCCCGAGCCGCGCAATTTATAGGCGCTCAGGAGCTTGACATGGCAGGCTCCGTATTGCGTCCGCTTTTTGCAAACCTTGGCGTGGTGATGCTTCTTATGACGCCGATAATCACCATGCGTCTTTTCTCCGAAGAGAAAAAATCGGGATCGATAGAGCTTTTGTTTACATGGCCTTTGCGTGACATGGAGATGGTCTTTGGCAAATATCTGGCCTCTGTTCTTATCCTGCTGGCCTCACTTGCGCCTACACTGTTGTTCAGCGCTATTATAGCGTTTTACGCCACCCCTCCCTGGGGAGTCATCGCCACTGGATATACCGGGCTTTTTCTTATGGGTTCAGCTTTCATGGCGCTAGGGCTTTTCGTATCCACACTTACAGAAAATCAGGCGGTGGCGGCGGCGATAACTTTCGGCGCGTTGCTGTTGTTCTGGGCGCTTGCGTGGACGGTGGGGCTGGAAATGGATACCTTCTCACAAACAATTAAATACCTTTCAATTCTGGAACATCTGGACCAGTTTACAAAAGGTGTGATCGACACGAGGGATATAATCTATTATCTCTCGTTCATTTTCCTCTTTCTGTTCCTGTCATTAAGGTCGCTGGAGTCGAAACAATGGAGAGGATAGGATGAGACGGAGCGTCAAATATGGGTCGAACACCCTGTTGTTCAGCGTCATTATTATTGCGGCCCTGGTCTTGGTAAATCTTATATCAGTCAAACATTACAATGTGATAGATATGACATCTTCAAGTAAATTCTCTCTTTCACCGCAGACACGCAAGGTGTTGAAATCGCTTGGAGAGGGTGTGAAAGTCCTGGCGTTTGTAAAGATTGAGCAAAGCCTTGCCGTGACTGATTTTCTCGATCAATACGTTTACATATCGGAAAGGCTGAAATATGAAATTATCGACCCGGATAAAAAACCGGGCCTTGCGAAAAAATATAAAGTCGTCCGTTACGGTGTTTTTGTAGTCGAAGCCGCTTCCGGCCGGAAAGAGACGTTAAGCGAGCTTTCCGAGGAAGAGCTGACGAACGCCATTATCAAGGCCACAACAACAGAGCAGAAGAAAATATATGTCCTGGAGGGACATGGTGAAAGATCGATGGATGATACGAACCAGCAGGGATGGTCAGCGGTAAATGAGGCGCTGCTTCAGGCTGGTTACATGGTTACGCCTTTAAACTGGTTTGAAACTGGCTCTATACCGGATGACATCGACATGCTTCTCATCCCCGGTCCCAAAAACGATATGCAGAGCGGCGAAATTGATCGTTTGCGCGAAATGCTCGACAAAGGTATACCGGTTTTTATAGCGATCGATCCTCCGGTTCTTCCGAATGTCCAAGGTTTGCTTGGTGAATTCGGGTTTAAGTTTCATGAAGAGATGATTCTTGATCCAGTAAGTCAGAGCCTGGGGTTCGAGCCACTTGTCGCCACGGCCACAGGCTATACCGGGCATCCGGTGTCGAAAGAGATAAAGGCGGCCACGTTCTTTCCGGTGGCGCGCTCTATCGACCTTGAGAAGGAAAACAGGGTAAACGCAGAACTTACCGCCATTGCCTCTACCGCCACCCAGAGCTGGAGCGAGACGAGCCTTGCGTCGATAGAAAAAGGGACGCCGGAGTTTGAGGAAAATGATGACCTGCCTGGGCCGAGGATTGTTGTGGCCTCCGCACAATGGGATGTCGGGCCTTCCCTTGCTGAGAGGAAAATAGGAGAGAAGGCGATAAAGGCAAGGATGGTGGTTGCGGGTGATTCCGATTTCGCGTCGAACGCTACCTTGGGCCTTTCCGCAAACAGAGACCTTTTCATGAACATAATAGGCTGGCTGTTGGAGCAGGAGAACCGCATTTCCATAAGGGCTAAAGATAAAGCTTTTAACCCTGTCATGTTTACTTCATTTCAGCTGAAGGTTATTTTCTGGTCTGTTGTTGTCGCGCTTCCATTTTCCGTCGCTGTTCTGGGGGTTGTTGTGAGGGCGCGCAGGAGACGTTCGTGAGTTCTGTCCGGATTTTCGTCGCATTTTTCGTTTTGGTTCTTTTAGGCTTGGGCTATTACTACGTTGACATTTATACGGCGGGAAAAAAGATGGAGGAGGAGCGTATATCCTCTAAGGCGCTGAACATTGCCGCCAACAATATTTCGACAATTTTAATAAAGAAACCGGGCAAGGAAACCATCCTTCTCAAAAAAGTGAAAGACTCATGGGAAATGGTGGAGCCTGTAAGTGACAAGGCGGATAATGAAGCTGTCAAATCTCTTTTGAACGAGGCGGAAAATCTTTCTATTAAAGATGTTGCGGGCAAGGTAAGCGATCTTGACCTGAAAGATTTCGGTCTTGCCGACCCGTCGGTCGTGACGTTTGAGTTAAAAAATAAATCAGGCGTGACGCTAAAAGTTGGAGACTTGAACCCTGCGGGCTCGGGATATTATGCGATCGGCAAATCATCTGGCGATGTTGCGCTTGCTGAAAAAGCCGGAGTAGAAAATATACTCAAAGGTTTTTATGATTTGCGCGACAAGACGCTTTTCCCTTTCAATGCGGGCATGGTTGCAAAGATTACACTGCGACGAGGCGATTTTAAAATTACCATCGTCAGAAAAAGCGCTAACGAGGGCTGGAGCATTGTGAGCCCTATTAAAGCGGATGCCGACAATATGGAAGTGGATAATATTTTGCGCAGTTTCGATGAGGCCAGGGTAGCTGGTTTTATCGATGAGAAAGGGGCCGACCTTGCTCAATATGGGCTTGATGAGCCAAAGGGAGAGATCACACTATCCGATGGAGGGGAGAAGCTTACCTTGCTTCTCGGCGCAAAAACAGAAAGGGGAGGGCGTTACGCCAAGTTTGCAAACAAGGCGAATGTCACCCGCATATCCGATGACCTGTTGGCGCTCTTGCCATTGACTGTAGATAAACTTCGTGACAGAAATCTGGTGAAGATCGATGTCGGCGCAGTCGAAAAAATTGTTATGGAAACTTCCGCAGGAAAGTTGGAGCTTGAATCGTATCCTGTTGATAAAATGAGTGAAGAAGACCTTCCTCCGATTAAAGGCTGGCGGATTGTGGAGCCTTTCAATGAAAAGGCGGACAGCTTTGTGGTATCGAACTTTTTACACGACTTTGCAACAGCTAAAGCCACACGATTTATCGGCGAGGGAGATTTTGATTTTTCCGAATATGGTCTGGATAAGCCTGATCTTAAAATAACGGTCATAACCGACGTTGGCGAAAAAATATTGAAAGCGGCTACAAAAGCGGGCAGATACTTTGCGGTAGTGGATGACCGTGACGCCGTGGCGGAAATTGATGAAAAGGTGTACATATCTTTGAGTAAAGGGTATGGCTCATTTATGGATAGAAGCCTTTTCAATGTCCGTTCCGACGAGGTATACGCCATAGAAGTTGAACGGATGGGACAACTGTTCAGGGCCAGCCGGGGGGATGATGAGTATGCTCTTGAAAAACCGGAACGGCGCAAACTTGCAGGAACCGCATGGAACAGGCTTGTGTGGACGGTTCTGGGCCTTAAATATATTGAAAAAATTAATGTTAAGGGTTCTGATGAATTGGCTTTAGGAAAGCCTGACATAAGTATTTTAGTTTATAATGTCAAAAGTGAGTTAATTGAAAGAATGGATATTGGCCCGTTATCTGATAAAAGAGAAGGGTTTTATGCTAAAACTAATAATGACGGGGATAACCTGTACAAGGTTGAACCCGCCTTTGTAAATGAGCGGATTGTACTGGCTCTTGAAGGTTTAATTAAGGAATGATTTGGAAAATTTTGTTATGTCAGAAAATACAAAAATAGAGTTTCGCGACAAGCGAAGGATAAAAACGATCGACGATGTTTGCGATGACGCCGCTAAGGCGGACCTTGATCGTGTCCCGACCTTTGTGGAGCGGTTGCAGGAAAAAATCTCATCGAACGATGAGAAACTGAAGGATTATATAGCCGCCCATAAAGAAAAAATGGTGGAGATGGATCAGGTTCGTTCCCGTATAGAAGGGAACGCCGGAAAGATTGCCAGAGACCATTTCTGCGATCTGATTGAGGGGCTGTTGCCTGTTATCGATGATTTTGACAGGGCGTTGGAGCTCGCTTCAAAATCTCACGATGGGGGCCCTATGCTTGAAGGTGTTCATCTCCTGCGTGACGGGCTTTTTAAGGTATTGGTATCAAAAGGGCTGGAGGTGATCGACTGTCTGGATCAGCCTTTCGATCCAGAGGTTGCCCAGGCGCTTGGCTCCGAGCCTGTGGATGATGAAGAAAAGGACAATGTGGTTGTTGCGCAAATGTCCGTGGGATACAGATATGAGGGGCGTGTGATACGGCCTGCGCTGGTACGCGTCGGCCAGAAGGTTGTAGGGCGAACATGAGCAAAAGAGATTATTACGAGGTGCTGGAAGTGGAGCGGAATTCCACTGAAATTGAGCTTAAAAAAGCCTATCGCAAAAAAGCTTACGAATTCCATCCTGATCAAAATCCGGATAATCCTGACGCCGAGGAAAAATTCAAGGAGGCGTCTGAGGCCTATAGTGTGTTAAGCGACTCTGAAAAACGCGGGCTTTATGACCGATATGGTCATGATGGTCTAAAACAGAGCGGGTTTGCGGGCTCAGCCGGATTTGAAGATATTTTTTCGTCTTTTGGCGATATTTTTGAAGACTTTTTGGGTTTCGGCGGGCGGCGTGAAAAGGGCACGGCTCCGATGAGAGGAGCCGACCTTCGATATGACATGCAGGTAGAGTTTTTGGAAGCTGTCTTCGGGATGGAAAAGGAATTTGAGGTGGAAAAATACGCCGTTTGCTTGAAATGTAACGGTGAGCGTAGCGAGCCTGGCAAGAAAGCCGCTTCCTGCCACACCTGCAACGGGTCCGGCAAGGTTACAAGATCCCAGGGGTTTTTTGCAATCTCCTCCACATGTCCTACATGCCAGGGAGAAGGGGTGCGGATAACCCATCCTTGTAAAAAATGCGGCGGATCCGGAAGTGTGCTGGAGAAAAAGAAGCTTTCTGTCAAAGCTCCCGCCGGTGTCGATACAGGGTCGCGGTTGAGGCTCCGCGGTGAAGGAGAGCCTGGGCGCTACGGAGGCCCTCCGGGTGATCTTTACGTTGTCATTCATGTGATGGAGCACGAAAAGTTCAAGCGCAATGGCGATGATATTTTCCTCACAGCGCCCATTACATTTTCGCAAGCTGCGCTCGGAGCGGATATTACGATACCTACGGTTGACGGAGAAACCGAGTTTTCCATACCTGCGGGATCTCAGTCTGAAGCTTTGCATAAAATTCCTGGTTTAGGAGCTCCCAGGCTTCGTTCATATGGCAGGGGAGACATGATAGTCCGGCTTGTTGTGGTAACGCCGGAGAAGCTTTCAGCGCGTCAGGAAGAGCTATATCGCGAACTTGCGGAAATAGATGGCGGGGAAGTCCGTCCACACCAAAAAGGTTTTTTCGAAAAGTTGATGAAATAGCGACGGCGTTTCCGCCAATATCTTCATTACGAGGAGGCAGGTTGCGCGGAGCCGCCTTAATTTGCCGCGCAGGGCTCGACCCGGCGCCTCAATCGCAAACCTGTTTCAAGTGTATAGAAATTTAATTACGCTTGTTCCAACTAAATGTGGCCTATATCCTCCACTTTACGTTTTTTCACAATTGACGTCGCGGCCATTTTTATTTTGGCGGAAAGAACCTTGCGGACCGTTTCCAGACCCTGGTAAAGCTTCAGATCTTCTTTGTCAAGTATATCCACCGCGCCAATATCATGTGCGCGCAGGCGCATTTTACTTCCCTTTTGAGCGACAGAGCTGACAATGATGACAGGCAATGGATGATAGATCATGAGTTTTTTAAGAAAAGAGACTCCGTCGAGCTTCGGCATTATAATATCCAGCGTCACAACATCAGGGTTTAGTTCAAGTATTTTACTTCTGGCTTCATAGGCGTCTTCCGCTTCATCAATGACCTCTATTTCCGGATCCAGACTCAGGGCTTTTCTCAATATTCCACGTACGGTGGGTGAGTCGTCCACTATCAGGGTTCTGATTTTCCGTCCCGCCAGATTTTTCTTTTTTTCCTCCAACTTTAGTGTAAGATCGGATTTCTGAATATCCTTTTTTTCCACTTCTCCTGTAGTATTGTCAAAAAATATTTTCATGCCGACGTTGCCACCGGTTTTCCGTTGAACTATTTTTATCTTTCGCTCATTTAAAATTTTCAAAGCCATGGTGATATTCCGCTTGCCGATATCCATTCCGGAGCTTAGATGACCAACCACAGACGCTCCTCCAAAGATTTTTGCCTGAAGATTGAACAGCTTCGGGTCGAGTTTCAGCATCGTATCAATAAGCTTATTGGTGGAGATATCACCATATTTGCCGGCAAGTTTGTCGTTGCCGCCTTCAGGCAACATAAAATGATTCATCCCGCCAATACCGGACCTTTCGTTATAAAGGCAGACAGCCACACATGATCCTAAAAGCGTGGCTATGATCGCCGGCTTCCGTGATACCGCTATTTCTCCGGGAAGTATAAATACACGTTTTTTCTCCATAACTGCTCCTGAGGTTATTCCTGGAATTGTTTGATAATGCCATCGATATTTAATATCAGGGCCATATTTCTTGCGTCCAGAATCGATACGCCATCGAAAGCGTTAGGCTCTTTTGTCTGAACTGTAAGCTCTTTATACACAATCTGTCTTTGTCCCAGCATCTCATCTACAACCAGACAAACGGCGTTTCCTTTTGATTCGACAAGCAGACAGATAGAATCTGACACCTTGCTATTTGAGGCGGGAATATCGAACAGCTCCGAAAGGCGCACCAGAGGATAAATCCTGCCCCAACGGCGAACCACCTCACCTTTTCCTTCAACCATACTAATCTCGTCCGTCTGCGCCTTAAACGATTCGCGCACTCTTTCCGCCGGCACAAGAAAAGACCTCTCCCCGACCCGCATTGTAAGCCCAAGCTTGATTCTCGCCGTATGCGCCAAAGGAAGAGAAACCTTTATCGTAAGTCCTTTTCCAGGATTGTTACGCAGAGACATTTCTCCGCCCATTTCATGTACGCTGGATGACAGGACATCCATGCCAACTCCCCTTCCCGATGTTTCCGTAACTTCCTCCGCCGTTGAAAAACCGGGAGTTAACAGCAGATCCAGTATTTCCTTTTCCGATAGAGTTTGCGCGGATTCCTTTGAAACGAACCCTCGTTCGACAGCATGTCTGAGCGTCTTCGATAAATCCACTCCCCGACCGTCGTCAGCGATAGAAATAAACACACGGTTTCTGTCCGTCGTCACATCTATGCTTATTGTTCCTTCCGGGTTTTTCCCATTTGCTCGGCGTTCTTCCGCAAGCTCCAGCCCATGATCGGCGCTGTTTCGGACGCAGTGTACGAGCATAGTTTCTATTTTTCCGTGTAAACCTTTATCCACCTCAATCTCACCGCCAGAGTGTTTTAGAGCAATAGATTTACCTTTGCTGCGGGCGATGTCCCGAACTATTCTTGGAAGCTTGCTCAAGGCCCGTTCCAGCGGGGCTTTTCTTATTTCATACAGGCTTACCCGCATCTGTTCGGAAAGCTCATGGAAAGCAAGGTTCGTATTTTTAAAATTGAGCGCCACTTCGCTGTTAATATCATTTCCAAAACTTCGCTGGAGATTATTAAATAACTCATTGATAGTTATCAGCTCTCCTACATGCTCGATAAATTTATCAAGAAGCGATTCATTTATTTTTATCGTCTTTAAGCCAGGAGCGAACTTTTCGGAGCTATTGCCATTATTGCTCACTTGCGCCGGAGTGGATTTTTCCTCTCCCGGTTTGACTTCCTTAAGCCCCTTTTCGTATTCGCTTAAAAATTCATTTATTATTGTTGCGATGGTTTCATCGACCCCAAGCTCCTCCTGATAAAATATCTCAAACCCCTCTTTGAGATTTTCCAGTATTTCCAACTGCTCATGGTCATTCGCTTCGACATGTTTTTGAATAAGGCTGTTTATAGAAGCTGTGAAGCTGTCATAGGCGTTTAAGATTTCTTCGCCAGCCTCAGCCGATTTGCAAAACATAATTAAATCTACATACTCGCGGGTGACGTCCAGCTCGCCACGCATCCATCTCGACCCTCCGGCTTTCAAGCTTTTTCTTCTGTCATGAATAAGCTCCGGAGCGATTCCGTTTATTAGCTCGTATATTTCGCGGATGGATGTTTCCCCTTCCATTTCTCCGGTAGCCTCCATCCGCGCAAAAAAGCTCAACAACGCCAACCGCAGCTTATCAAGCCTGTTTTCCTCAGTGTATTCGTCGATCTTTTCGTTGAGAGAGTTTAAATAATCGTTTTCCGCGCTCTGGAGCCCTACTTCTCCCCCCGTGTTGTTTATCCTGGTGAAGATCGCTTTCAGATGGTCCGCGCCTTCCAGGATGAAGCCGACTATATTAGGCGAGATCGCTATTGTTTTTTCCCTGATAAGCCCCATGAAGCTTTCGAAAGAGTGACAGAACCCCTGGATTTCCGTAAACCCGAAAAAAGAGCTGTTTCCTTTAAGGGAATGGACGGCGCGGAAAATGCTATCCACATGTGACATATCATCGGGGGATGACTCTAAAGCTGTGGAGTGGATTTCAACGTCGTTTAGAAGGTCGTCCGCCTCTTCGAGAAAGCTCTGAAAAATTTCATTGTCAACTTCACTCATTACGAGACCTTAGATATAAAAATTTTTTATTAAAGGGATCAGAATATTTTCGGGGCAACATCAGGAAATACGTTTTTATATTTTACTCAGTGATATGTTAATGTTTCATTTTACGATAATTCATACGCTTCTTATAGCTTTAAATTGTGTTAACCTACTAACCTTAAAGAGGTTAAAGCGCTTTAAGCGGCAAAACGGCGGGACTTTCTTGGAAATTGAGGTTATGCGACCTTTTATTGACGGGCATATAATTATATATTATCTATGAAAGATCATATTTACCGTAAGGGAGATATTCTATGTTCGGCATAGGGATGCCCGAGCTGTTTATTATAATGCTGGTTGCGCTTATTGTTATCGGCCCGGCGAAGTTGCCGGAAATAGCGCGTTCTCTTGGCAAGGGGTATGCGGAGTTCGCCAAATCGATGCGTGAAGTCCGCAGCAGTTTCGACGATTTGTCGTCTGAATTTGAAGAGGAAAAGGATATAGTGCAGCAACCATTGCGCTCATTGAGCGTCGCTGTGGAGAAAGCTTTTACAGAGGATGTGGAAGATGCAAATAAACTGTCGACGGAGTTAAAGGATTCTTCAACAGAGAAAGACACCGCTTCAAAAAGCGCCTGATGCGTTACCCCTTATTCGAATTGTTTGACTTGCCGAATATCTGGCTGTAGCCTATTCGTTTATTACAATCCACCTGTTGTCTTATGAAACTTACAATCCGGGCTTTAATTGAAAAAGCGTACAATTCCACGGCGTCTGCCGAGGGCTGGGCGCAGGCTAATGATATCGTATTTGATGTAACTGTTCCAAAAGAGGAAAAACACGGCGATTTCTCATGCAATGCGGCGATGATCCTCGCGTCAAAGCTGAAAACAAACCCGCGCGCCATTGCCGTCAAGCTTGCGGCCAAGCTTGAAGAAGAGGCGATATTCTCCTCTGTTAAAGTCGCTGGGGCGGGGTTTATCAATATGACACTCCAGCCGCTTGAATGGGTTTCTTTTCTTGGCGATATCATCTCTGAAAAGGAGAAATTCGGCTCTGTTGATATTGGCAAGGGACGAAAAGTGATGATCGAATTCGTTTCAGCGAACCCGACCGGGCCGCTGCATATAGGTCATGGTCGTGGAGCCGCCGTTGGCGACGCTTTGGCGCGGATTCTTGAAAAAGCCGGATACGATACGCACAAGGAATATTATATCAACAATGTCGGTCTTCAGATGGAGAACCTTGGAAGATCGACCATCAACCGAGCTAAAGAGCTTCTTGGCAAACCATTTGACGAACCGGATTACAAGGGCGAATATATAAAAGAGATCGCTAAAGAATACATAGCCTGCAAGGGCGAAGATGTTTTGGAGCTTCCTCCGGCTGAGGCGGTTTTGTCCGCCAGCGAATTTACGGCGGACTCTATTCTCAAGGGGATCCGGCGGGACCTCGATGACTTTGACGTAAAATTCGATAAGTGGTTTTCCGAGGAATCTCTCCACTTAGCAGGCGCCGTAGAGACGACGATTGAAAAGCTTCAAGCGGACGGGCATATATATGAAAAGGACGGGGCTCTATGGCTTTCCACCGAATCCGCAGGTGATGAGAAAGACAGGGTGGTTCGCCGCGCCAACGGAATTACCACGTACCTTGCCGCCGACATCGCCTATCACAAGGACAAGTTCGACCGTGGGTTTGAAACCGTGGTTGATGTTTGGGGGGCTGATCATCACGGCTATATCCCGCGTATGAAAGCCACGGTATCGGCTCTTGGGGTGGACCCTGACCGGCTTGTAGTTCGTCTTGTCCAGCTAGTGAGCCTTAAAAGGGGTGGGAAGACTGTCGCCATGACCACTCGTGGCGGAGTTTTTACAACGTTAAGGGAGATCATCGATGAGGTGGGTGTGGATGTTACACGCTATTTTTTCCTTATGCGATCCGCGGATAGTCATCTGGATTTCGATGTCGATCTTGCCAAAAAACATAGTGACGAAAACCCTGTGTTTTACATTCAGTACGCCCATGCCCGTTGCGCCAATATTTTTGTCACCGCCAGCGAGAAAGGTGTTAAGAACATCAGCTTTGATGAGTTGGACAAGTCTTTGCTCAATAATAAGGACGAGGTTCGGCTTATCCGCAAGCTGTCACAGCTTCCTGGCGTAGTGGCTTCGTGCGCGGAAGGATTTCAGCCGCATCCTGTAACACAATATTTAACTGAAACCGCGGCGGCGTTCCATTATTTTTACAGGCATAATCGCGTGGTCACAGATGATGCGCCGCTTACGCAGGCGAGGCTGAAACTTGTGGAGGCGACGATGATTACTCTTAAGAATGGATTGGCGCTGTTGGGGATATCTGCTCCGACGAGGATGTAGGGTGGCGAAGCGGAAAAAGCCTCCATCAAAACCTGACCGCAGGGGGGGTATGTTAAGAAGCAGGACGACCCGTCTTTTTATCTTTAGCCTGATGTTTGCCATAGCGCTTTCGTTCCTGTTAGGTTATTCATCGGCAAAATGGTTTGCCATTGATACCGTTCCAGCGCCTGTTACGCCGAATAAAATAACTAAAAAAGAGCCGCTAAAAAACTTTGGCATAAAGCCTAAAAAGCTGGATGTGGATAAAATAACAGGGAAGAGCCAGCGGAGCGCCCCTGGGGAAGAGCAGGATACATTTACTTTCACCAAAACGCTGAAAAAAGATACCGCTCCAGCGGCCAACCCGTTTGCCAGAAAAGAGCCTCCAAAACAAAAGAAACCAAAGCCTGAGGAAAAAACAAAAACTGTAGCCGCCAAACCTGAAAGCCTCCAGCCTGTAAAGGAAAGCTTACCCTCGGAGCGAAAGCAAGAAAAGCTCACAGTCGCCAAAACAATCTGGCCTAAAAAAGGTTCGGTGAAGGTTAAGCCCTCAAAGCCGAAGCGGCGGCTTGAAAAAAACAGGGCGGTCACAGGCAAAGTCTATACGTTGCAGGTAGGCTCGTTTGCGGCGTTGAGTAACGCTAAAAAGCTGAAACGGCGGATCGAGAAGAGAGGGTATCACGTGTATATCCAGTCTTTCATTACCAGGGGAAAACAGTGGCACAGTGTCCGTGTGGGGATATACAAAACAAAAAGTTCCGCCAAAAGGGTGGCGGCTCAGCTGAATAGAGAGATGAATATGCGCGCAGAGGTGCGTAATTACAGAAGAGGAACTTAAGAATCATTTATTTTTGCGAGGTCGTATGCTAGTTTTCGTCAAATATATACATCTGCTTACACTTGTAATATGGGTAGGCTCCATCGTGTTCTTTTCATTTATCGGCGCCCCTGCCATTTTCAAAAATTTCGACAAAAAGACAGCCGGCGATATAGTGGGCGTTATTTTCCCAAAATATTTCATGCTGGGGCAGGTCTGCTCCGTTTTGGCTCTGATAACGCTGGTGGTAATCGGCATGAAAACCGGGTTTCAATCATCGGTAAAAGTGGGACTGGCGCTTCTTCTCATCATGGCGGGGGTTGTGGCTTATTCAAGCATGGTAAATGCGCCCAAGGCGCATGAAGTAAAATATCAAATTCGCTCTGAACAGGATGAAACGAAAAAAGCGGAGCTTCGCAAACAATTTGGCAAGCTCCACGGTGTTTCGATGATTTTAAATCTTACTACGTTGATTCTGGGCCTTGTACTGCTGTTCTATTTTATACGGTACGTTACGCTGTCATAACACTTCAAGCCTGGCGCTTTTATCGTCGCTAAACTTAAGGCGCCATACGTCGTCCCGGCCTATGGTAACGGGCTCGTTAATCTGGATGCCGGCGTATTGACGCGCCGCCGTTTCCATTATTCCATAATGCGAGACCACGAGGATCGTTTCTCCTTTATGGATTCGCAAACAATGCGAGAAAAAGTTGCGAACTCTTTGTATCAGATCGTTTCCACACTCGCCTTCGGGATAGCTCAATTCCGGGTTTGTCTTGTGATGTTTGATTATATTAATAATTTCATTTTTTGCCCGGCCTGCATAGGTTCCAAAATCTATCTCCCGCAGGTCAGAGTTAAACCTGGCCTTTGGGAGCTTAGGATCGCGCGCCTCCAGCAGTTTCATGGTAGCGGTGGCTCTTGAGAGGTCACTGCAATATACCGCGTTAAATGTAAAATTTTTGAGTTTATCGGCTTTACGCAGAGTCGAGGCGACCCCCTCTTTTGTCAGCGGAGTGTCTGTTTGGCCTTGTACGATTCCTTTACGGTTGCCTTCTGTTTCACCATGACGCACTAAAATCGTATTGAGCGTATTTTCATAGTTCATTAGAATGTTAAACTTACATAATACCTTTAGGAATTTAACTCTATTTTATATGGTAGCGCTAACCACTGTTACAATTCGCTCCGATAGTGAAGATGAAACCGTCCGCCTGGGCGAAAAACTGGGCGCGGCGATGA
>UOGA01000315.1_pt1 | contig 16194 bp, 12 predicted proteins | sample 1989841 | NCBI WGS metagenome assembly UOGA01 (sample SAMEA4712198, study PRJEB27164) | hydrothermal vent metagenome | biome: marine basaltic hydrothermal vent biome; feature: marine hydrothermal vent; material: mineral | place: Pacific Ocean | collected 2011-06-14/2011-07-23 | depth 1691 m | reverse complement strand
ACTGCCGAGGCTCACAGGTATGTCGAAAAAGGACACAAAAAGGGAAGTGTAGTAATAACTTTGGAACGTAATATATAACTAGATGAGCATTATCGATCTTCTCTACTCAGCGGCGCTGAAACGGACAGCTTGATAAGCTTTACGCACGTGTATTATAGTTAAGCTTTTTAAAGACTTCGGTGGCCGTTGGTGGCCGCCTTGCATGCTTGCATAGTGGAAACTAAAATTCATTCAGCGCGAAAGAGGGTTTAAAAAAGATGGCGGACAAAGACGGTAACATCGATTCAAAGGAATATCATATTGACAAGCCTCAGCAAAACGAGGTCTTCGGTCTTCGCGGATGTAACTCGCTGGACTGGGGGATGAAAAACAGGCTGTCGAACATCTTCGATCCGAAGACTGGCCGGACAGTCATGCTCGCCGTAGACCATGGTTATTTCATGGGGCCGACCACGGGGCTTGAGCGGATCGACATCAGCATCGTCCCTCTTCTCCCATACGCCGACACGCTGATGCTCACACGGGGCATTTTGCGATCCGTTATCCCCCCGACTTTTAACAAGGGCGTCGTGTTAAGAGCCAGCGGCGGCCCCAGCATTTTAAAAGAGCTGTCCGACGAGAATATCGCTATGGATATGGAGGACGCCATCCGTTTAAACGCATCAGCCGTAGCTGTTCAGGTGTTCATCGGGGGGGAGTTTGAGACTCGCTCGATTCATAACTTCACAAGGCTTGTAGACGCTGGCCTTCGTTACGGCGTCCCGGCGCTGGCTGTCACGGCGGTCGGCAAAGATATGGCCCGCGACGCAAAATATATGCGATTGGCGACAAGAATATGCGCGGAGCTTGGGGCGACGTATGTGAAAACATATTTCGTGGAGAAAGAGTTCGAGACCGTCACCGCTTCATGCCCGGTTCCTATTGTCATGGCCGGAGGAAAAAAGCTTCCCGAACTCGACGCGCTGACAATGGCGTACAACGCTATTCAACAGGGCGCATGTGGTGTTGACATGGGGCGCAACATTTTCCAGTCTGACACGCCGGAGGCGATGTTACAGGCGGTTCATAAGGTTGTGCATGAGGATATGAAGCCAGAGCAGGCTCTCGAATTGTTTGAGACGCTCAAAAATCAGAAGAAGTAGGCGCCAGCCAGCATGCCCGCTCTGAAGGTTTTCGATATTTTAAGAGAGCAAAGCCCTACGATCAGCCCCGGAATCATATCGGCCGATCTTATGTCTTTAAACACCGAGCTTTCCAAGCTTGAAGAGGCGGGGCTGAGGATGGTTCATTTCGATGTTATGGACGGGCATTTCGTCCCGTCCCTTACGGTGGGGCCTCCTTTCGTCAAAGCGGTAAAAACAACACTGCTAAAAGACGCTCACCTGATGGTTACCGGCGCCGATAAAATGGCGTCCGATTTTATTTCAGCCGGAGCGGATATCATCACCATTCATATCGAAGCGTGCGACGACGCTTTGGGTCTTCTTGAAAATATTGGCGGGATGGAAAACGTCAACGACCCAAAAAGAGGAATCGTCCGGGGCATCGCCATAAACCCGGCCACGCCTGTGGAGGCTTGTGAGCCGTTGCTTGGCGAGATAGAGCTTATCGTACTGCTGGCTGTCGATCCGGCCGGGGGGGCGCATCCATCATTTGATTTAACCGTTGAAAGATTTGAGAAATTAAAAGAGATCGTCTCCACTTCGGGGCGGGATATTCTGCTTTGCGTAGACGGCGGAGTGAAGAAAAACAATATCAGCGAATACGCGAAGATGGGCGCGGATATCTATGTCAGCGGCAGCGCTCTTTTTTCCGGGGCGATAGATGAGAATGTGAGGTTCATGCTGGGCGCTTTACGCTCTTAGACGCTTTCACTCGTAGCTTAAGGAGATAAATTGAAAAACAGATGGTCAAAAGCCGAGGCGGATAAAGCCGTGAAAATCGGATGGAGAAAGTGGGGGGGCGATCTGGCGCTTCGCGCTTACACAAGCAGGTTGATCGGCGGTCAAAAACAGTTGGTTCTTCACGGCGGAGGCAACACTTCCGTTAAAAGTCTCTTCACCGATATCACCGGCGAGGTACGGCCCGCCTTGTTTGTGAAAGCCTCCGGCCATGACCTCACCCGAATCGGCCCGGACGGTCATTGCGCCCTCGATCTTGAACACTTAATGCGTTTAAAAGCGGTAAAAAAGCTTTCCGACGACAACATGCTAAACGAGCTTCGGCGAGGGCTTGTAAACCCTTTGGGCCCCACGCCTTCGATAGAGTCGCTGGTGCACGCTTTCATCCCGAAAAAGTTTATCGACCATACCCACGCCGACTCTATTCTTGCGCTGACCAACAGACGGGATGGCCAGACGATTGTACGGGACGCTCTTGGTAAAGGCGTTTTGATCGTAGATTACGAAAGGCCCGGTTTCGATCTGGCTAAAGCGGTTTTGAAAGCTTTTGAAAAAGGCGCGGCAAATGCGAAGGGCATGGTTTTAATGAATCATGGTTTAATCACATGGGGCGATACCGCCGAAGAATCGTACTCGGCCACGATAAGGCTGGTTAGCAAAGCGGAAAAGTATCTTAAAGGCCACCGGCGCGGCGCCGTTCGACACGCGCCTGGCAGAGCCATTGAAAAAGCGGAGAAAAACTATCAGTGGATCGCGCCTTTGCTACGGGGCCTTCTTTGTCTGCCCAGCAAGGCCTCGAAGCGATACGATAAGCATTTTATATTAAAGCCGCTTATTACGCCCGAATCGATAAAATTCGCCGGGTCGAAAAAAAACAGGAAAATCGCCCTCGCCCCGCCTCTGACTTCCGATCATATAATCAGGGTCAAACCGAAACCTTTATGGATAGATAAGCCTGACCTTAAAGACGCGGACGCTCTCAAGGGCCAGCTCGAAAAAGCGATAGGCGCCTACGCCGAAAGCTATAAGCGGTATTTTGATAAACATTCAAAAAAAGCGGAGCCTGGTATTGTTCCCCTCGATCCTCTGCCCAGGGTGATATTCATCCCCGGCGTCGGCGCGGTTTGCACGGGGCGAAACGTGGAGGAAGCCGTCATCGCCCGCGATATCACGGAACAGACCATTTTGGTAAAAGCGGAAATCGCATCGTCCGGCGAATATAAAGGGATAAGCGAGCGGAGCATGTTTGAAATGGAATACTTCAACATGCAAAGCGCGAAACTTGCCACCGACGATAAACCGCTCACTCGAAAAGTGGCGCTGGTGACAGGAGCCTGCGGCGCCATCGGCTCCGCCATATGCGCCCAATTGCTAAAAAACGGATGCCACGTGGCCGCCACCGATTTGCCCGGAAAGAATCTGACCGCGCTTTTAAACGATCTTGCGCCCGCCTATGGCGACCGGATAATCGCCCTTGCTCTGGATGTGACCGATGCTGATAACGTGGCCGAAGGCTTTAATCTGGCCGTCCGGGAATGGGGCGGCGTGGACATTGTTATAGTCAACGCCGGGCTCGCTCATGTCTCCTCTCTGGCTAAAATGGACCCCGCTTCATTTTTGAAAATTGAGAATGTGAATGTGCATGGAACGCTCAATACGTTAGCCGAATCAGCGCGCCTTTTCGAGCGTCAGGGCGCGGGAGGTGATGTAATATTAATCTCCACAAAAAACGTTTTTGCGCCCGGCGCAAGGTTTGGCGCATACAGCGCCACCAAAGCGGCGGCGCACCAGCTCGCCCGTATAGCCAGCCTTGAGCTTGCGAGTCTTAACGTCCGGGTAAACATGGTGGCGCCCGACGCAGTATTCTCGCACGGCAAGCGCAGGTCGGGCCTGTGGGCCGAAGTGGGGCCGGACAGAATGAAGGCGAGAGGCCTTAGCGAGAAGGGACTGGAAAAATATTACCATGACAGAAACTTGCTCAAAGAAAAGATAACAGGAGAGGATGTGGCAAGAGCGGTTATGTTTTTCGCTACGCGTAAGACGCCGACGACAGGGGCCACCATCCCGGTCGATGGCGGCCTGCCCGACGCCACGCCCAGATAACATAGAGCGGCGAAAATAAAATGCCTCATTTACTTAAACTTGAAGATTTAAAAGTTTTTTTCCACACAAACGCAGGCATAGCCAAAGCGGTGGACGGTGTCTCGTATTCTATCGACTCTGGACGCACGTTGGGGGTGGTCGGCGAATCGGGGTGCGGCAAAACCGTATCCGCCCTTTCGATATTAAGACTTACGCCAAAACCGGGGCGGATAGCTGGTGGCAAAATCATTTTCGAAGGAGACAATCTTATCGACCTTTCGGAAAACGAGATGAGGAAAATCCGGGGAAACCGGATCGCGATGATTTTCCAGGAGCCGATGACCTCCCTCAATCCGGTTTTCACCATAGGAAACCAGATAGCGGAAGGGGTGCGCCTGCATCGTGGCGCGGGGAGGAAAGAGGCGTGGGAGCGCTCCATCGAGATGCTTAAAAAAGTCGGAATCCCGTCTCCAGAAAAAAGAGTGTCCGATTATCCACACCAGCTGTCCGGCGGGATGAGGCAAAGGGCGATGATCGCCATGGCCTTGTCGTGCGACCCTACCCTTTTAATCGCCGACGAGCCGACGACGGCGCTGGATGTAACCATACAATCTCAAATTCTCGATCTGATGAACGAGATGAGAGAGCAATATTCCGCTTCGATCATTCTTATAACCCACGACCTGGCTGTAGTCGCCCAGACATGCGACGACGTGGTAGTTATGTACGCCGGAAAAGTTGTAGAGTCGGCGCCGGTTAAAACATTGTTCAGCGACCCGCATCATCCATATACGAGAGGTTTGCTGGAGTCTATCCCCGCCCGCCACGTCAAAGGAGAAGGGAAAAAACGGCTCAAAGAGATCAAGGGCGTTGTGCCCGCCCTTACCGACCTTCCAGCCGGATGCCCGTTTAACCCCCGTTGCCCTGATGTTATGGATGTGTGCCGTATCGACAAGCCAGAGCTTAAAGCTGTCAAGTCGGGAGCCAGCGCCGCATGCTGGCTTTACGGAAGCGGCGTTGCGTCCAGAGCGTCTGGAGCGTCCTGAAAATCAAGGCCTGGTTACGGCCTCTCCCCCTGCGTTAACTGTTTCGCCCGATTTTTATAAAGTCTCAGTTGTAAAATATAAAATGGAGCCATTTGAGCAATAATAGGTTTACTATAGTGGCGATGTTATTTCCTTAATATCAGATATAAGGAGTTTTGGAAAATGACCAGCCATTCGACCCATAACGGCGATGCGGATCATCACCACCACCACAAAAATGGAGACATGGCGACCGATCCTGTGTGCGGCATGACAATCAAGCTTGATAAAGCCGCCCATCGTTTAACTTACAAAGATCATGAGTATTACTTTTGCAGTACAAACTGCAATGACAAATTCAATAAAAATCCGGACGAGTACATAACAAAAGAGCAAACAAAAACCGATTCGCCTGCGCCCATATACACATGCCCCATGCACCCGGAGATCAGAGAGCCGAAACCGGGATCGTGTCCGAAATGCGGGATGACCTTAAAACTTGTAGAAGATACAAAACCAGACTCACCGTCAACAGAGCATGAGGCGTCTGCCAAAGCGGAGACCGGTGAATCTCCTGTGTACACATGCCCTATGCACTCGGAGATCAGGGAGCCTAAGCCGGGGGTATGCCCAAAATGCGGGATGGGCCTGGAGCTTGTCGAAGATACAGGAGAGGGAGAGGAGAACCCGGAGCTTATAGATATGACGCGCCGCTTCAAGGTCGCCGTTTTGTTAGCCCTGCCTGTTTTGATAACCGCCATGTCCGAAATAATCCCTAACGATCCGATCCGGGCTAATTTTTCGCCTGTTCAGATCATATGGTTTCAATTCGTTCTGTCGAGTCCCGTCGTATTGTGGGCGGGCTGGCCGTTTTTTGAGCGCGGCTATCTGTCTATAGTACACCGCTCGCTAAACATGTTCACGTTGATCGCCATGGGTACCGGGGCGGCGTACATATACAGCGTCGTCGCCACTTTATTTCCGGGAATATTTCCGGATGAATTTCGCTCTGCCTCCGGCCAATTGGAGGTTTATTTCGAGGCGGCGGCCGTTATCGTGGCGCTTGTTCTTCTGGGCCAGGTGATCGAGCTTAAGGCGAGAAGCCAAACCAGCGGCGCCATAAAAGCGCTCCTCGGCCTTGCTCCCAAAACCGCGCGGGTTGTCATGGCGGACGGATCGGAAATCGATACGCCGATAGAAGAGATTTCCATCGGAGACAAGATTCGCGTAAGACCCGGTGAAAAGGCGCCGGTGGATGGCGTCATCGTGGAAGGCTCAAGCTTCATGGACGAGTCGATGATTACCGGAGAGCCGATTCCTGTCGAGAAGACGGAGGGCGACAAGGTAACAGGGGCGACAGTAAACGGCTCCGGCGGTTTTATAATGCGCGCGGAACGGGTGGGGAAAGATACGATGCTGGCAAGCATTGTCAAAATGGTATCAGAAGCGCAAAGGAGCCGGGCGCCGGTGCAAAAGCTTGTGGACACCGTTTCGTCATATTTCGTGCCGATGGTTATCGCCGTCTCGTTGATTACGTTTGTTGTGTGGGCGGTTTTCGGCCCAGAGCCCCGGTTTGCATACGCCCTGGTCAACGCCGTCGCCGTTCTCATTGTCGCATGCCCTTGCGCGCTGGGTCTTGCGACTCCGATGTCGATCATGGTGGGCGTGGGAAGGGGCGCTGGCATGGGGGTCTTGATAAAAAACGCTGAGGCGCTCGAAATTCTGGAAAAAGTGGATACGCTGGTTGTGGACAAGACAGGCACGTTGACCGAAGGAAAACCTAAACTCGTCTCTGTAATACCATCCGCCAATTTCAGCGAAGACGAGATAGTATCGTTCGCCGCCAGCCTGGAAAAAGGTAGCGAACATCCATTGGCTGAAGCCATTGTCAAAGGCGCGAAAGAGAGGGGAGTGGATGTTGATGAAATAAAAGACTTCTCCTCGATTACCGGCAAGGGAGTTCGTGGAGCTGTGCGGGGCCAAGCCGTCGCGCTCGGCAATTTAAAACTGCTGGATGAATTAAAAATCGATCCCGCGTCGTTTGCGCTAAAGGCTGAAGAGCTTCAAAAAAACGGGAACACTGTGGTTTTCCTGACAGTGCAAAAAGAAACTGCCGGTATTCTTGCGATCGCTGACCCGATTAAACAATCCACACCCGAAGCGATAGCGCAAATCGAGAAAATCGGGATAGAGGTAGCCATGCTAACCGGGGACAACAAAGTCACAGCCGAAGCCGTGGCGCAAAAGCTTAAGCTAAGCCGCGTTATCTCGGACGTGCTCCCCGACCAAAAAGGCGAAGAGGTAAAAAGGCTTCAGAGCGAAAACCGGATAGTAGCCATGGCGGGCGACGGGGTGAACGACGCTCCCGCCCTTGCGCAGGCCGATGTTGGAATCGCTATGGGAACGGGCGCGGATGTCGCCATGGAAAGCGCGGGGGTGACGCTTGTGAAGGGGAACCTTCAGGGTATAGTAAAAGCCATTTTGCTGAGTCGTCATACAATGAAAAACATCCGGCAGAACCTGTTTTTCGCATTCTTCTACAATACAATGAGCATGCCGATCGCCGCCGGGCTTTTATACCCGTTTTTTGGTATGCTTTTAAGCCCGATGATAGCAAGCGCCGCCATGAGTATCAGCTCGATTTCCGTCATCGTTAACGCGCTTCGCCTCCGAAGCGTCAAACTTTGATAGTTTGAAAAATTATCTATCCTGGCGCCCTTGCTGGATGCAGGCGCAGTGTAGAAGCGTGGTGTCCCAAGCTTCCTGAAAAAGCTTTCCCGATTACAGCCTCTACAAGCGCCAATTGTTTTGCTAATTCTTTCGAATTGATTTATATTGTATTGATTCTTAGCAACATATAGCGGCGTGGGGGCGTCTGCTTGAAATCAGGAACCTGCAATAATCCATATGTAAAACTTGCGGTCGTTGCGCTCACAATGAAATCTATTTTAATTGTAGACGATGAGGAATCCTTAAGATTCGCTTTATCCAAAGCTGTCGGCTTTTTGGGCTTTAAAGCTTGCGCCGTGGACAGTGGGAATGAAGCCGTTCGACTGGCCAGAGAAAATATGTTCGACGTGATCCTGCTCGATATAAATATAGCGGGCATAAACGGGATTGAAACGCTCAAGCAGATCAGGGCTAATGGTAAAAGCTCGAAAAGCCCGGTCATCATGATTACCACCTACGCCCATCTTGATTCCGTCGGGGAGGCGATAAGACGGGGCGCCAGCGACTATATGGTCAAACCGTTTAATTTATCCATGATCTTCGACAGGGTTTCGCGATGGATAAGCGCAAATGTAGAGGCGCAGTGGAAAGATTTAAAACCTGAGCAGGAGAATCTTCTGCTGATGACCGCCAGGACGCTCGATAGCGCGTTCCACAGTGTCAGGACGAAGGGGGAGCTTCCGTTTGGCAAGATACGCAAGACGGCTGATCTTATCATCACCGTGATCGAAGATGGAAGTATAGCCGGTGTTCTCAACGCCGTAAAAGATCACGACAACTACACCTTCGTCCACTCGTTGCGGGTGGGGATTTACATGACGGTTTTCGGGCAGGCGCTGGCCGGTTTTTTGCGTGACGATTTAATTGTGATAGCGACCGGCGGGATAATCCACGACGTCGGAAAAGCCAAAACACCGCTCAATATCCTGAACAAGCCGGGTAAACTTGACGATCATGAAATGAAAATTATGATGGAGCATGCAACCGACACATACAACATTTTAAAAAACACTCCCGGCGTACCTGCGCCGGTGGTGGATATCGGCTGGCTCCATCATGAAAGAATGAATGGCTCCGGTTATCCCAGGGGCCTTAAAGGAAACGGTGTAAATATATTGGGCAGGATGGCGGCGATTGTAGACGTGTACGTGGCTCTTACAGACAGCCGGGTTTATAAAAAGGCATATACACCTGAAAAGGCGTTTGAAATTATGAAAGAGTCGCCTGGGCTTTTCGATAGCGATCTTCTAAAAGATTTCAGGACAGCGGCGCTCGACAGCCTGTCTAAAATGTAGCTTAACTTTTCTCTTTGGCCTGTTCGATAGCGCACCGGTTTTTCCCCAGCTCCCACTGCTCCATTTTTTCTTCATCCGGCTCCAATAGCCCCAGGTTGGCTTTGCGCATCTTCTGGTAGGCTGAAGGCTCTTCGGGCAGATTTTTCAGAATTTGCCCGGCGAACTCTTCCTCGTCTTCGACGGTCATTAAAGGATTCGATTTTCTTATCTCGTCAAGACTCCTCGACACTACCCCGTTCCGGTCATAATCTTTTCCGCCCCTGGTGTGGGATGGAAGTATCAGCGTATTGTCCGGCAATTTTCTGAGCCTGGAAATCGTGCGAAACAAGTCTCTAACCCATATCTCCGCCTGTCCGCCCAGATCCGGCCTGCCCATGCTTGAGATAAACAGGGTGTCGCCGGTGAACAAAACTTTATCGTCGAACAACGCGCATGTGGAGCCTGGGGTATGCCCAGGGGATCTTAACGCCACGATTTTGATCGATGACGAGCCGATGGAAAACTGTTGTTTGTCTTTTAAAGCGACGTATTGGGCGCTGGCCCCATCCATATCGTCGGCGCTCAGATAATAGCCGGCTCCTGTGGCTTTACAAAGCGCGGCGGCGCCGGATATGTGGTCGGCGTGGAGATGGGTGTCGAAAATATATTTCAGCTCAAGCCCCTCGTCTTCAAGAAACGACAGGTATTGATCGATATGCCTTGACGGGTCCACGACAGCGGCCTCGGAGCCTGAGACAATAATGTAAGAGAGGCATCCTTTGCCCACCCGGTTAAACTGCATCACTTTGCGGCTCCCCTCCCGCCAGACGGTGACCCTTGAATAGACTGCGCCCCACGCCTTCATGCCGCCAGTTACGTTGACGGCGTTGTAACCTTTTTTTCTTAATATATCGGCGACGTAATCGCTGGCGCCTCCTTTCCCGCAAAGCGCGACCACCTCCCGGTCTTTCGGCACTTTCGGGATCACCTCTTCGGGAGCCTCGATAAAATCAATATATGGGATGTTAAGCGTTTCAGGCGTTTCGATATCCTCTATCCGCCACGATTTATAATCCTCTTCGTTTCTTACGTCGAGAATAAATAAAGAGGGGTCAGAGCGAAGACGCTTGAATAAATCCTCAGCGGAGAGCGGCTCAATCTTTTTTTCAGACATTTAAACTTCTTTATGCGTCATATTTATTATAGGGAACCGCTAATAATTCATTTTTGTGACGAAAGTAATTTCTAGAGGTTTTCTATATTGATTCTAATTTAGGCAAAAGGATTTTTTAAAATCAGATCAATTTGCTTGTCTCATTATTTTACAATTAGTTACGGAATATACCGACGGACCTGGAATGGTCATTTGACCATATATCCTACAAGTGCGATTTTATGATGTCGTGCAGGCGCAAAATTCCGACCGGTTTTCCATCGTCATCGACAACGGGCAGGATCGATAGCTGTCTGTCGCGGTTCTCCATTATCTCGATAGCTTCGGCGGCGGACGCTGTAAGCTTTACAACCGTCGGATTTTTCGCCATGACGCTTTCGACCGGATCGTTGAGCGAGCTTGATTTATCTTTAACCATGATTCTTTTCAAGTCTCCGTCCGTTAAGACTCCCGTAAGTTTCCCATCCTCATCGACGATATTGACGCCGCCAAGCCTGCTGGCCACCAACTCGACAACCGCGTCCCGCAGGGCGATGGAGCCTTTTACCACCGGGTTGGAATCGGGGCCGAGCATGTCGGAGACGGTGGCGGTGAGCATAAAGCCGAGCATGCCTCCCGGATGAATTCGGGCGAAGCTTGCGGGCGTAAAATCTTTCGCCACGATAAGAGCGGAGGCGATGGCGTCGCCCAATGTCATGGTCACGGTGGAGGATGTCATCGGAGCGAGGTTTAAAGGACATCCCTCCGACGTCACCAGCGTGGGCAAGGCGACATCCGCCTGTTTAGCCAGGTCTGATGTTAACTCGTTGGTAAACGCTATTATTTTATTTTTCTGATTTTTCAGAAAAGGGATGATGTCTAAAACTTCTTTTGTCTGGCCGCTTTTGGAGATCAGGATCGTAACGTCCGAAGGGCGGATGGCCCCCAGGTCACCGTGCAGGGCGTCTCCTGCGTGTATATAGTTGGCGGGTGATCCTACGCTTGTAAATGTGGCGGCTATTTTTTGGCCCACCAGGCCCGATTTGCCAATGCCGATAAGATAGATTATACCTTCGCATTTAAAACATATCTCCACCGCTTTTTCAAATTCAGGCGAGTGGATAACCTTTGACAGACGTTCAAGCGCCTGCGCGCCTTCGCTTACCACCTTGGCCGCCGCTTGAACGGCGTCGAACATTCTCGATTTGTTCATCAGACCCGTCGCGCAATAAATTTCGACGGATCGAGCCCTGCGAGTTTGAGGTCGGATTCCACCATTTCCTCGACCAGTTCGCCGAAACTTATTTTAGGCGCCCATTTTAGTTTCGCCTTGGCATATGACGGGTCTCCCAAAAGGGTCTCGACTTCGGCTGGACGTCTGTACGCAGGGTCGATGGCCACCAGGGTTCGTCCATCCTTTTTGTCCACACCAACTTCGTTGATATCTTCGCCCCGCCACTCGATACCTATTCCGCAGATTCCAAAAGAGCGCTCCACAAAATCACGGACGCTATACTGCTCGCCAGACGCCAGGACGAAATCGACCGGCTCGTCTTGCTGGAGCATTAGCCACATTCCCTCCACATAATCTTTAGCGTGGCCCCAGTCGCGTTTGGCGTCGAGATTGCCCAGGTAGAGTTTATCCTTGGTACCCTTTAAGATACTGGCGAGGCTTAAAGTGATTTTACGGGTTACGAAATTCTCGCCGCGCCGTGGCGACTCGTGATTGAACAGGATGCCGCTACATGCGAACATATCGTATGATTCGCGGTAATTTACGGTGATCCAGTGACCGTACAGTTTGGCCACGCCGTAAGGGCTTCGCGGATGGAACGGGGTATTTTCGTTCTGGGGAACTTCGACAACTTTTCCATATAGTTCGCTTGTGGACGCCTGGTAAAACCTGGTCTTGTCTTTCAGCCCCAGCGCTTTTATCGAGTCGAGAATTCTCAGCGGGCCAAGAGCGTCCGCCGCTCCAGTATATTCCGGCGCCTCGAAACTAATCGCCACGTGGCTTTGCGCGGCGAGGTTATACACCTCATCCGGCCTGATTTGCGACAAAATCCTGTTGACGCTTAATGTATCGGTTACGTCACCGTAGTAGAGACTTATTTTGTTACCTGCCATGTGATGGTCGGTATGAAGATGCTCTATCCGGCCCCTGTTAAAACTGGAGGAGCGGCGAACCAGCCCATGAACCTCGTAACCTTTTTCTAAAAGAAACTCGGCCAGGTAAGATCCGTCCTGCCCGGTGATCCCGGTAATCAAAGCTTTTTTCATAAAATCGCCCATTACAACTTTGTTCATAAAGTAAACGTTTAATTATATACTCCCGCCAGAGCAAGGCCACAACCAAATTGGCGCTTTTATGCCGGATTGTGCTGTTATAGAATCAAATTACACGATTATCAGGATTTATTTTTATTTATGTCAGGGAAATCAACTGGAATTTTGACCAGAACATACAGATTTGCGCGCGCCCTTTTCGCCATGCTGGGCGTTCTGTTTTTTATCATGATCGTATCGGCCGCTACCGGTTATTATGGACATGGAACCAGGTGGCTTGCGTCGGCGGAATATTCGCCAGACTGCGATTATATTCTCCTTCTTCCCGCCGGGGCCATCCCAAGCCCAACCATGCTGATGCGAGCTTACAAGGCGGCGAGTGAATGGAAAAAAAATCCATCTGCGAAAATCATTATCTCCCACCTGACAAAACCGCCTCTTGCAAAGTCAACCATATGGAGCATAAGAAACGAGCTTGTGTTCCGTGGCGTGGACGCGAAGGCCATACTTCTTGAGAAAAAGGCGACGAACACGGGTGAGCACGCCAAATTTATAAAAGAAGCGGGATTCGGCGATCCAGAAAAAGATAAGTACCTGATTGTAACTTCACCAACACATATAAAAAGATCGGTGATGGCTTTTAAGGCGGCCGGATTTAAGCATGTCTACGCGGCGGGAGCTGTCGGAAAAGCCACAAGGGAATATTTAGGCGGAGGCCGTTTCATCCGGTATAACGTCTGGTACTCGCTGATGCACGAGATAGCGATGATAAGAGAGTTCGTGGCGATCGGGTTTTACATTCTTACCGGGCGGGCGTAAAACACGCGGGTTTAACTGTTGGATCGCCTGACAATTACCGATCAGGATTATCTTAATCACGAACTCGATTATGCCAGCTTTGTATAAGGGAACCGCTATAATGCAAAGGTATGAAACATATTGCGATGACTGTGGCCGGGTCCGACTCTGGCGGTGGGGCCGGGATTCAGGCCGATCTTAAAACTTTTGCGGCGTTTGGAGTCTATGGCGCAAGCGTAGTCACGGCGCTGACCGCGCAGAACACATGTCAAGTCGCCGGAGTTCATCCGTCCCCGCCCGATTTCGTAGCGTTGCAGATCGAGACGGTTTTAAGTGATATACCGGTTAAGGCCGTGAAGACCGGGATGCTTTATAGCGCAGAGATAATCGAGGCGGTCTGCGAGGCTCTTACAAAAAACCGGGCGCAAAACCTGGTGGTTGATCCGGTGATGATCGCCAAAAGCGGAGACAGCCTCTTAAAACCAACCGCGGTGGCGGCGCTTAAAACACGATTAATCCCGATGGCTCTCGTGGCTACGCCGAACATCCCGGAAGCCGAGGCGCTGACCGGAATAAAAATAAACAGTGTGGATGAAATGAAACTTTCAGCGCGCAAGATTGTGAAGATGGGGGCGGACAACGTGGTTATCAAAGGAGGGCATATGCGAGGCGATAAGCTGACCGACATTCTGCTCGCCGATGGGTGGTTTACGGAATTTAAACGCAGACGGATCGACACACAGCACACTCACGGCACCGGATGCACGTTCTCCTCAGCGATAACGGCTGGACTCGCCAAAGGATTAACTGTTCTAGATTCTGTGGAAGCCGCAGAGCGCTACATCGAAGAGGCGATCAAAAACGCAGAGCCGCTCGGCAAAGGGCATGGCCCCGTCAATCATTTCTGGAATTTAAAATACCGCAAGCAGGCTCAGAGGGGAAATTAAGGTAAGGGGACGGTCGATTACGAGAGCAGAAGGGACGACCGCCCCCATTCCTTTTTACTCAGCGACCGCAAAGAAACCCGTTTTCCCGTTCGCCGCTACAAAACACCATTAGGCCGGAAGCAGTGACCGTCATGGCATTACGAGTCTTAAGTAAATCATGCAACTTGAGATTTAATCAGGCTGACGAGGTATTCACCCGCGCCTTTGTCCTCCCACCTTCAAGGAGGAGGAAATTTAATTTTCCTTTCTTTATCCCGCTAACTTCGAAGGCAGTTTAAAACCGCCTCCCTCAAAGCCACCGGCTATTATTTTCAAAATTACCGTTTAAGCGCTATCACGTCCTGCAACATCTGGTCGACCGTCGTGATGATTCTGGAGTTGGCCTGATACGCCCTCTGGTTCTGGATCATATCGACGAACTCCCTGGACAAGTCCACGCTCGATAACTCCAGCGAAGAGCCGTATATCGTGCCAAACCCTCCCGACTTGGCGAAGCCGAGTATCGGCTGGCCGGAATCGGTTGTCTCGGCGAACAGCGTGTTGCCCTGCCTTGACAGGCCCCACGGGCTTATAAAGTCGGCCATCTGAACCTGATACATTTTCTGCGTCTGTCCATTTGAGAAAAGGCCGGATATGATTCCTTCCTGATCCACCGACAGGCCTCTTAGCACACCGGTACTGTATCCGTCCTGCCACATGGAGTTGGTGACGGAGTTGGAGGCGTACCCTGTTATTTCGTTGCGTTGCGAGCTGGCGGCGGTGTTGTAAAGATCCCAGCTGACAGTAAGGCTCGACGCGCCGGAGGGGAAGCCTGATATGACCAGGGGCAGATCGGCTGTGATCGCAGCCTGGCCCGAACCGTTGTATGCGCCTCTTGTAGAAAGAACACCGGCGGAGCTAAACGTCAGCGTCCCGGACGATCCTGTGCCTGAAAGGCTTGTGCCTGTCGGCCCGGAGGTGTTGTACTGCCACTGAAGCGCCGTGCTGGTTTTAGTGAATGTGTATGTGATGGTCGCCTCTTCGCCGAGCGAGTTATAGACATTCATCGAAGTCGAAAACGTCGTCCCCGCAGAGGCTACCGAGGAAAGGTTTAGCCCCATCCTGTACATAGTGGTCGTTTTTGGAGTGGACTGGACGCCGCTAATATCGATGTCGCCTCCGCCGTTCGCCCTTGTGACCACACCCGATGCGTTAGTGGTCAGTTTGTATCCCTGCACCAGATAATCGTTGGGATTGGCAAGCTTGCCATCGTTGTTGATGATAAACTGCCCGGCGCGGGTATAGTAGGTCGCGCTGTTTACCGTGTCCTTGACCACGAAGAAACCTGCCCCCTGAATGCCCATATCGGTCGCGTTACCGGTCGTAGAGAACGAGCCCTGGGCAAAGGAGGCTTTCACTCCCTGTATGAGCGCGCCCCTGCCGAACTGCATGGTTGTGGCCCCGTTGGATACGGAGTTGGCCAGCACATCGGCGAAGATAGTCGCGTTTCCTTTAAAACCGATCGTGTTGACGTTTGCAATGTTGTCGCCTGTGACGTTCATGGCGTCGCCATACGTCATCAGTCCGCTAACTCCAGAGTACATCGCGCTTGTAAGGCCCATTTTCGCTCTCTCCTTTTTATTTCGTCCGCCTCAGGCGGTTGTTTCCTCATCTTCGGTTTCCTGGCCGGACGACTCGCCTGTGTCATCTCCCTGATCGCCGTCAGTCTGGGTTTCCGGCTCTTTTACTTCCAGCACTTCACTTAACATATATTTCAATTCACCAATGTGAATGTATCCAATACCGTTTTCAAAAGATATGGTGTCTACTATTCCTCTTGTGAAGGTAGCGACTTCCATCACGTTACCGTCTGTGCCTTTGGCTATCACCGTGTAGTTATAAAGCCCGTCCGGCAATGGGCCACCGTACTGGCTGTTTCCGTCCCACGACACCTGTTGCGGCCCGGCGCTCATGGAGCTTTTTTCTATCGTCCGCACCACGTTTCCGTTCTGGTCTTCA
>UOGA01000273.1_pt1 | contig 16602 bp, 18 predicted proteins | sample 1989841 | NCBI WGS metagenome assembly UOGA01 (sample SAMEA4712198, study PRJEB27164) | hydrothermal vent metagenome | biome: marine basaltic hydrothermal vent biome; feature: marine hydrothermal vent; material: mineral | place: Pacific Ocean | collected 2011-06-14/2011-07-23 | depth 1691 m | reverse complement strand
GAAAAATCGCGCTGGAGGACAATCCCGGCGTTTTCGAAGTGGAGGTTGTTGGGTAGAGGGGTTGAGAAGGGAGACTCTCTACTTCCCGTGGCGCTTCTTATATTTCTTTCCACTTCCACAAGGACAGCCTTAACAACCGTAAATGTTATCCATAACCGTTCGACTTAACGGGCGCATGCTCGTATAATACGGTCATGTCCGACAGCCTCAAGCAAACCGATCAGCGCCTGACAGACCCGGAGCCTGAAGGCGCCGAGGAAAAGGGGCTCGAATCGAGCCTTCGCCCGGCCAGAATGGCCGATTACATTGGCCAGACCCAGCTTAAAGAAAATCTTGGCGTTTTCATATCAGCCGCCAAAAAAAGAGGCGGCGCGCTGGATCACTGTCTTTTCTACGGCCCTCCCGGTCTTGGAAAGACCACGCTGGCCCATATCATAGCGGGCGAGATGGAGACGAATGTCAAGACAACTTCCGGCCCGGTGATCCAAAAGCCGGGCGATCTGGCGGCGATCATCACGAACCTTGAGCTGAACGACGTTCTGTTTATCGACGAGATACACAGGCTAAACTCCACCGTCGAGGAGATTCTCTATCCGGCGATGGAGGATTACAAGCTTGATATTATTATCGGACAAGGCCCATCAGCCCGCTCGATCAACCTTTCCTTTCCGCCGTTCACTCTCGTTGGCGCCACCACCCGCGCGGGAATGTTGACTTCGCCTCTTCGAAACCGGTTCGGCATAACACACAGGCTCGATTTTTACAGCGCCGATGAGCTTTCCGCCATAGTGAAACGTTCGGCGAAAATATTGAACATTGAAGTAGACGAGCCAGGCGCCATGGAAATCGCCTCCAGAAGCCGGGGCACACCCAGAATCGCCAACCGGGTTTTACGCCGCGTCCGCGACTTCGCCGAGGTGCGGGCGGGCGGCGTGATCGATAAAAAAACGGCTAACGACGCGCTTAAGATGCTGGCCGTGGACGATAAGGGGTTTGACAAAATGGATCGCAAACTTCTTTTGACCATTATTAAAGATTTTTCCGGCGGGCCCGTAGGCATCGGATCGATAGCGGCGGCGATCTCGGAAGACCGTGACACTATCGAAGATGTGTTCGAGCCTTACCTGATACAGGAGGGGTTCATACAGCGCACATCCAGGGGCAGAGTGGCCACCGACCAGGCGTATGATCACTTCGGCCTTGACCGGATGAAAGCGGCCCAGGGGATTCTTGAATTACCTTCGACATAGTTTTTGTTTAAACACCGGTTGATTGGAGCAGTCTTGAAGTTTATCGCAACGCTCATCGCTTTATGCCTTGTTCTCCCGGTTTATACCAGAGCCGAGGCGTCAATCACCATATCCAGGAAAATGAAAGGGTCTTTTATCACGACTGTCAGGGGAAGCTCCGTCACACAGCCTCCCTATATCCAGGTCATCCGATCCCGCGAAGGCCTTGAATATACCCTGAGCCGTTTCGAGAGGTTTAAGAAAAAAATCACTCAAAAACGGATCGATAAGCTGAGAAAAAAGCTCGCCAACGTCAATTACAAAAAGAACATGCTTGTGTGCGTATTCTCACCGCCCATGGACAACTTTAAAATGACTATAAAAAGCCTCGTTGAAAATGAGGATGGGAGCGCCATCGAAGCTATCGTCACATACATCCATACAATAAAAAATGTAAGGATCCCCCCGTTTAAATCGATCCATTACGTCATGGTGATGATCCCGAAAAGCGATCTTCCCGTAATCCTCAGGGCCGAGGAGATCGTCTCATCAAAAAACAAGAAAGATACAAAGAAAGTTACGGTGACAGGCAGGCTTATGCTGTTGAACAACGGTATCGATCTTCAGCTTGTCCCGGTTGTAATAAAAAGAGGAAGTAAAAACAGCTATTACGTAAAAGGCGCCCAGGCCAAGCCTCTGTTAAAGCATGTCGGGAAAGTCGTGACGCTAAAGGGCGCCGTATCGATTGAAAGGGATAGCCCTTACGAATGGGACTTGACCGTTGACAAGGTTGTCAAAATTTATTAGCAGGCCCCGACCAAAATAATTTACGGAATATCCAGCCGCTCCCACAGGCCGCCTTCTCCCTGACGAAAAAAACCAGCTCCACTTAAGGATTGCTTTTTTGTTATCGCCACTATCTTGTCCAGCTCGTCATCCTTGAATGTGAGAGCGAGCTGACAGTTGGAGTCAATCGTCCTCGGCCTTGTCGTCGTCCTTACCTTCACTCCTCCCTCCTTAAAAGCCCGCTCGGCTTTCATGGTTTCGTGTGTGGAGATAAAAACCACTATAAACTTTTTGCTCATCATTGGCGAAGCGCCTTGTCGAGCGCTTTGAAAAACTTTTTAATATCAGTTTGTCTGGTCATCGCGCCAGGGCTAACCCGGACAGTCCCGTCAGGAAAAGTTCCGAGGAACCGGTGGGCTTCTGGCGAGCAGTGAAGCCCCACTCTTGCGGCGATACCGAGCCGGTCGAGCCGGTCGCCCAGTTCCGCAGGATCGATTCCTTTCGCGTTAAAAGAGACAAGCCCCGCCCGCCGCCCCCCGGCGCCACGCGGGGGATAGACGACGATCCTGGGATCGTCCCGCAGTCTCTTAAGAATGATACGGCATAGCGCGACTTCGCTCTGGCGAACCGCTTCTATCGTCCGTCTGGAAAGATATTTCAACGCGGCTTTAAGACCCGCGAGCCCCGGAGTGTTTAAAGTGCCCGCCTCGTGACGATCAGGCCAGTACGCTGGCATGAAGGCCGACCCGGAATCGGAGCCGGAGCCGCCTTCGATCATGGTTTCGGGCCTGACATGGGGCGCGAACCATACGAAACCGGTTCCCTGAGGCCCAAGCAGGCCCTTATGCCCGGAACAGGCGAGGATATCTATATTCGACACGTCGAAAGGGACGCATCCCGCCATCTGGCTTGCGTCCACCATCAACAATACATTTTTTTCCTTGCAGGCTTTACCCAGTCGTTTTATATCGGCCAACGCCGCCGTCACGTTGCTCGCCCCCACCGTCACCAGCATTTTGACATCGGGAACAGAGCCGGGGTCTGGCAGTCCGTTAGCGTCGCATGGCGCCCGGACGATTTTTACGCCACGGTCTTGCAATACCGTTAAAGGCCGCATGACAGCGTTATGCTCCAGGCAGGATATGGCAACCTCATCGCCAGGCCCCAACAGCCCTTTTAAAGCCAGGTTGATTCCTTCAGTCGCGTTTTTCGTGAAAATTATCCTTTCCGGACTGTTAAGCCCCAAAAGCAAAGCGACCGCCTCGCGTGTTTCGAAAACTATCCTGCTCGCTTTAAGCCCCAGAACGTGGCTCGACCTGCCTGGGTTGGCGCCCACAAGGTTTATGGCGTCGGCTACGGCTTTGGCGACCGATTTGGGTTTGGGAAACGAAGACGAGGCGTTGTCGAGATAGATAGGCGGCTTCATAGGCTTGGTATAAAAGTTTAAACTAAAGGAGCCTCCAGACTCAGGAATTCGCGCCTGCTAAAATAAAATATTGTATACCGGGCGCGCAAACGTCTTTCTTTATTTTATATGCTATCATGTCATGCGCTTCAGGCTTGCGTTTATACCGTTTCGATTTGACATTTGCAGGGAGATTTTGAAATGTGTAGATTTGCCACCACCTTGACAGTTTGCGCTATCGCTTTTGCTCTGAGTTCTTCCCCTGGCTATGCTCTGGGAAGGTTTAACTATGTGGGAAGCGAAGCGTGCAAACAATGCCACAAAGAAATCTATAATTCATGGAAAAAAAGTATCCACGCGAAAGTTTACGATATCTTAAAACCGGGCGTCCGGGCGAAAGAGAAAAAAGAGGCCGGTTTCGACCCTAAAACAGATTTCCGGCTGGACAAGTCGTGCATGCGTTGCCACGTCACCGGATGGGATCAGGGAGGGTTCTCTTTTGAAAATCCGGCTGACGAATTAAAAGGCGTAGGGTGCGAAGACTGTCACGGAGGAGCGGAAAAATGGATGGATCCGCATCAGAAAAAACATTTAAAAAACAGAAAACGTAAATTAAAACAGACCGGGCTCGTAAAACCGTTCAAGGGAAGAACCGTGTGCGGAAAATGCCACGCCAATGTCAACAGCCCGTTTAAAGACCGCCCCCAAAACCAGGAAAGGGACTGGGCCGATCCGAAATGGGTGGAGACTTACCATATCCTTAAATAAGCCAGCGTTAACTTATTAAGGGAACCTCTAATAATCCATTTCTGCTACAATCGGCTGTAAAAGGCGCCATGCTTCGTTGTCGAGTCAAAATCATCCTCAGCGTAGCATTACTACGCTTGCGGGTCTTTTGTCTCGCCGCCTTGCCTGACGGCTTTTCGCTCGTTTTCGCGACGAAAGCAATTATTAGAGGTTCCCTTAAGTGTTTAACAAGACAATTTACGAAAAGCTACTGCTCTCCCGGCGGTTCGGAGGAAAGCTGGTTTTACTCGATAAGACCGGCTCAACCAACAGCTGGATCGCCGAGCGGCTGGACGATCCTGATATCGATAAGCTTGCCGTCGTAGCGGAGACGCAAACGGAGGGACGCGGCAGGTTCGGCAGGCGCTGGTTCAGCCCTCCCGGCGTAAATCTGGCTTTCAGCCTGGCATGGAGGGCGCCTGAAACTTTCAAATTATCAAGCCTGGTCACAATGACCGCCGGAATCGCTCTCGCCGAGGCGGTGGCGGATGTCACGGAGGCCGAGCCGAAACTAAAATATCCTAACGATTTGATACTTGCCGGTAAAAAAGCTGGTGGAATCCTCTGCGAATTTAAAAAAACAAGCGCAGGATCGTACACGGTAATCGGGGCGGGCGTGAACGTAAATACAAAGCAGGACTCTTTCCCGGATGAAATCCGGGACACAGCCACTTCCATATTATCCGCCTGCGGTAAAACCGTTTGCAGAGAAGCGTTACTGGCTATTTTTATGAATATGCTGGAAAAATGGATTTCGACCCTGACGACCAGCGGCGCCGGGCCGGTTTTGGAGCGTTTTCACCATTTCTCCATTCCTTTTGTCGGCAGGGGAGTTACTGTTACAATCGAGGGGGAGACAGTAAAAGGCTCCGTCGCCGGACTAAGCGATATCGGCGAGCTTATGATTGAGACATCCCCCGGCGTGATAAAAAAAATAAACTCCGGGGAAACGGTTTTCGAGCGCTAGTCTGGCTCTGCTCAAAAACAACTTTTAAATTATGGACGGCATGCTTTTAGTAATCGACGTGGGCAACACCCAGATCGTGCTGGGTGTGTACGATGGCAAATCGCTTAAGGCCCACTGGAGGCTCGACACCAAAGCCAGACGAACAGAAGACGAGATGGCCGTCATGGTAAGCCAGCTTTTCAATCTTGCAGGCATAGAGGCCCGGTCTGTTAAAAACGCCATAATCTCCTGCGTGGTTCCCCCTCTTTTGCCCGCTCTTCTGAATTTTTGCCGGAATACGTTTTCATGCGATCCTCTGGTTGTGGGGCCGGGAATTAAATCAGGCGTTTCTATAAGAACCGACGACCCCAGAGAGGTGGGAGCGGACAGAATCGCAAACACTGCGGGGGGATTGTCGATTTTCGATCCTCCGATGATCCTTATAGATTTCGGAACCGCCATCACCATAGACGCCATCTCCAAAAACGCCGAGTATCTGGGAGGCGCCATAATCCCTGGAATCGAGCTTAGCATGAACGCCCTCTATCATAAGGCGGCCAAACTGCCAAAAGTGGAGATCACGAAGCCTCCTTCGATCATAGGGGCCAACACGGTTCATTCCATGCAGTCGGGAGCGTTTTACGGCTACGTCTGCCTGGTGGACGGAATAGTCAAAAAGATGAAGTCTGTTTTAGGCGCAGGCGCCAAAGTAATCGCCACGGGCGGCGAGGCGGCCCTTGTGGCCAAATCATCGGAAACCATAGAGCATGTGGAGGATAACCTCACATTGATCGGGCTAAGAGTCATCCATGAAAAAAACGAGCGGTAAGATTGGCATCCATCCGCGTAATGTGAAATAATCGTAAAATGTTTAAAATCAGGCTCCTTATCTTCTCCGCTTTGTTACCGGCTCTGTTTGTGACGGGCGCCTGCCAGAGCGCGATGGTGATGGCAGGGCTTAAAAAAGCTCCTCCTCCCGTCACCGACTCCGCCTATTTCAACGGTCAAATGGAAAAACTGCTGGAGCGGTTAAAGGCGAACAAATCCCGTAACTTCCGCAGAGCGGCCGTACTCAGCTTTGTAAACACCAACGGAAAGGTGTCGGAGCTTGGAAAAATTCTGACTATCAAGTTCGGCGAAAGAGCGGTTGCGGGAAATCATTTCAGGGTCGTGCCGTCGGGCCAGGTGAAGCAAGCGCTGGAGACGCTGAAGATCGACTTCAAGGGTGAGCTGACCAAAGAGCAGGTTAAGCTGATCGGAGACGAGCTTAAAGCTGACGCTGTGATTACAGGGAAAATTTCAGACCTGCAAAAAGGAAGCGACGTGGATCTAACCGTGAGCGCCATCCAGCCCTCGACAGGCGACCTTGTCTCCGCCGCAGGAATAAATATCTACCGGTCGAAACAGGTTCAAACCTTGATACAGCAGTTTTAGAGACCTTTTGCTCAAAGCGGCCTTTCGATGAAAATAAAAATCTGCGGCCAGACCTCCGTTAAAGACGCCGATATGTCGCTTGACCATGGAGCCGATTTTATCGGAGCGGTGATGGATGTTGACTGGTCGCCAAGGTCTTTAAACGAAAAGCAAATTCGGCCCATTTTCGCCGCTCAACGGGAACGGGCGTTTCTCCTTACTTTTAACGCGGAGATCACACCCGCTCTTGAAAAGACGATAGAGAGCCTCGACCCATACGCGATCCAGCTTACCGGCCGGGAGACTTTTGAGACTGTGGCTTTTATTAAATCGGTGACGAGCCGCCTTATCTTCAAATCGATCCATCTGTTTCCCGCAGACGGCGAGAAAGCCAGCGATCCTGAAATGATCCTGAGGCTTATGGATGGATATTCAAAGGCCGGGGCCGACGGGTTTGTTCTCGACACGGCGGTAAAGGGAATGTACGGTGGAACGGGTGTCACAAACGACTGGTCGATAGCGGCCATGATCGCCAAATCCGCGCCGGGCCCCGTTTTTCTCGCTGGCGGGATAAACCCGGAAAACGTAGTCGAAGCGTCAGGCGTACCCTACATATACGGGATTGACCTGGCGAGCGGCGTCGAATCGGCGAAAGGCGTAAAATCGGGGGAGAAGTTAATATCGCTTTTTGGCGCGATTAACAAAACGTTGGCGTAACCGCGACAAGTTTATTTTTTCAGGGAGCTTCTATAGCCGTATAAAGCGCCATATCGATGATAAAACCTATAAGGAAATTTTTTCTTGTTTCCGTATGCCTCCATCTGGTTTTTCTGTTTTTATCCGGCTTTATTTTTATCATTTCCCCAGGCGCCCCGCCTCCTATCAAGGTCAGCTTTATAGGTTTGGGAGCCGATAACGAGGATATTCCCGCAGGCAAGATAGAGGAGCTACCCGAACCTTCGCGGATAGAAAAACCGGAGAAAGCGACGATACTTTCGAAGTTCGACAGCAAAGCCCACAGTCCCGAAAAGGGAAAAACGTATGGCGCGGATAAAACCGTCATACCGCGTGAAAAAATCACTCCAGCTCCATCGATGAAAAAATCGAAAGAAGAGGAGCAGGCTGTAAAACCAAAACCGCCAAAAACGAAAAAGCGCCTCCGGCTAAGCTCGAAAACCACCGACCAGCCCGCAAGCAAAACTGTAAAGCCTCCCCAACCCTCTGGTCTGCCAGATGCGAAAGGCGCCGATATGGAAACCTACGCGCGCGCCGAGGCTGATAACGTTATCGATATGGGGGACGAGGCTGTCGTCTCGTTTAACACCAGATCGTTTATCTACATCGATTATTTCAACTCTATTAGAAAACTGATAGAGCTCGAATGGGCATATCCTGAAGAGGCGATAATTCAGGGATGGAGAGGCAGGGTCATGCTCCGTTTTACAATAAAAAAGAGCGGCGAGCTGGAATCCGTCAGCCTGCTAAAATCGACCGGCCACAGTGAGCTTGATACAGAAGCCCAGTCGGCCATAAAGTTGGCCGCTCCCTACGACCCGTTTCCAGCGACGTTGAATAAAAAGAAAATCCATATCGTGGCGACATTCGTCTATCAGCCCACCTTTAGCTTCATAAAATAGAGCCATGGCGAGCCCGGCTCCGCAAGCTGTCTTTGTCCTAGCGCCCGGCCTATGAGGCTCCTCTAAGATGGAATTGTAGGAGAAGGAGGAGGCGCAAGAGGGGGAGGCGTCTTTTCAACCGCCTCGGTTTTGGCCCCCGTCAGGCTCTCGTAAGCTATGGCGACAGAACACATCGAAAGCGGCACGCTTATCAAAAGCCCGATCCCTACGGCCAGAGCGCCCAAAAGGTTTATGACAATCAGGACGACCACGAAAAGAAAAACGTGGACATGGTTGTTAAATCCTATCTCGCGGGAAGCCTCCATAGCTGGCCAGAAATCCATATCCTTATCCACCACAAAAAGGTAGGGAAAAAGGTACCACCCGGAAATCAGCAGGCCGGGCAGGATAAGCAGGAAAAACCCGGCGGTAATAAACACCGAGGTAAGCGCCCCTACCAGCACCAGGGGAACCAGTTTTTTTGTGAACCCGTCGAACATGCGGGTTATCTGAAACTCTTTTCCTCTCCGCAGATCGAGAATCACATAAAACAGCCCTCCCATAAGAGGCCCGGAGACTATCATGCCTCCGAAAACCGGAACTAAAGAGCCGATGGCAAACTGGATCCCAAGGAAAATAAGGGTGGCGACTATAAGATTGGCGAAGTGGGACATTAAAAGCTCCCATCCTTCCCTTACATAGCGGGAAATGTCGAAACTTTTTTCCATGCGTGGCTCCCCCCTTGAAAAAGTTTTATAATGTCAGCTTGAGTTACAGGTAGGATTTTAACGCTTTTATAATTTACAGGCAACCAGGATTCATGGCGGAGTTTCAAGGGGGCTCTAAAATTCAATCACAGGAGTTTAATTATGGCAGATAACGAGCTTAACGCTGTAGTCTTGAAACGGGTTGAAGCGGCCCCCGGATTGATGGTGCTTCAGGTAAAAACCGACGGCTGGGATATGCCGGAGTTCAAGGCGGGTCAGTACGCCGTTTTAGCCCTGCCCGGATCGGCGAAGCGGGCAGAGCTTTCCGACCCGGAGGAGAAACCGTCCGATCCTGATAAACTTATCAAAAGGGCCTATTCCATCGCCTCGTCATCAAGACAGAACGAATATCTGGAGTTGTATATAACCCTGGTCAGGTCGGGACAGCTGACGCCCCGCCTGTTCGCGCTCAATGAGGGGGACAAGGTTTTTCTCGCTCCCAAATTCAAGGGAGTGTTCACCATCGACAAGGCGCCCGAAGACGCAAACCTGGCTCTTATAGCCACCGGCACCGGGATCGCTCCATACGTGAGCATGATACGTTCTATTTTGACGTGTCATGGCGATCGTAAATTCGCCATTCTCCACGGGGCGCGCCATTCGTGGGATCTGGGCTACAGGGCCGAGCTGTCAACGCTGGCCGCCCAATGTAAAAACCTCACATACATCCCGACCATAAGCAGACCCGAAGAAGAAAAGAGCGGCTGGACGGCTGACACCGGCCATGTCCAGAAACTGTGGGAGAGCGGAGCCATTGAGGCCAAAGGAGGCTACAGGCCCGACCCTTTGAACACGCATATATTTTTATGCGGCGCCCCGGCGATGATCGAGGATATGGTCACGCTTCTGTCAGGCGAGGGTTACAAAGAGCATAAAAAAAAGGATCCGGGGCAAATTCACGTGGAAAGGTTCTGGTAGGCGGCGAGGATAATCAACCGCCCCCGCCCCATCTTATGAAAAGCTCATTTGCAATTTCGAACTGGTCGAGGATTTTCCCGCAGGTGTGATCGATAAGCTGGTCTATGCTTTTGGGACGATGATAAAAAGCGGGGAACGGCGGCAGTATCACGGCGCCGTTATCGAAAGCTGTTATCATCAGCTTAAGGTGCCCCCTGTGAAGGGGAGTCTCGCGGGGGACTATCACCAGTTTGCGTCGTTCTTTAAGCGTGACATCGGCCGCTCTTGCCAGCAGGTTGTTTGCGTTGGAGCTGGCTATATCCGACAGGGTTCTCATCGAACATGGAACAACCACCATCCCTATGGTTTTGTACGAGCCGCTTGAAATTGACGACGCAAGGTTATAATAGTCCTCCACCCTGTCCGCAAGAGCCTTGACCTGCTCAATCTTGTAATCTGTCTCTATCTCTATGGTTTTGGCCGCGCCGGGAGTGACGACAAGAATCGTCTCCACAGCAGGGATTGTCTCTTTTATGGCTTCAAGAAGACGGACGCCGTATATCACGCCGGACGCGCCGCTTATTCCCACGATCAGTTTTTCTTTCGCCATTTTTATTTAATAGAAATTTGAATAGAAAATATTAGTTTTCCAGCGCTAAAGTCACCGAGTGAGAGGATACAGAATGATCTTGCGTTATTTCAAGTGTATGGCTATTATCGCCTATAGGGCTTGAGCGTGACAAAAAATTATTCTTGGTGAATAAGGCATGGATAAAATCCGCGTTTACGAAGCGGCGAAAAAGCTTAATATAAAAACGAAAGAGTTGATTAACCTGCTTTTAAGCAAGGGAATCGCTGTAAAAAGCCCCATATCTTTTATCAGCCAGCGCGATTTTGAAAGCCTTTTAAACCAGATGACCGCTCCCGGTAAAAATGTAAAAACCAAACCTGGCAAGGCGAAAAAGAAAAAAAGAGCGGTAAAAGCGGTGAAATCAGTTTCAGCGCCTAAAAAGAAAAAGTCGAAACTTTCGCTCGTTCCCCCTCTTCCTTCAGATGAGGTTGAAAATCCCGAAAGCGTAGAAGAGAGTTCTACGCCGGAGCCTGAAAAAAAGATCGGTAAAAAAGCGGCGCCGGAGAAGAAAAAACATAAGCTCCCCAGAAAGCATGAGCCGGTTAAACCAGGCTCTCCGGCCCCGGCCCCCGTCCCCGTCGTCCCCGCCCCTGTGGCCGCGCCGGGCAAATCACAGTCATCGGCGCTTTCCTACCTGTCTTTCGCAATGGCGGCCATAGCGCTTTTCGTCACACTTGGCTTAAGCTCCAACGTCGCAAATAACACATCGAGCGTGAGCCAGATAAACCAGACGGTAAGCCAGACGGCCAATGCGCTTAAAGCGGAGCTGGCCGGGGTCAACGATGGAATACGGATCAACCAGGATCTGATTTTCGAAAACAGGGACTCGATAGCCAACGCTCTTAGAACGCAGACCCGGATCGACCTTTCAAAGCAATCGGCGGCTTTAAAAGAGCTTGCGCCTTCTTTGCCCGCGAAAATTTCGACAAGAATACTGGATATCTCCAAAGGAATGAATTCCCTGGCCTCATCGCTGTAATCCGGCGCCGCATTTCACAGGGCCTCGCTAGTTGCCGGTTGTCGGCATCATCGCTTTCAACGCGTAATCCGGTCGCCGCATTTCACAGGGCCTCGCTAGTTGCCGGTGTCGGCATCATCGCTTTCAACGCGTAATCCGGTCGCCGCATTTCACAGGGCCTCGCCAGCCTGGCTACACTCCCCAGAGCCGCGCCACTCCCGGAGTTATCCAAGGCCTGGAATTACGTCTTGCTCAGGAGCCGATTTTTTGTTCAGCTCGAAAAAGAAAACGCTTCCCTTGCCCGGCTCGCTTTCGGCTCCGATTCTCCCGTCATGGCGCCGGATGATCATCCTGCATATATACAGCCCCATCCCCATCCCGTTAACCGGTTCGCCAGAATCGCTTTCGACCCTGTAAAACTTCTGGAAAATTTTCTGGATATTCTCTTTCTCCACCCCTTCACCCGTATCTTTGACCTCAAACCGGATTGCGCTACCGATGTCTTTAACAGTGACGTGGACGGATCCTTTCGCAGGAGTATATTTCAGCCCGTTTTCTATAAGGCAGTTCATCGCCACACGTATCTGGTTTTGGTCAGCCAAAATCATAGGAGATATGGCTTCTTTTGTAAAAACAAGCTTGAGTTTTCGTTTGTCAGCAAGCTCCGCCGCTTTGTCCACCGCCTGTTTTGCAAGCTTCGCCAGGTTCACAGGCTTTAGCTTTACCGGGTCGTGGCCCGACCCGAACTCAAAACCTGCGACGGCTTTATCTACAAGCTCATCTATAACCCGGATTTCATCGAGCAGATCGACAGCCTCACGGTTTGCAAAATTGGTTGATGCGGCTCCGGCTCTGTTTAACAGCAGGTTAAGCCTCCCTTTGAGTTCGGACTCTACAACCATCAGGAATCTTTCGTTGGCTTCATCGATTTTTTTAAGGTAAGTCCGGTCAATGTCGAGTCTCCTTTCCTGCGCCGTAAGCTCAATTCGCTGACGTTCGATTATTTCCAGCGCCTCTTCTATCCGCTCGCCGCTTCTTTCGAGCGCCTCGTCGCGCTTTTTAGCCTCGGCCGTCATCTTGCCGGTTTTGCTCTCAAGCGACTCCGCGTACTTGTCGAACGACCTTGTCCGGGATTGGCTTCGGGCGCCCAGAGTCTCCAGCCGCTGGCTCATGGCGTTAAACAGGTGTGACAACACTCCTATCTCATCGTCCGATTTTTCCGCCAGACGCAAGCCTGCGGTAGAGCCCGTGCTCGCGACAGACTTCATCGCCTCGCCAAGAGCCGCGATGGGCCGGGTGACGCTCCGGTTGATAACAAACAGGGATATAAGAACCGCCAGTCCCACCGGAAAAAGTGATAACAAAAGAACAAGCTTCAACTCTCCCATCTGCGAAAAAGCCTCGTTCACGTCCGCCTCCACCACAAGCGAATAATCGGAGCCGCCAATTTCAAGGGGAGCCGATAAGCTTAAAAACGATTCCCCATCCGGCCCCGGCCTCAAAGAAAACCGGCCAGAAGGCTCCACCGCTCCGCTCCATTGTCTCTGGCCGCCGCCGGAAACCGCGATGACTCTTTTTTCCGGGTCAAGTATGTAAACGAAGAGATGGAGCCTGGCGTCAGGTCTTGGGGCCAGCATGGTCTTGAGGCGCTTCGCCTGGACGCGCATCACCACCACCCCCTCTAGCTGACCCGCGTCGAGTATCGGGCGGGCCATAAACGCAGACAGCGGACTGTCCGGGCCGGGATAAGGCTCAAATGGTGAGAACGAACTAGATTCTTTGAAATTCACAAGAGCATAGCCGACCGCCCGTCCCAGCCATGTCTTCTTTCGCTCTGCGTCAAGCGCCGATGCGCCGAAGTCGGCTCCCTTCGATGCGGAATAGATTATGTAGCCTCTTTCCGGCTCTATCAGCATAAGATCGTATACGCCCAGCTCTGCCGCTATATCGCGAAAAAATGGATCGTACTTGGATTTGATCTGCTCATACAGCGCGTATTCCGGCTCCTGATCCGAAGCCGGGGGGCTGGCGCGCGCGCCTCCAAGTTTTAAAAGCGCCGTTTTGATTTCGGGATCGACAAGATATACGGCTTCTTCAAACTCAGCCATAGCCTGAACAAGCGCAAAACCGGAGGCGAGCGAGAAAATTTTCGATTCTATCCGCTCGAAATAATTTTCAACGCCTGATTTATGGAGGTTAAGCGCCGAGACGATGGAGTTCTCCAAATCCCGCCTGATTACGCTTTTAGCGAACGTTAAAGAAAAATAGCCCAGCGTGGCAAAACTGACGACTGCTATGGCCGCCATCAAGACAGACAGCCTGGCGTTAATCGACCGGAAACTCATCCAAGGCTCCGAAAATAAGAGTACACGCCTAAACCGCGTCGGGCGGCCGAAGTCTGCGCGAAAATGATCTGGATTATTTTATATGGCCCGGCCTTATAGTAAAACTTTATTTATAGGACGAGTGGCCAAACCGGGAAGTCAAGCCTTGGCGTCGTCGGGCGCCCGGCGGGAGGCCAGATGGCATCCCATGCAGAAAAAACCAGACATTAACTGCGTGTTACCGAAAACACCTGAGCGCTTTTGAGCGCCAGGCGGCGGGCATTTGGCTCTCATCATAAAACGCGCCACAGGATGATATTTCATGCTTGTGTATATGGCCAGCGCCAGGTTGTTTCTAACTTCCTCTCTCGGTCGGTTGGGATATGTAGCGTATTTCTTAAACGCCTTTTCGTCCGGCAGGCGCGCTTCGACGCTCTCCATTTTCTGGCATACGTACGACGCAAGCTTTGGGCCCACTTCTTCACCGGCCTCTTCGGGAGAAGCGGGAAACATGGAAAGCCCGAACCGCTCCACAGCCTTGCCGCTGATCGTGTCCAGCTCTTTGCTCATTTCGCGGGAAAGGTCTTCGATGATCTTTGCCGTTTCGGGAATGTTGGATATCGCTTCGCCAGCCCAGGCCGTGTACGGGAGAACCTCAAGCAGGTCGCCGGTGGCTTCGATAATTTCCTTGAAGAAAGCTATCTGGCTCTCATACATAACCTGGCCTTTGACCCGCCGGAGCATGATATCGGCGAGCGCAAGCTTTACAGATTGTCCCGACTTTCTGTTTTTGAGCGCCTCGTTGGCAAGCGGGCAAATAGAAATGTCCGAGGGAACGTCCCCCGGCATAACAGAAGGCATGGTGAAATCTGGCATAAGCTTGAAATAGCTTGCAAGCGCGAGCGCGCTATCGAGCCATTCGAGGCAATCGCCCGTTTCGTTGAATACCGATCTGTCCGGCCTCGCATCTTCGGTGGCGTTTGCGCAAAACGCCTCCAGCTTTACGATCCGGCCCTCTATCTCGTCACGGCCCAGAATGTTTCTCTGAAATATGCTGTCTGTTAAAGAAAAATAGTTGTTGGCCATAACCCGGCATCTTTTAAGGCCCAGTTTGGCGAAACCCCACAGGGTATCGTCAAACGCCTTTTCCGCGCCTTTTTTAAATATCCCGATCAAGTCTTTTTCTGAGACAACCAGCGCCACTACCCTTTGCGCGGCCACAACAGAGGCGATCCGCGGCCTGGGGGCGAACACACCAACCTCTCCGAATAGTGTGGGGGCGTGAGCTTTGCTGACGCAAATCCAGACACTGCTCCCGCTCACGTCAATCAGTTTTTCTATGTTGCAGACACCGGCCAGAAGTATCACCATTTTGTTTTTTTCGATGTCGTCGCCATCAAGCAAGACTTCTCCAGCCTTGCATATACGCGGCTTGAAAAGAGAAAGGCGTGTCAGCTCGTCCGATCCAAGATGGGCGAACTCAGGCATTCTGGTCAGCAAGAAGGTAAACTCGGAATTAACCACTCGCTTGTCCCCGGAGTTCCCGGCGGAGTCTTCCATTGGAGAGTCCATCGTTTTTTTATTTCACAAACCTTAGAAAGTCTTTCCCCTCAATCTTTAAGGATACAAAAAACCTGGCGATTAAAACAGGACATTTGTCTATCTTTGTTATATCTGCTAAAAATATAACTGGCGGGTATTCAATCGTTTTCGGATCCTGAGGCGTATGCGCTATATATTCTTTCCCTGAGTTTACCGAATTTTTTCATCGAGTTGAGAACCGCCTCATAGTCATCCGGCATTAACTGATGCAAAATCTTGTCAAATTCTGTCTCGCCCGACCCGTTCCAGATATCCCACGCCATCCGAACCAGGATATCTTCCGGCTCATCGCAATCTAGCGCTTCGACAGTTGCGTTTAAATTGATACCATCCTGGTTATCGTTGAGCAGGCGTTTGAGAAGGGAGGGATGATGCAAAAGCGCCGCCTTGATAGCTTCAACGCGAAGCGCCACATTGATTTTGGAAAGTTCGCTCATCGCTTACATTCCACAAGCGCCCGTTTTGCATCCGGGGACATTCGGCGTAGAGCAACCGCCTGTAAACTCGCAACTTGGGAGCGCGCCGCTATCTGATACCGCGGCGACGGCGAATGTTGAAAGCGCTTTTTTTATTGAAAGACCGCCGCAGTCAGGACAGCTGATATCTTTGTACGATTCTTTGGTGAGGTGAGTCACCTCGAAATCTCGTCCGCAACCGGCGCATGAATATTCATATATTGGCATTGACTCAAACCACCTCGAAAGATTTGTGTATGGCTGACCGCCCGTCTGCTCCGCCGATCAGGCAAAAATTCAGATATCCAGATTATATGCGAAAAATATTGCGTTTTCAAACCTTGATGGTATCATCGGAGCTTCCCTTTTTACACATTTAAAAACTTTGAAGATTTAATATGACTGTTAATACGGAACAAAAAATCGAATCGTCCAGAAATAAACTGGAAAGCCTGAAATCATCGATTGGCGAAAACGCGCCCGATCCGAAAGAAAGAGCCAAACTACGAAAAGCGGTAAAACGGCTAAAACGCGCCCAGCGCAGGGACAAAACCGGCAAAACGTATAAATCAAAACTGGAAAGCCAGGAGGCCAACCGGCTGAAGAATATCCAGAAATCTGAAGAAAAGACGGCGAAGAAAAAAGCGGCTGAAGAATCAGCGCTGAGCGCCGTGGCCCAGGAACAGGCGGAGCAAGCCGCCGCTACTGAACAAGAGGCCGCCACTGAAGATAGCGCTCCCGAAACAAAAGAGGCGGAGTAGGTCTCTTAAGCGGCCCTGGCTTCAAG
>UOGA01000275.1_pt1 | contig 16739 bp, 15 predicted proteins | sample 1989841 | NCBI WGS metagenome assembly UOGA01 (sample SAMEA4712198, study PRJEB27164) | hydrothermal vent metagenome | biome: marine basaltic hydrothermal vent biome; feature: marine hydrothermal vent; material: mineral | place: Pacific Ocean | collected 2011-06-14/2011-07-23 | depth 1691 m | reverse complement strand
CCTGAATAATTTTTGGTTTAAAATATCAGCGATGCCAGCTTTAACAAATGGTGGGATGGTTTTACAAATAAAAAAGGGCTACACTTTAGTGGAGCTTCTGGTCGTAGTGGCGATTATCGGGATTCTGGCCGCTATAGCGATACCGCAATTTATGTCGTATCGTGAACAATCATACTGTGTGAGAATAAAAAATGATCTGGCAAGTCTCGCCAGGCAACAAGAATCATATTTTATCGAGAACGAAATATATTTGGCCGCAACCAGAAACCCTGACGGCTCCAGCAATGTCCCAAACCAATGGTGGTCGCCCGGTGTGGCAATAGACTCTGCGACTGGCGACATTAGTAGATGGACCTTGGTCGCCAGTCATCCAAACTGCTCGAAAGGCCCGTACACATACGATAGCTCAGGCGGAGGAATACAGTAAAGCGTTGTTGGTTCACAATAATTAATATCTCAATGTTTTCTCATAAGTTCAATAAAGCGGTTTTATTTTTTTTTATCCTGTTGGCTCCGTTGGCGTGCGCTACCACCTCCCATAAAGAGCGCGGTGGAATGATGCTTATAAAGGGAGGATGTTTCCAGATGGGAAGCCCGCCAGGCGTGGGCCTTCCCGATGAAAAACCGGAGCGTCGCGCTTGTCTGGATGATTTCTGGCTGGACAAGTACGAGGTGACCCAGAAACAATTCTTAAATATGTTGCGCTCCAACCCATCCCGATTTCGCGAATGCGAAAACTGTCCCGTGGAAAATGTTTCATGGTTTAAAGCAGAGGCTTACTGTTCGTTCGTGGGCAAAAGCCTGCCCACCGAAGCGCAATGGGAGTATGCCGCAAGAGAGAGGGGCGGGCAGGTCGAATATGGTTTTGGCGGCGCCTCCATCACAAAAAAAGACGCTAATTATAAAGGAAGCGGCCCAACCCCTGTCGGCAGGTACCAGCCCAATTCGCTCGGCCTTTTCGACATGGCCGGTAACGTAAGGGAATGGGTGTCCGACTGGTATGACCCCGGTTTTTACCGCGTTAGCCCTTTAAAAAACCCGAAAGGGCCGCAAAGAGGAGAGCTGAAAGTGTTAAGGGGCGGGTACTGGGGCGACGATTCGGAAAACCTGAGAGCTACAGCCCGCGAAAAGGCGCAACCTGTCGTTCTCCATTTCGAGAATGGATTCCGTTGCGCGAAGCGGAAAAGAACTTTTAAATAAATCGATCCCGGCGGCTTTTAACTAACAGCGCTCTGAAAAAGTCTTTCCCCGGCTTTTTCAGCGGCCTGCTATGATTCGACAAGAAGAATTTTTTGCTTTCTCGATAATTTTTTTATAGCCGATTCTTTTTTAAAAGCGTCCGATCTCGATTTTGCGGGGGTTGACCAGACGAGTTCAACCGGCCTCCGGGATTTAGTATATTTGGCGCCAGCGCCTGAATTATGCTCCCCGACACGCCTTGCCATGTCCGTAGTGGAGCCGCAATAGAGAGTCGAGTCCCGGCATCTGACCAGATATACGCGCCAGCCAGGATTTTCCCTCATTCGGCGCTCATGCTATTTTCATCTTCCCGAAATACAGGCGCCGATTTTATCCCAGCGACTTTTTTTAACCCACAAATACTTTTGTTGGAAAAGGCGGTCGCTAAGATAATATTTGCCTCTTGCTTTACGTTTAAGAAATTTTCTGAACTGGCCCGGCCCGCCGTTATACATTGCGTAAACCACGCGGGCGAGCGTGTCGTTGCTCAACGGTTTATTTTTATTCATTTTTCTTAACGCGTAGCGACGAAGATAAATATCAGCGATTTCGGCCCCGGCCAGGGCGTTGTATCGAATATTCCAGCGCAGGCTTTTAGGGTTATATATCCCTCTCCATACCCTCTCGTTAATCTGCATGATACCGACAGAAGTGTTGTTGTAAGATCGAAGATAAGTCACTTTGCCCCTCGACTTTTTAAACTGCCTGAAACAACTTTCCTGCCACGCTGTGGCCGGAATGATAAGGCGGTAAAGCTGATGATATTTTTTCGGAATAGAGCTTTTTTTCAAATTGGCGTCAGCGGACTCGTCTATTAATCTTCTTGTTTTCCGAAGATATGAAGTCAGGTTTTTCTTTGTGGCGACCCACTTTAAAATCATGTCAATCTTGCTCTTGTTTTGTGAAGTATCCGCCCAGGCCATACCTGTTGTGAAAAAATCGGGCAATCGTGGCATGTAGCCTACCTCGCCTGCGTCCACACTTCCCAAATCAAGCTCATCCTCGTCGAAAGAAGGCCCGCCTTCGTCAAGCGGCTCGCCCAATCCAAGGTTTTTTCTAAGTTTCGTGTCCACAGCCCCGGAGTACGCCAGAGGCGCCGGTTGGCCATCGGCAAGAAGGCGCGCAAGCCTCAGCAATCCGTTCCGGCTGATTTCGACTCCGAAAGCAAACCCAATTCTATCGAGAGTAACGAGAGCGTCCGAGGCCGTAAAAAAAGCAAGGTATCCGAGGGCCGACTTTGCGTGTCCGTGATCCAGACGCTTTCTGAAAACCGGCTCCAGCGCTTTCCACGAATCGGTGAACTGATCCCGGACAAAATCCGGCCCCAACGTGTGCTCCGCCAGCCCGGCGATAAAGCGGCTCCTCATATCAAGCAAAGTGTCGAGAAGTATCTGCTGATCCTCAATGGGTAGACTCCCATCCGACAATGACGTAAGAAGGTAGGCGAGAAAAGAGTCCCATGCCTCCCATGCGCCGGTAAACCGCTCCCGCTCATCCTCGCTAAGTTTTTTTTCATCATCTTTTTCGGTAGCCAATTCATCAATCTCGGCCAGGATTTCCATCCGAACCGCATCTTTCGTCATACGAACCTGTCCGGGACGAAAACTTTGTACAAGTTTTTTGAGCGGCGCGCGCGCCTGCGAGCCGAAGAATGGAGCTATAGTTTTTTTCATTTTGTCCACAGGCGGCGCAAGGCTTATTTCGATCTGATCCAGGTACTGATGAACATAGGTTTTTATCAGCGAGTAGATTATCCCGGTCAGGCGCGCCGGGTTTCCCTCTGAATTGTATAGACGCGAGTCGGAGGCTCGAAATCTTAAAACCCAGTCATCGTCGAACCTGACCTCCTGAACCACCTCAATGTAGCCTTCCCATTCCACCGGCGCCACGCATTTGTCAAAAATGTAAGCGCCAGCGCGCGCCTTAACCTTGGTTTTCAGGCGGACAAACCGGCCCTCATCAGCCACTTCCAGCTCGGATAATGTGATTTTCTGACAGCTATTGTTTTCATCGAGCGCTACCGCAGTCCCGCCCGGATCTGTGAACACACTGTTCTTTATGATTAATCCGAGAAGCGGATAGTCTATCGTTATTGGAAGGGAGACTGTTTTGGCGAACGTCTGGCCCGAAAACAGTAAAACCGCGATGACACTTAAGGTAATTACTCTCATCGGTGGCAATGTTTACAATTCAGAAATAACGCCGATTTTAATCAGGATGAATTATTGTACGCTTTTGCTGGATGAAAAGGGCGGTTATAAGGCCCAGAATAAATCCAACGGCGGTGTTGGCCGCCAGGATTCCGCAGGCTGTGGCGGTGGCAGTCAAAAATGCGTTTCGTTTTACGCAGTCTCGCGCCGGCAGTGTCAGCTCCAGGCCGGAGAAAATGAGAAGCGCTCCGAGTATCGACACAGGATACGCCGCGAGTATGGCTATTGTCGCCGTTCCGAAAAAGAGGCCCACAATTACTTTGGCGGCCCCCAGTATGACCACGCTTCCGCCTGTTCTCGCGCCAAACCTGTGCTGTCCCGCCAGTCCGCCCGATCCGTGGCACATCGGCGCCGCCCCAAGCAGGCACGCGAAAACGTTCATCGCGCCCACACTTAACGCCATCGATCTTGTCTTTATTCCTTTCCCCGGATAGAGGTCCGCGCTTAACGCGCAGATGGCTATGACGCTGTTTAGTAAAGTAAGCGGTATCTGGGGCAATGTCCCCAGGAAAAACCCGTCTACCCATTGATCGGATGACGGCATTATAAAACCGGGCCAGCTCCAGCCCATCGTCAACCCGTGAAAAACCTGCGGGCTGTTGATGAACATCAATCCGAACCCGGCGATAAACAAAATAAGAGCGGATGGAAATTTTTCACGGTGACTCATGGCCAGAATCATTATGGCGGCGATTATCGCTATAATCCTGCCGTCCCAGGCGATCCATTGCGTCGCCATAATGAGCGCCACTCCTTTTACAGCCAGTTTTAACCCTACGCCCAGCTGGATGCCCCGCACCACGGGCCGGGGAACCAGTTTTTCGATCTTTTGTATGAGGCCTGTCAGCCCGAGCAATAAAACGATCGCGCCTGCCAGAAAACCGGCGGCGGCGATCTCGCCCGGCGCCAGTCCCTCGGCTATGGCCACTGCGGCGATCGCTTTCATCGGCTGTACGGGAACGGGCTGGTTGAACATTAACCCTGTCACCAGGTTGAAAAGTCCGGCGAAAAGGAGGATAGAGCCTCCGTCCATACCGCATACTGTCACCAGGGCCACTGTCAGGGGGATAAATAGACCAAGATCACCCAGAGCCCCGGAGGCTTCGGCCATATTAAAACGCAACCCGCCGAGCCAGAGGACAAATCTGCTTTTACCCGTTTTGTCTTCCATGACCGTCTTATAGTTTCAGGTTCGCATTTTCTTTTTCAAGGAACCGGGCCAGTTTTTTGTATAAATTCCAGAACTGGCCGATAACAGCAAGGCCGACGTCGGTTACGCGCGCCCCTCCGCCCCCTTTGCCTCCTACAACGGTGGCTACCACCGGTTTGGCGCTTTGACGGTTCATGGAGTCAACAAGCTTCCAGGCGCGCCGGTAGGACATGCTCATCGACCTGGCCGCTTTGCTGATCGAGCCGTGGCGCTTAATTCTGTCGAGCAGTACGACACGGCCTAACCCTACGAATGTTCCCTCTTTCCCTTCGATCCACAACCTCCCTTTGATGGTGAATGCCCTGTCTTTGCCGATTTGGCGCTTTGCCCGGTTTTTCATGACGTTCATATCGTTATTCCCATTTGGGAATAACGATATGACAGTTAATACGCGTCTGCAATAACGCAAGTATTGTGGGCTGTTACAGCAGGGGCGGAACGGGGGTTTTTAAACCAGGCCCATTCTGTTTAGAATGGACTGAAGCTTCTCTTTGTTTATTTGCGACATCGCGCAAAGAGGCAGGCGGAACTCTTCTTCGATACGTCCCATCGCTGAAAGAGCGGTTTTGACCGGAATAGGATTCGTCTCGTAAAACATGGCGTTGGTCAATTCTCTGGTCTTAAAATGCAGACGGCGGGCCTCGGCCATATCGCCCGCTTCGGAGGCTGACACCAGCGCCGCAATCAAGTCAGGAGCGACGTTCGCCGTCACCGAAATAACCCCCTTGGCTCCCAGCGCCATCATCGGAAAGGTAAGAGCGTCGTCACCTGACAGAACGGTAAAATCCGGGCCGCACATGACCATAGTGTCGGCGGTTTTGGCCAGGTCGCCGCCAGCTTCCTTTAGCCCCGCTATATTCGGATGCTCAGACAGCCGGGCCATTGTCGTGGAGGAAACCTCCGAAGCTGTCCTGCCAGGCACGTTATAAATAAACTGGGGAATATCAACCGAGTCGGCGATGGCCCAGTAGTGCTGATATATCCCCTCCTGAGTCGGCTTGTTGTAATAAGGGCTCAACAAAAGGGCCGCATCCGCCCCCGCTTTGGCCGCAACTTTCGTAAGCTCTATCGCCTCCGCCGTGGAATTGGAGCCGGAGCCTGCGATAACGCTCACGCGCCCGTTCACCACTTCGACGCACAGGTTTATTACTCTTGCGTGCTCGTCGTGTGTCAATGTCGCCGATTCACCTGTCGAGCCGCACGGCACAATCCCGCTGGAGCCCTCTTCAATCTGCCAGTTAATCAGATCGGTGAGCGCCTTGTCGTCAACTTGACCATCTTTAAACGGTGTGACTATCGCCACTATCGAGCCTTTAAAAAACATCTTTAACTCCGAAACAAATGTTCATCCACGTTCTTAATTTATGGGAACCTCTAAAAATTACTTTCGTTACGAAAATGAGTGAAATTGCATATAGCAAGGCGGCGGGACAACATTCCCGCAAACGTATGGAAACATACGTTGAGGACAATTTTGTTACGCCAACGAAGCTAGAGACGGTTTCACACATTTGCAGTAGAAAATGAATTATTAGAGGTTCCCTTATATGTGTCTATTACTTTTTCAACAATGATAGTCCTATTTCAGGGCTTGCGCCTAGATATTTACAACGCCGCTGTAAACCTCTTCCGCCGGGCCTGTCATCAAGACGCGGTTCGATTTCGTCCATTCTATCTTCAGTGTCCCGCCGGGAAGATGGGCGGATACTTTGCGCCCTGTTTTTTTATTTAAAACGGAAGCCACCACGGCGGCGCACGCCCCGGTGCCGCACGCCAGCGTGACGCCGGAGCCTCGCTCCCATACCCGAACTTTAATATTATTGCGGTTTAACACTTCCACAAACTCAACATTCGTCCGGTTCGGGAAGGCTTTATGGCGCTCAATCGCGGGGCCGACCCCGGCCAGATCGATCTTATCCACGCTATTGCTGAATATGACGCAGTGAGGGTTGCCCATAGACACAGCCGTCACCCTGTACGTTTTTCCGCCTGCCTTTACGGGACGGTTTACCACCGGCCCCTTAAACGCGGCTGTTGTGACCACGCCCTCAAGCCCCGGCTCGCCCATATCCACCTCAATCATTCCGCCTCCCACGATACGGGGCCGAATGATCCCCGCAAGGGTCTCGACATCCAGCGCTTTATTTTTTCTTATCTTCCGCTCTTTGCGATCCCACAGGTATTTGGCTAAACAGCGTATGCCGTTGCCGCACATCTCCACCTCTGATCCGTCGGCGTTATAAATCGTCATCCGGTAATCGGCTTTTTTTGATGGCGCAATAACTATCATCTGGTCGCATCCGATCCCGAACCTCCTGTCGCAGATGACAGCCGCCTTTTTCTTAAGTCCGGGCGCCTTTTTCCCTCTCAGGTCGATCATCACGAAATCGTTGCCAAGCCCGTGCATTTTTGTGAATTTTATTTCAGCCATAACAAAACCTGTTAAACAAGTAGACCTTTTTATTTCAGGTAAGACGGTATCCTCTCACCTTTTACCAGATCGTCATAGTTTTCCCGGTCACGGATGATATCGTAGCTGTCCCCTTTGACCAATACTTCCGGAACCCTGGGCCGTGAGTTATAGTTCGACGACATTGTAAACCCGTAGGCTCCGGCGCTCATCACCGCCATAAGATCGCCCGGCTTAAACTCCGGCAGTACCCGGTCTCTGGCCAGAAAATCGCCCGACTCGCAGATCGGCCCCACCACATCGGAGGAGATTTTCCTGCGCAGGCCGACGCTCTCGTCTACCGGGGCGACATGCTGGTAAGAGTCGTAAAGGCTGGGACGAACCAGATCGTTCATACCTGCGTCCACGATAAAAAATATTTTCTCTTCATTCTCTTTTGTGTAAAGCACACGAGTGACCAGCGCTCCCGCGTTTCCGGCGATGACCCGGCCCGGCTCGAAAATTATATGAAGCCCTGTTTTCTCAAGCATGGGGACGATGTTTTCGGCAAGCTCTTTTGGATGGGGAGGGGCCTCATCTTTATAAGGGATGCCAAGTCCGCCGCCGATGTCTATGTAACGGATGCCGATTCCTTCCTCCTCAAGGTTTTTTACTACATCCAGAGTTTTTTCAAGCGCGTCAACAAAGGGCGATACCAGTGTTATCTGCGAGCCGATATGCTTGTGCACTCCGACTACCTCTATATTCTCCAGGCTCGCGGCGTGCCTGTACTCCTCGATAGCATGGGCGTAGCTTATACCGAACTTGCTGGTCTTCAGGCCGGTTGAAATATAGGGATGAGTTTTCGGATCCACAGCAGGGTTGATCCGGAGCGCGATAGGCGCCTTAACGCCCATCTCGGCGGCCACAGTGTCTATGGCGAGAAGCTCCTGGGACGACTCCACATTGAACATAAGTATCCCCGCGCCGAGCGCCTGCCTTATCTCCTCTTTCGTCTTGCCCACACCGGCGTAAACGATTTTATCCGCCGGGACTCCCGCTTTTAGCGCCCTGAAAAGCTCCCCGCCGGAGACGACATCGGCGCCTCCTCCCTCTTTTGCGAACAAGCGGAGCACCGAAAGGTTAGAGTTTGCTTTCACGGCGAAACAGATCGTGTGCGGAACTTTCTCGAACGCCTTGTCGAACACGGTAAAGTGACGGTGAAGGGTGGCGTAGCTGTAGCAGTAAAACGGCGTGCCCACTTGCTCCGCTATTTCAGATAACGGCACATCCTCGCAATGGAACTGACCGTTTTTATACTCGAAATGATGCATTTTACGCCTTCCGTCCGTGATGGCCGGTTAAATTGAACATTTTAAAAAAAGCCCTCCAAATGTCATTGCGAACCCCGCCAGGGGCGTGGCAATCTCACAGAGCTGATACGGGATTGTTTCGTCGGCTTTGCCTCCTCGCAACGACAGTTAAGCTCTACTTTTTTTATAGGTCTCCTTTGCGATATTTACAAGCTAAACATGATGATTGAAAACCGCTCCGGTTGTCAATAGATCGAGATGATTTTACCGGCAAGCCTGTAACGCTTACGGCCCGTCATAAAATTTCAGATCCGACCTGTCACAAAGCCTCATTTCTTTCGCCGAGTCCAGAAAATATCGTAAGCCTTTTTTCTCCTCGTCACCCAAGTCATAGATAATTGTCGATGTCAGGTATTTAAGTAGCGATTTGGCTTCTTCTTCGCTTTGCGTCTCCTGTCTGGCTATGATCTCGATATTTTTGATTCCTATTTCCTTGGCCTGCTTTAATGATGCCAGGGCCGAATCGAATCTTTGGCCCTCTTTAAGGCAAACAACAGCGTGAACGAAGGGGCGCTTGAAGCTTTTAAACCATAGCTCGCCTAAATCTTGCGTTTTATATTTCTCACGGTCTACCTCGAAGGCCATGTCGCCTATCACCAGGCCCGCGTCGGCGGAGTGGAGCAATAGCTCCGGCTCTTCGTCTCCCATAAACGTAGATAGCTCTTTGCCGTATTCTTTTTTGAACAGAATTTTTAGCATAGCGGCGGAAGAGCGCGACTTTGGATCGATAGCCACCGACTCGATATCCTCGATCACAAGTTTCGAGAAAAGAAGAACCGTATCCACTTTGCCAAGCGAGGCGATGCAAAAAATGGGAGAGATCACCGCGCCTTTAATCCTCGCGTATTCGATCGATGGGATTAAAGCGATGTCGAGATCGCCCGCGCTAAACCTGTCCGCCAGTTTCGAGGGGGTATCTATAACAAGATCGAACGGTGTTTCAACCTGGCCGTTGCGCAAGGCATGCAGTAAGGGCTTGGAATTTAAAAAATCGTGGAGTCCGACCCTGGGGCGTTTTGACATCTTTACCGCGTCAGACGCTGACGATGTTGTAGACGGTATCGCGCTCCACCGGTGTCCGGCCCGCTTCCCTGATTAAACCTTCGAGCCGCTCTCTTGCCATGCCTTGGTCTGTTTTGGCTCCTGCGGCGTGCGTGATTTTCTCTTCGACCACTGTGCCGTCTAAATCATCCGCGCCGAACGAGAGCGAAATCTGGGCGAGTTTTTCGCCGATCATAATCCAGAAGGCTTTTATGTGCGGGAAGTTATCCAACATCAGGCGCGCCATCGATATCATTCTCAGATCCATCATGCCCGAAGTCCGGGGGCGGTCTTCGTATTTTGTATTCTCAGGATGAAAAGCGAGCGGGATGAATGTCAGAAACCCTCCTGTCTTATCCTGGGCCTCTCTTAGCTTTAACAGATGATCCACCCTGTCTTCGCCCGCCTCGATATGGCCGTATAGCATGGTGGCGTTCGTGTTTAAACCGGCTTCATGCGCTGTCTTATGAGTCTCAAGCCATAAGTCTGCGTCTATTTTCTCCGGGCAAATCTTTTTTCTGACGCGGCTGGAGAAAATCTCGGCGCCTCCACCGGGAAGCGATCCCAGCCCGGCCTCTTTGAGATCGACAAGAACCTGGCGTATGGTCATGCCAGATATTTTGGCGAAATACGCTATCTCCACCGCCGTGTAAGCCTGCAGATGAACATGGGGAAACTCATCGCTCAACCGGGCGATCATATCGAGGTAATAACTGTATGGAAGCGAGGGATGCAGGCCGCCTACGATATGGAACTCGGAGAATTTTTGTCCGTCATATTTGTGCGCTTCGTTTAACACCGTTTCAAGCTCCATCGTGTAGGCCCCCGCCTCTTCCTCTTTTTTCGAGAAAGCGCAGAACCGGCACGAGTTGACGCAAACGTTGGTGTGGTTTATATGTCTGTTGGTGATGTAATAGGTTTTATCGCCGTTTAGCCGCTCGCGAACAACGTTGGCCATGCTCCCAAGCGCCAGCAAGTCCGGGGTGGAGTCGAGGATAAGGCCGTCTTCAAAAGAGAGCCTTTCGCCAGCCTCCACTTTTTCGGCGATGGGCCGAAGGTCAGGGTCGAATGTATTAATCAAAACTTCCTCGCGGGTTACATGATAAATCGCACAGGCGGACGATGAGAGCTATTTTCTCATGTTTTTGTGAAATTTTTCATATTCTTTCTCGAACTTTTCGATCAGTCCTTCATTCAGAAAAGAATAATAGCCGTTCGGCGCGAATATCAAGTGCTCTCTTACCCATAGCTCGGTGAGGCGGGCGGCGAAATAGAGCTGGCGGGTGATGTAAATGTCATTTTTTGAAGGCTCTGACGCGCCTCCCGGATGATTGTGCGCAAGGACGATGTTTGTCGCTCCATGATTAAGCGCTTTTTCTATTATCTGCCTTGGATAGAAAGTGACATGGGTGGGAGAGCCTGTGGATATCCGCTCTTCATGGAGGATGGCGTTCTGGGAATTTAAGAAAAGGATATGAAACGACTCTTTTCTCTGCCCCCTCAGAGTGTGGGAGAAATAGTCGAGTACATCGGAGAACGAGTTTATATAATCTTCCCGTATAATTTTTTCTCTCAAAAACTTGCGGGCGATAGACTGTATGAGCCGTACCCCAAAAGCGTTGGTCGGGCCTATGCCGGGCACTTTTTGAAGATCGTCAACGGGCGCGTCGAGCACGCCCGCCAGGTTTCCGAACTGTTTTAAGGCTGTGCGGGCGATAAGCTTGCAGTCTTTGCGGGGGGTGGCAAGCGTCAGAAGAAGCTCCACGATTTCATCGTCGGTAAGTTTTTCAAGTCCAAAATCGAGAAACTTCTGGCGAAGACGGCCCCTGTGCCCTTCCGGTTTTCCCAGCTTCGAACTTTTGTTCTTTTCCATCGCCCGTTTGCCAAGTTAATGATCGTTACAGCAGGGTCACATCCGCTATCGTAAAAAACATAAGGCCCACGCTTATTATCCCGTTCGCGTTGAAAAACGATACGTTCACCCGGCTCAGGTCGTCCGGCCTTACGATTGAATGCTCATAATAGAGCATACCAGCCGTGAAAATCACGCCAATAACATATAGCCATGAAAGCCGGGCGATAAATCCGAGGACGACAAGCAAAACCGCCATGACAGCGTGGAACAAAGCCGACATCTTAAGCGCCCGGCCAACGCCGAACCTGCCCGGCAGGGAGTGCAACCTTCGCTTTGCGTCAAACTCGACATCCTGGCATGAGTATATAGTGTCCAGCCCGGCCAGCCAGAAAACCACAGCCGCGCCCAGCGTGATTGAAACAAGAGAAATCTCCTCGCGCACAGCCACCCACGCCCCTATCGGCGCCAGAGCAAGCGCCAGGCCGAGAAAAAAGTGGGAAGACGCCGTGAACCTTTTTGTGTATGAATAAAAAAATATTATCGCCAAAGCTAAAAAAGAGAGATGGAACGAAAGCTCGTTTATCATCCAGCATACGAAAATAAATCCGGCGCTGTTAACTGTCACGAATATTACGTAATCAATACGATGCGCGCGTCCCGCCGCCAACGCCCTCTGATTTGTCCTTGGATTGTCTTTGTCGTATTTCTCATCCACCAGCCGGTTAAAAGCCATCGCGGCGCTACGGGCGAAAACCATACCCACGATTATCCAGAAAATAAGCTCCCCTCCAGGCCATCCACGGGCGGCTATAAAAGCGCTCATAATCGCGAAAGGAAGCGCGAAAACGGTATGCTGTATCTTTATATCTTTTAAAATTTCGGCGAGACGCGCCGCCGGAAGAATCCCGGTTGTCATAAACAAGCGCCAGGAATCAAAAAATTGACTGTCACTTTATCACTTCGAGTTTGGCGAATTTTTTTATCATCTTTTTTGCGCCGAAATGGGGAAAATATACGGTGATTTTCCCCTTGTCGCCAGCCCCTTCAATCTTGCGTATCACGCCGGTCTGAAAATTGGGATGGCGAACTTTCATCCCCACCTTTAATCCATCTATAGATTTACTCTCTTGTTTTACCTCCGGCCATGCGGAGCGTTTTGATTTGTACGATGTTTTTCCTGTCCCGCCCACCCCGCCAGCCCCTGCTGAATAGGCGGCGTTATAAGAAGACCGGTAAAGGCTTCGGCGCCGGTTCAATATTTCATCCGGCAGGTCGTCGAGAAAATTTGAGGGACGGTTCACCTGCGATACTCCGAGCATCCTTCTTGACTGCGCATGGCTTAAAAACAGCCTTTCCCTGGCCCGCGTCATCGCCACATATAACAGCCTCCTCTCCTCTTGAAGTTGGTTTACATCTTCTTTCGATCTTGCGTGAGGGAACAGGTTCTCCTCAAGACCGGTGACGAACACGAAGGGAAACTCAAGGCCTTTGCTGACGTGGACGGTCATCATCTTCACCGCCCCGCCTCCTTCTCCATCCTCCACCCTGTCCGCGTCGGCCACCAGCGAGGCCTGATCGAGAAACGAAAGCATAGACGCGTCGCCTGTTCTTTCCGCAAATTCGGCTGAAGCGTTGACCAGCTCGCTCAGGTTATCCATCCTCGATAGAGACTCATTTTTTTTATCTTCGGTCAGCCACTCCATATAACCGGTCGCCTCCATCGCCTGCGACAAAGCGTCGGTCGAATCGGCAGTGGCGCTAAACGTCCTGACCTGCGATATTATCTCCCGAAACGCAGAAAGCTTATCGCGTGTCCTCTGGTTAATATCTTTGATGGCGCCGATATCGTCGAGTATGGCCGAAAGAGTCACGCCCTCCTCTCTTGCGGCGGTCTCCATCCGCTCCATTGTCGTCTGGCCGATACCCCTGGGGGGAGTATTTATGATCCGCTTTAGCGCGATTGTATCGAGCGGATTGAGCGCGACTTTGAAATAAGAGAGAATGTCTTTTACTTCTTTGCGCTCGTAAAATTTAAGCCCTCCATATATCTGGTAGGCGAACCCCTCCCGCCGTAACGTATCCTCCAGGGCGCGGGACTGGGAGTTTGTGCGGTAAAAGATGGCGATATCGTTAAGGCCGTATCCGCCGCCGTTTACGTTTTCCCTGATCGTGTCGGCGACATTGCGCGCTTCGTCCATCTCGTCGGTGGCGGTGTATAAATCTATCTTTTCGCCCGGCTCGTTCTGGGTCCACAATGTTTTTTTCTTGCGATCCGGGTTTCTTGCGACCACAGCGGACGCGCCTTTTAAAATGTTCCCTGCGGAGCGGTAGTTTCTTTCAAGAAGAATCACTTTTGCGCTCGGATACTCTTTTTCAAAGTTGAGAATGTTTCCTATATTGGCGCCCCGCCACTGGTATATCGACTGGTCGTCGTCTCCCACAACGCAGATGTTCCCCCTGCTCCCCACAAGAAGCCGTATCAATTCGTACTGGGCGACGTTGGTGTCCTGAAACTCGTCCACAAGGATATGCTCGTATCTTGCCTGGTAGCTTTCGCGCAGTTGATCGTCGTGTCTGAACAGGCTAACGGCCTTGCCCAAAAGATCGTCGAAGTCCATGCACCTGGCTTCGCTCAGCTTCTTCTCGTACAAATGAAAACATGCGAGAAATTCCCTGTGGCGCCGTGAGGTAAGCTCGTTTTGCGCGTCGTCCGGCCCTTTGAGCTTATTTTTAAAATTGGATATCAGCGACCCGATCTGCCGGGGTGGATATATCTTCTCCGGAATATCAAGCTCTTTTAAACAGGTCTTAATCAGCCGCAGTTGATCTTGCGCGTCGTAGACCGCGAAATTTTTCGGATAATTAATCTTGTCGGCGTGGGTTCTCAAGATGCGCAGGCAGGCTGAATGGAAAGTGGATATCCAAAGGTCGATATACTTTACGTTTAAAAGATCCAGCGTCCGCTCCCGCATTTCTTTAGCGGCTTTGTTGGTGAAGGTCAGCGACATAATGGCGCCCGGCGACACGCCTTCATCTATAAGGCGGGCTATTCTATAGGTGATTACCCTGGTTTTGCCGGAGCCTGCCCCGGCCAGAATCAGCAACGGCCCGCTTAAGACGTTGACCGCTTCTAGCTGGGCCTCGTTTAGCTCGCTTTTAAGCAGTTCGTCCGACAGCCTACGCCCGGCTGTGGAGGCGGTGTGGTTTTTCATTTATCGCAAAGCTTGAATATCTGGCGCCTGATTTTACGGCTTTAAGAAACGGGAGAATTTTTCATATTTTACAATCCCCTTTATTACCTGCGCCATTTTGTCGCCACGGTAAATCACCATCGTAGGCGTCGAGTAGATTCCAAGAGACGCCGCCATCTTCATGTCGGCGTTGACTTTGCCGTTCACTTTGCTTTTCAGGTCGTCGGTGAAATCGATACTGCCGAGATGTTTTTCAAGATATTCATACAGATGATCCTGATTTTCAAAAATCTCCCTGCGTGTCTTGAGGAATTCTTCACGGCCTTTGGTAAAGGCCACGCCGTTGGCGTATGATACGGCCACCGGAGAAAGCTTGTGGGAGTTGATAACGTAATCACGGAAAACCAGCATGATATCGGGATTGTTTTTCATAAGCTTGTCAATCTCCGGCTCCAGCCGCTTACAAAAGCCGCACTGATAGTCGGAGTAAACCTCCACTCTTATGTTGGAGTCCGGGTCTCCTGCATAAGTTACGAACTGTCTTGTGACGAGTTGGCCGTTTTTCGCGGATATAAGAACCGGAGTCACCAGGGCTGTGAAAACTACCACAGAGACAATCGGCGCGGACCATAACCGGCCCGGCAGGATAAAGCTGGTCCCGCCCATATGCCATGCGAAAGTAAGCGTAAACAGAATAATCACGACGCCAAACTGTATCAGGCAGAACATGCAGTAGATATGGATAATGGCGGCCATCACCCAGAGAAAATAAAACTCCGCTCCCAGCATGGCCGACACCAGCGGCAGGGTGAGAGCCGGTTTGTAGCGCATAAAAGCGATAAAAGCGACATAGCTTAAGAGGCCCCAGTAGGCCACGGACACGCCAAAAATTTTCGCGAACGGAGTCGAGGCCACGTCGGCGCAACCGCTTAGGTCGCCGCCGCAAAGCTGAAGAATTATCGGATAGTGATGGCTAAGCTCTGTGGTAGTTGTCAGGACGACGCCGAAAGCGGCTGAAACGTAAATAGCCCTGGTCAGAAAATCGACAGGGGCGGGGGCCGTGGATGCCGAATCAGTCATTTTTACTACTATCGAGTGTAAGGTCTGTTATAGGAGCGTCGTCGGCAGGCGTTGTCGCCTGTGGCGCGTCGGCTGAATCGGAAACCTCTTTGCGCCGCGCAGTCTCCTCTTCCTCTTCAGACTCCCAGTAAGGCTCGGTGTTAAAATAGCTGTGGATGAACTCTTCCTCGGCTCTTGTGGGCGCGAGAGGGTCGAGAGGGGTCGGCGCGGCCATTATCTGCTCTTCGGGAATGTTTATATCCATTCTGGACATGGCGCCTTTTACCAGCGCCGACCAGGGGATAAGGACAACTTTCCCTTTGATAGACAAAAGCCCGCCGATCTCGATGATTGCGTACCTGGGCTGGCGCGTCTCTTTATCGATCAGAAGATCCCTGATATCGGCGATGTCCTTGTCCATGTTGTCGTATATATAGTAGCCGATCACCATGTTGTGATGCGGAAGATCGAAATTGACGCCAGACGCCGTTACCAGACCCATAAATATCCTGTTATTAACAGTCTGCTGAAAAAGTCCTTCCCTGGCTTTTTCAGCTGGAAAAGCGAAGAACGCGGTTTCCGCTTTTCATTCTTGAAAAATGGCGGTACCTCCATGTACCGCTGATATCAGGCCGCTAAAAATAGTTTTTCAGCGGCCTGCCAGTCGCAATCTTGCGTGAAAGTCTCAGGCCAATCTTTAATGATAAATCAAGCCACGGCTCAAGGGAACCTCTAAAAATTGCTTTCGTAGCGAAATCGAGCGAAAAGCCGTCAGGCAAGGCGGCGAGACAAAATAGCCGCAAGCGTAGTAATAACTACTCCGTAGTCATAGCTACTCTGAGGGCGATTTTGACTCGTCAACGAAGCATGGCGCCTTTTACAGCCGATTGTAGTAGAAATTGAATTTTTAGAGGTTCCCTCAAATCAAACCGTCTTTGCCGGGCCGGATCGCCGACGCCATTATAAGCCATGCGAAATAGCGGCTTAAAGGCCAGATTTCAATAGACTAACTGTGGCTTCAATAGTAGTTTAGCGTTAATAAAAAAGACGTGGTAAAATGCATGGCTTCGCGGCCGGGATGGCGGAACTGGTAGACGCTGGGGACTTAAAATCCCCCGGAGCAAAGCTCTGTGCGGGTTCGATTCCCGCTCCCGGCACCATTTTTAACCAGT